>Ga0326727_10003513_pt1 | contig 49825 bp, 55 predicted proteins | sample MB2enrmetagenome_FD_207643 | JGI IMG/M metagenome (GOLD analysis project Ga0326727, IMG submission 207643) | Lab enriched peat soil microbial communities from McLean, Ithaca, NY, United States - MB29MY | ecosystem: Environmental > Terrestrial > Soil > Wetlands > Peat | place: USA: New York... | reverse complement strand
CACTTGGCCGGTATTTAACCCCTTTAAAATCAATGGCCGGCTACTATTTCAGTTCCATGGCATGGAAGAGGTCGTCGGTTCGATCCCGACCAGGTCCACCAAAAAGATTCTGAAGGGCTTAGCTCACCGCTAGGCCCTTTGCTTTTGAGCCTCGTTACCCGTTGTTTTACCCGTTACCAGACGTAACCCGATAGCGGACAGGTATTTCTGCTGTGCCTCACACTGCTTGAAGCCTACAGAATGCGTGTACAGCTCCATCGTGGTGCTGAGCTTCTTGTGACGGAGCATCTTCATGGTCTGCGAAGAATCGACCTCTCCAGCCAGGAATGTTGCCAAGCTGTGGCGCATGTTGTGCCAGCCAAACCTGCCCTTGTAGTCCTCTGGAATCACCCCAGCCTTGACTGCTGCTGGACGGAGGTACTTCTTGCCACAGGTGGATGCTGAACGGGGAATCTTGCCGTTCTCCCTGTAGCTGGCAAAGACCCAGTTGCTAGGGTCACCGTAGGGAGTCAGCTTTTGCCATCGCTTCAGAGCTTCAGCGAGAACAGGGCTCATCACCACCTGAGTCATGCTGCCTTCGTTCTTGCCAGCGGTCAGCTTCCCTTTTGACCATGCCCTGTTGATGTCGATCTGTCCCTTCTCCCAGTTCAGGTCTGACCACTGCAACCCGAACACTTCTTCAGGTCGCATTCCAGTGGCAGCGTGTACCAGAGCCAAGGTCCATTCGAACTGAGTCTCTGTGGTATCCAGCTCGTTGAGCATCAGGATCATCTGTTCAGGGCTGACTACCACTGCCTCATAGGTACTGGACACTGGACACCGGCTGAGCCTGACCGGATTGCTGTCTTTGCCGCCGGGAAGCAATCCATACCGGTATCCATGGTTAAAGCATTGGCTCATGACAGAGCGAAACTTGGCGATGGACTGCCAAGCGAAGGTTTCACTCAGTGATTCAAACCACGCTTCCAGTGCTAGAGGGGAGATGTCCAACGCCAAGGTGTTTCCCCAGCGCTGGATGCAGTGCTTGTTGATACAGTGCCTGTCACGAATAATGGTCTCTTCGGCCTTGCGTCCAATCCTGCCCTCGCTCTTGTCGAGTTCGTGCTTAATGAAGTGCTGGGCCAGAGCTTCAAACGTGAGCTGTGCTGCTGTTGGTGTCTCGGACAGCTTCGTCAATCCCAAACGCTCCGCCTCTTTCCAGGCGTTCTTCTCGGTCTTCAGGTCGGATATCAAGCCGATAGTCTTCCTCTGCTCGACCTTCTTTCCATCAGAGAGTCGGATTGTGAGGAAACGATACATGAAGCGTCCATTCTTCTTGCTAAGCCAACCTGTCATGCCGATTTCTCCTTGGCGTGACCTTGGTTGGGGCTGCCAAAATGGATCTTATTACGCCGTATGGCCACCTGCCCAGCCACTTCTGAAATACGAAATGTCCAGACATGCCGTTTTCGGCCAGAGATGGGATGAGCCGGTATTTCTCCGGTCCGTGCCATGGTCAGCACCTGGCGACGCGTGAGGCCAAGGAATTCAGCAACACGCTCTGCTGTGACGAAAGGTTCTAGTTCATCCATAGAGTTCTCGCAAGCAACGTTGTCCGGATGCTCACGCATCCGCCCCGGCGTCGGGATTATTCCTTCCGGCCCTCTGGTTTCATAGGACTCAGCATGATTCCAATTGACTTCTCATCGATGCTGAGCTTCACGGAACCGAGAACTTTCCTTTCTTGGCTTCCTTATCCTCGGCCTTTGCCGCTTTCAGGCTGCGGTTCGACATCCCGTTGTGAATGTTTCCCCGCACATTCTCAGGCTCTTCGCCATCGGCGATCTCAAGTTCTAGCGTTTCTCCAAGATGCTGCGAGCATTGTTCGAAGATGCTGTCATAGAGAGTATCGCTGCGCTGGTTGAACATTTCAGCCTTCTCTTCCGGCTTGAGAAAGGCTTTGATTGATACCTGTGGCTTCTTTTTTTGTCCTTAGCTGCCATATTGGCTCCTTTACTGGTCAAAGGCAGGGCCAGTGCACTAGCCCTCGCTCTACTCGGCTGACGGATGCGCAATCCTCAGCCCCTGCAACTAGCAGGCGAGATCGATCCTAAGGTGGGTGGGGCTTTAAAGCACCCGATTTGGTTTGGATACTTTGGATAGGTTTGGATATCTATGCGTAGTCTGCTTAGAGACTACGTTCTTCCCTGCAGCTTGTTCTCTTCCGTCCAAGCTGTCTCAATCGTGGCGTAGCTCAGACTCGCGTATTCTGCGGCCATCCTGAACGAGAGCGGGCTCCAATGCGCCTCCTCAATATCTTCGTTGAAGAGGACCCGATCAACCTTCTTCGCGTAAACGTGAAACGCAAGTACCTTGGGATGATTCTTGCAGAGTTTCTTGATATCGGAGGGGTTATTCCCAACCAGCGAACTAATTTGTTCCCTGAATGTCAGCAATTCCCACCGCAGACGTTCCACGAGTTCCCATCGCGGGTTGCGGCTAACGTCGTTGTTGCGCCGCTGCAGAAGAATACGGTCAGGCCATTCCTTCTTCAGCCAGTCAATCGGAATGTTGTCCGAACCGTCGTCTGAAGCTTCATCTTCCACTGTGACAGACTGAGCGGTTTTCCACATCGACGATTCTCTGACAATGCGTTCGACCCGCTTGTCATCCCTGTGCTGACGAATCGCCTCCTCAATTGCTTCTGAGAAGCCCCGTTCGAACTCCTCTTGCAACTCCTGAGTCCGAAAGTCGAATGTAAAGTAGCGACGACCACCCGCCATGAGGCGCTCGCGGATATAGGTTTCGGAGTTCCAGTCCGGATAAGGAAAGAACGACGGGCCATTCCCAGCTTGGAGCCGAATGTATGCCTGAAACTATGAAGCACACAATCCCAAGGCAATTTGAGCTTGTCTCTAACCTTCCTTGCCTGGGAATTGATTGTGTGCCGTGACAGTGGCTTTTCACCGTCCGGTGCCGTGAACAGCGTGGTTGCGTTCGGGCTTACACCAGCAACTGCGCCAGAATGATCTTTGCGATCATCGCCACCGGATACACTGCGGCGTAGGTAAGGTTGGGTGCATCGGAGTTGGCTTCGCGCGTGGATAAGCCAGACAGGCCGGCTGCGTCTGGATGCCGGAAACCAAGCCCATGAGCGATGCGAAGGGAATCTTGAGCAACTTATATCCCACCACCATGGACACTAGCGTAACGACCAGCGTAACGGCCGCCCACGCTAGCAGCATTGGCAAGCCGTTCTGGCGGAGCGTCTGCGCAAAGGAATAGCCGGCGCGGATGCCAAGACCGGCCAGAAAGAATACCAGCCCAATCTGCCGCAGCGCGAGATTGGAGTGCAGCGGCATGATCCAGGTGATACGGCCGGTGTGCTCCAGCTCGCCAAGGATGAGAGCGACCAGGAGCGGCTCGCCAGCGAATCCCACGCGGATCGTCCCGCCTAGCAGAGGGATGGGCACGAGGCCAACGAGCACGCCAAGAACCATGCCAAGGGCGACGGAACCGAAATCGGTTTCGGCGGTGCCGCGGATGGAGTCACCGAAGAACCGCGAGATGGCGGAGAAGTTCTCGCGGCGGGTGAGCACGCGGACGCGGTCACCGCGTTCCAGGCGCGTCTCTCGTGTGGGGACGAAGTCCACATCGCCTCGGCGTAGGCGTGTTACCGTGGCGCCCATGGTGTCCTCCAAGTTGATCTCACGGATGCGCTTGCCCACAATCTCCTGGCGAGAAACGAAAACGCGGCGAAAGTCGAGCTGGGGCCGGACCTGCTCGATGTGGGCATCTAGGGGCTGACCGAAAATCTGTTCGGCGCGCACCAGCGTGTCGTCGTCGCCGACGGCGACCACAATGTCCCCCTGCTGCAGCCGCGTGTCACCGCGGGCGATGTCGCTCGAGTGTCCGTGCTGGATACGGCTGATTACAAAGCCGGGGTCGCGGTGCGGCCGCAGAACCTCCTCCACCGTCCGGCCGATCACGGCTGGATTCATGACTTCGAAGTTGCGGACACGAATCTCCGGACCGTCCGCGAGCGGCTCCGTCTCCGGTTTCCACCGGCGGCGCAACACGGCGAACGAGACCAGCACGCCGATGACGCCCACCGGGCAAGCGATCGAGTAGGCGACCGCCGGCTCGTCGGAAACCGCGTGAAGCGGCTCGGGAGAGAGCCCGGCAGTGCGAGGGCGCGTCAAATGTGCCGGACGCGAAACCATGAGCGTAAGTCCCGCACCCAGGACCACAATCACCAGGGCGAACACGCTGCCGCGATAACCTCGCTCGCGCAAAGACTTGAAGAACTCGGGACCGCTCTGGATGCCGATGGTATAGATATAGATGATGAAGATAATCAGGCCCAGCGTGGGAATCACTTCCGGGACGGAGATCAAAGGGCCGAGCTAGCCCACGGCCAGTCCGACGAACAGGACCCCGACAATGCCAAAACGAAATTCGAAGAAAGAGATTTCGCCCAATAGGTATCCCAGCCCAATTACGATGAAGAGCGTGAGGATCGGGTTCTCTGTCAGCGTGGTAACAATAAAGCCGTGCACGCATTTACCCCCTCGCCTGCGATTAGAACCACCACCGACCGCGCACCAGCGCGATACGTTCCACCCAGAACTGGTGTGGCTGTGCTCCATTCACAAATGTCGTACGGCGGATCCAGCGCGGTATCAATCCACCTCCGCCAGTTCTCCGCACCGTTCCTCCCAATCGGAAGCTCAAAGTCGAGAGCCTCCCGATAAGCATTCAGGATGGCGTGCAGCAGTAGTCCTTCATTCTTCAGTTCTGCCCTTATTGCGAGGCTGTGCGAATCGGGTGACCAGTCCGGCTGATTGAGTTTCACGCCGTGCCAGGAGTGCTTCGCCTCGCGGAGGAACTGGCTTAGACTGAGCCGTTGTCGCTCGTGTTCCACCTCCCGCATCAGACGGCGTTCGATCAGCAACTTCACAAACCGTAAGACGTCGGCGTGCTTGGAGAGCAGCTTCCAGTCGAACCAATTCGTATCGTTGTCTTGGCAGTAGGCGTTGTTGTTGCCAAATTGAGATCGCCGCACCTCATCGCCCATAACAAACATGGGCACGCCCACGGAAAGCATCTCGGCGGTGAAGAAGTTCTTTACCTGGCGGTTGCGCAGCTTCTCGATCGTGGGTTCGTCTGTTGGACCTTCGAAACCGCAGTTCCAGCTTCGGTTGTCATCGCGTCCGTCGCGGTTGTCTTCGCCATTTTCTTCGTTGTGCTTATGATTGTAGGTGACGACGTCGTTGAGGGTGAAGCCATCGTGGCATGCAACGAAGTTGACACTCTCCTCGGCCTCGCGCTCTCTCTGGCAATAAATGCTTGGGCTGCCGAGCAACCGGTCAGCCATTCTTCCGACCGAATCACTCGAGCCGCGGAAGAAGTCTCTGACATCATCGCGGAACTGATCGTTCCACTCCTTCCAGCTATCCCCGACGAAGCTGCCGACCTGGTAAAGTCCCGCCGCGTCCCAGGCCTCGGCGATCATCTTGGTGCCGGCCAGCGCCGGATCGGACTCGATGTCCCAAAGCACCGGAGGATTCGACATCACGGCACCGGACGAATCGCGCGCGAGGATGGATGCAAGATCGAACCGAAAGCCGTCCACATGCATTTCGTTTACCCAGTAACGCAGGCTGTCCACTATCATGCGCCGTACTACCGGGTGGTTTGCGTTGAGCGTGTTTCCTGTACCGGTGAAGTTCGCGTACTGTGAGCGGTCTTCACTCAGGAGGTAGTAGGTTGGGTTGTCCAGGCCGCGGAAACACTGCGTCGGCCCATCGTGTTCACCTTCAGCGGTATGATTGAAGACTACGTCGAGGATGACTTCAATGCCGGCTCGGTGCAGCGCCTTCACCATATCCCGAAATTCATCTATCGCGCCCAATGGCTCGTCATGCGAACTGTATGCCGCGTGCGGTGCAAAGAGAGAAACCGGTGAGTAGCCCCAATAGTTGGTTCGGCCGAGGGGCGCATCCTGAGGATCGAACTGAAATATGGGGAGCAGCTCGACCGCAGTAATGCCCAACTGCTGCAAGTAGGGGATTTTCTCGACTGCTCCGGCGTATGTGCCACGCTTCGATTCCGTCAAACCGGAGCTGGAGTGTGCCGTGAAACCTCGCACATGCATTTCGTAAATGATGGTGCGTGACCACGGCAGCTTCAGGGGCAGGTCACCTTCCCAGTCATACGCTTGTGGGTCCGTAACCACGCTCTTCATCGCGGTTACGGTATTGTCGCCTTCGCGACGGGCGGCTTCACGACTATAGTTTCTTGGGACAACTACCGCGCGACCATACGGGTCGAGCAGGAGTTTCGAGGGATCGAACCTGAGCCCCCTATCTGCATCGAAGGGCCCGTAGGCCCGGAACCCATAGATCTGACCCGCTTGCACACCTGGCACGAACACGTGCCAATAATGGTACGTGCGGTTCGCTGACGGATCTATGGGAATGACACGCGAAGGACGAGCGTCGTCGACCCGGTCGAAAAACAGCAGTTCGATATCTGCGGCGGTGCGGGAGAAGATCGAGAAGTTCGCGCCTCCATTTACCAGCGTAGCTCCTATTGGAGAGCTACGGCCGGTTGTGGGGACTTGAAGCGGCTTCCCCCGAACGACCTGATCCAGCACTTTCATAGTTCACCACGGAGCTACTGTACGTATGCCCAGGATTCGCTCTAGTGTGCCTTTGTTGGCACTGGACATGGTTGCAGGTTCCAGATGTCGGCTGCGTATTCAGCGATGGTGCGGTCGCTGGAGAACTTGCCCGAGCCCGCCACGTTCAAGATGGCCTTGCGCGCCCACTCGTCCGGGTCGGCATACAACGCGCGCAGCCGCTCGTCTGCCTCAAGGTAGGACTTCAGGTCCGCCAAGTGCATATAATGTTCGCCGTGCGTTAGTAACATGTCGCGCAATGGGGCGAATGCGCCCGGTTCGTTAGCGCTGAAATAGTCGGAGAATATCAAATCCAAGGCCTTGCGGGTCTCGGGCTCGTGTTCGTAATGCCAGTGCGGGTTATACCACCCGCGACTGCCGGTCACCTGCTCCGCCGTTAGACCGAAGAGGAAGAAGTTCTCCTCGCCCGCCTCCGCGGCCATCTCGATCGTCGCACCGTCACGTGTGCCAATTGTCAGTGCGCCGTTCATCATAAACTTCATGTTGCTTGTGCCGCTGGCTTCGTAACCTGCCGTCGAAATCTGGTTTGAGACTTCGCTGGCGGGGATCAGGTGCTCTGCGACCGAAACGCAGTAGTCGGGCAGGAATACCACTTTAAGCCGCCCCTGCACTGCAGGGTCGCCATCGATGGTGCCAGCGAGATTGTTAATTAATTTGATAATCAGTTTGGCGAGCCGGTATGCAGGAGCCGCCTTGCCGGCGAAGAAGAACGTCCTGGGATGCACGTCCAGCCCGGGGTTCTCGCGTAGCCGGTTGTAAAGCACCACAATCCTAAGCACGTTCAAGAGCTGACGTTTGTACTCATGGATGCGTTTAACTTGGCAATCGAAGATCGCATCCGGATCAAGGACCTGCCCTGTCGACCACCTGAACCAATCACAGAACTGTTGCTTGGCTTGGCGCTTAGCCTTCCGGAAGTCGTCACGGAAGCCCTTGTCCGCCGTGAATGCTTTCAGCTTGCTTAACTGGCTCAGGTCACTGATCCAACCCTCTCCAATCGCATCAGTGATCAGTCTGGAAAGCTCAGGATTGGACAGCAGTAGCCAGCGCCGGGGCGTGACTCCGTTCGTCTTGTTGTTGAAGCGCTCAGGAAAAATCTCTGCCAGGTCTTTTAGCGTTGTGTTGCGCAACAGACTAGAGTGAATCACGGCCACTCCATTGGTGCTATGGGAACCCACGACCGCTAGATTGGCCATGCGAACCTTCTTGCCGGACCCCTCTTCGATGATGCTCAAGCGCTGAATGCGGCCTTCCTCTGCGGAAACCCGCCGGCGAACATCGCCCAGAAAACGCCGATTGATTTCATGAATGATTTCGAGCTGCCTTGGAAGCATGTCTTCAAACCACTCCACGGGCCACCTTTCGAGTGCTTCCGGCAATAGGGTGTGATTCGTGTACGCCAGCGTGTTCTGTGTGATCTTCCAGGCGTCGTCCCAACCAAGGTGCACCTGGTCAACCAGGATTCGCATGAGCTCCGGCACGGCCAGAGCCGGGTGCGTATCGTTCATCTGAATCGCGATTTTTTTTGCAAAGGCACCCCAATCGGAGTTGCCGCGCTGGAAGCGGCGCACCGCGTCCGCCAGCGAGCACGCAACAAGAAAGTACTCCTGCATAAGCCGTAGTCCTTGCCCCATGAGTCTTGAATCATCGGGATAAAGGACCCGTGTTAGCGTTTCAGCCGAGAGTGTCTGAGTGAAGGCCTCTACAAAATCGCCGTGAGAGAACTCTTCAAAGTTGAAGTAGTCCGGCGCGGCCACGGCCCAGAGACGGAGTGTGTTGATCGTGGAACCGCCGTACCCGATTACAGGGCGGTCAAATGGGATGCCGATCAGTGTCGATGGACGGCCAGGTACGGGGCGCAGACTGCTTCCGCTCAGCTCGAACGAGCAACCTAAACTTACTTCCACTTTCTCGTTTGGGCGAGCGACTTCCCACGGGTCGGGAGAACGGAGCCAGTTATCCGGCGTCTCCTGTTGCCATCCGTTCCGAATTGATTGCCTGAACATGCCGTATTCATATCGCAGTCCATAACCCATGGCCGGGAGCTGCATGGTCGCGGCGGATTCGATGAAGCAGGCTGCCAAACGTCCAAGCCCGCCATTGCCCAGACCTGCATCGGGTTCCTGCTCCAATATCTCAAGGAGGTCGAGTTTCTTATCCTCGATGACTTGGTTCGCGAGCGGAGCGAGTAGAAGATTCGTAACGTTGTTTGCGAGTGAGCGGCCGATGAGGAACTCCATCGAGAGGTAATAGAGCCGCTTAGGATTTTGCTGCTCGTACGTCTTCTCTGTTAAGAGCCATCGCTGAGAAAGAATGTCACGCACTGACCGGGCGAGCGCCTCGAACCGGTCGCGCGCGGTCGCCGCCGCCAAGTCGACGCCACTGTCGAACAGCAGGTGCCGTTCATACAATGCTTCGTTCGTTCCGGCGAACTGCACTGGACCGCATCCGTATTGAGTATTAAGGAGTCTGACCGCATCCGATAATGCCTGCCGTTTCGCTTCAGTCTTAGTGATCATGTTCGAGTCCTTCAACGATCCTGCAGGAATTGGCGATGGAGCATCCACATCCCATCGGATCCGGTGGTGTGATTCGCACAAGTCGAGGTTCGCGTGTGAAGTGATATTGCCGCACTATCTTGCGAGCCGTGTAGATAGAGAGTCCGGCGAACGTAAAACCTGCTATGAGTGCTCCCGCTCTCGCAGCTAAAGCAGCTACGTGATCCAGGTCATGGCTGAAGACATAACCGAGTCCGGCGTACGCAACTGAGTAGAGAGCAGCGCCAACTGCATCGAAGGTCAGGAAACGGAGGCGGCTGGTGCCGGAGGCACCTGCCAACGGTGGCAGGACCGCGTCCAGTCCGGGGACGAATTTGGCCACCAACAGTAGGAGAGGCCCATAACGGGCAAACGCCTCTTTCGCCCTGCGATCGTGGGCGTCAGGATCGCGCGTGAAGCGGTGAATGAAGTGCAAGACCCTGTTGCCTCGGCGGCGACCCGCCTCGTACCATACCAAGTCAGCCAGCACACAGGCAGCGACAGCCAGGCTGAGCGAGGCCGCGAGGCCCAACTTCCCGGCGGCGGCGAGCGCCCCGGCCGCAAGCAGAAACAGAGGTCCCGGTATCGGCAAACCTATCTGATGCGCGAATAAGGCAGCGAAAAGGATTGAGTTGCCATGCTTCACGACGAACTCGACGATAGCATTCATACCGAGATTAGCTCCCAGGCAACCTATCCATACCGAACCGGCGGGAAGACGCGAAACGAAACCGGTTGCTGGTTGAACAGGGTCCTGTCTGTATTTACGAAATTGAATACGGGTGATTCCTCATTTTCACTCCCACGCTCTAAGCCACGGTGTTTCGCCGAATCATTTGGTACTCATGCTTGTGGCGGTCTAAATGCAATTCGAACTCTCTCGAACAAGCAGGGCATAGCCAAAGCGCCTTCGGTGCCAGGCTGTTGTTCTTCCGGTTCGGACGCACATAAAGCTTGCCCTCGTCTAACCGCCTGAATTCCTGTTCACACTGCGGGTTTGCACATTTGGAGACACTTGCATTGTTCATAATGTCCTGAGTTCACCTCCGCGGCTGCCGGTATAAGTACCCGCCACCACTGTATTTAGGGGCGAGCATGCCCCAAATCCACGCCATGTAGCGCCTCAGAATTGCCTTTTTCGTATGCAAGAGAAAGCTCCAGCCACAGAAAAGCCGATCTCTTCGCCTGCGAGCAAAACTCGACAACTTTTCCGAGTTGCGGTTGAGGAACCCACTGGTGCGGCTTCCGACAATTCTTCGGAATGTAAAACTCAATTACCTTTGCCATGACAATCTCCCTAATTCCATCACGTCGACTTGCGTTTGCACTTACGTACACGACTAAGCCCATGCGTTCAGCCGTGGTCAGCAGTGCGAGAACGCTTAACCAGTGGTGCAGCTTCTTCCCACTTGCGATTCCGAGCTAGAGGAAGATAAAGCCGCTCGCAGACATCCAACACATAGGCGTCCGCGGCAACGAACTTCGCTCCGAGTCGGCTGAAAAACGACAGCGTCGCTTCGCCCGCAGAATCAATGAACGTAACCTCCGTTAGGTCGACGACGACCAGTCCCGTTTCAATGTTGCGCCGCGTCACCAGCATCCGAAGGTGCTCTGCATCATGGCCGGCTAATCGTCCTTCCAGCCTGACCATCAAACCCTTCTCCGAATCTTGCATTTCCGCCCGTAGCATCGTTCCACCCGATAAAAGGTATGCAGGCGTTATGCCAATCGGGAGCTGTGACAAAGCGATAGAAAACACGGGCCTTGGCAAGGTGAACCAGTAGGGGGCCGCACCCGAAGTCTGGAGTGCCTTAATGTGGGCAAGTGGCACTGCCGGAATGTGGGCAATTGAGACAGGTGTAGCGACAGAGGCTGCGGTCAGGTCAGACTTGCGATCAGCACCCAGCACTCTAGCAGGAATGAGAAGATCGACGATCACTCCGGAATTACGATGGCAAGGCGGTGTATCGGTCTCGTTCAGAGGCGTCCTGTGGTCCGTTGGTTCCTGCTAGCGGCCACAACGCAAGGATGGTGCCACCAAGAAGTTCGCTCTGCTCATTGAGTTGCGCGGAAGTTTGCGACTCGGCGCCGAGCCTGCTTGAAAAGGGCACGAACTGCTGGCGGACGCGCTTTCGAAGCGCAGTCGCATTCTCGTGTGCACTCGCTGCACGCGGCGGCGCTGGCGGGTTCTGCACTAGGTCCGCCGCCGGCGCGGAGCGCGCATCGGATCCTCGAATCCGAGGTTGTGGGCTCCGTCATCGGCGCGCGACACCAAGGCCGTGAAGCCGATTTTCGACTTCCTCAAGCGCATGTTGTTCCGGCGGGCCCGCTGGCTGATCAAGACCCCGCCAATGTGAGATTCTGATTCGAAGCATTCCTTCCACCTGCGCGTGATTTCGAATATCAATAACGGCGGTCGAAGGGAACGGAATAACCTCAAGGGAGCAGGGGGTATCATGCGAAAGCTTTTTTGCGAGTTTCTGTAACTCGGAGTAGGCCAGCGCGTATTTAGGATCAGGACCCGGCAACGTCAGCTCATTCTTGACGCTCACACCATAGATGTCAACATCAAAACCCGCCTGAACCCTTCGTGTCATGGCAGGAAAGCTTCCATGCCTTTCCTCGAGCAAGACGTCGTATGGCAACACCTCGTAGAAAGCCTGATGTTCCTTAATCAACGAGCGGAAATTGTAAGACATCTCGATTTTCCTCCTAAGTCGTCAGTCGTCGCATTGACAATCTGCTTTGCATAAACGTGTTGACCTAACGTGGCGCGTGACAATAGCTAGGGCGCGTGTTCCCCCTCCGAAAGCTTTGCCTTCCGGAAACGGGTTCCCCTAGCCTAAAGTCCCGGAGCGCGCTACGCTCAGAGAGATGACGCGGAGGCCGATTTTCCTCCTGCTGACAGCACCTCCCGGATACGCCTCAGCATGGCGAGCTGTTCCGGTGTTGGGCTAATGCTCTGACGAACCTCGGGATCGTCTCGTTCGCTAACCGCTCTTGGGCAGTTTGCAACCGGCCTTGGTACATGCGGTTGACCTGATTGGAAATGTTGCTGGCTGTAACAATTCGCCGAGTTACTTTACTCATGCAACCTCCTTGTGAAAAGCTCTGGCGTTGCCCACATACGGGAACCGCCCAAGGAACGGCAGGCAAAATGGCGCAGCCAAGTAGGGACCAGTCGCTCCGTCATTCGTCGGCCTTTGCTCCTCAGGCTGCATTTGCCAACGAAATCTGATCGATCACAGGTGCCATTGCCGGCCCAGCTGCTGAACCCGCTTTCACGGAGACAACAACATCATCTTGAGAGACGCTGACCGGTCCGGCCAGTCGCCGCGGCAGGCGCATGATGCGCTCCCACTGGCGCCATGAGTACTCGGCCGCTCGCGTGTTCTGTGAGAACAGTTCGGCCGCCTTGTGCCACTCCATCGCCGCCGTGTATGGGAAACCATTCTGCTCGTCGCGGCGGGCGGCGCAGCCGTAGTGAAAAGCCTTGGCGAGAAGAATAATATTCGACAACCACCATGCACCGAGCGCTGTGATGGTCGCGTTATGTTTGTTACAGCTTTTCATGGCGGGCCTCCTTGGCTTCAGCCTAGAACCGCCTGGGACTAGTGCAACTGCCATGCCAGCAGCGTCCGAACGTGCTCCGCACTGTCGCCGACGAATCGTCATTCCGGCCTGGCCATCAAACCCCTCTCTGCATCTTGCATTGCTGCTCGAAGCATCGTTGTTGCCCAACTGTTATGCAGGCGGTATGCCAACCGGGAGCTGTGACAAAGCGATAGAAAACACGGGCCTTGGCAAGGTGAGCCAGTAGGCCAGCCTGCGCCCAAAAGCCCAGAGTGCCTTAATGTGGGCAACTGACACTGCCGGGATGTGGGCAATTGAGGCCATCAAGTCAGACTTGCGATCAGCACCGAGCAGCTGGCCCAAGACGATGCGTCGCCCCGTGGCAGCAGAATTGACAAGCCCCGGGAATGGTGGCAGAGTCAATCTCCGAAGCGCATAAACGCTGAGCCTCGCTCGCGCTGGTGCTGGAGGTTTTGCAATGTCAGGGGGAACTACAGGTGAGGAAGCGGCGACAAATGGCCGGTACCGAGCGCTGCTCGATGCCTCCAGCGCGATTGCCGATCAGCCCACGGTAAGAGCGGTCCTGCACAGCCTGCGCGGCGTTCTGTCTAGCACTTGTCGCCTCCATGGAGCCGAACTCTACGTCTTAGGCAATGGCGCAGAGAGTCTGCATGTCCTTGATTTCGATCGAGATGCGGACGCGCCCGCCATCAAGACTGGAACCAAGGTCTCACGTGTTGGCGCGGTGGCGCGAGTGCTTGACGAACAGGAACCAGTTTTCCTCCCGGACGTATCGCAGGAGATGTTGAAACATCCTGAGCTGGCTCCATTTGCAGCCGGGGTTGTCGGACGAAGCACCTATCTGTTCCCTGTGTCTACTTCCCAGAAACGATACGGAGTTCTTGCCGTGACTAAGGAGCGGGGGCAGGAGTTTCTCCCCGAGGATGTCGAACTGCTACGTTCTCTGGCGTCACACGTTGCTGTGGCGCTCGAATGCGCGCTGGCAAGGGATCGTGCAGAGCAGTATCAACATGAGCTTGCTGGCGAGCGCGACCGCCTTCGTCTGGTGCTCGAAATCAACAATCATGTGGCGAAATTGGATATCAACGATGTCCTTCGCTCGGCGTCAGCATCGATCCGTTCATACTTTGGGAGTGATTTCGCTACTTTCTGGGTGCTGAAAGAGGAAACCAGTCAGCTTCAAAGCTTGTTGCACGATTTTCCTGACGGGAAGGGATCGCTGGCTGAGTTCGCTTCCGCTGACCTGACCGCTGCGGACTTTGAGAAGCTGCGCACGCGCCAATCCGAAATCTGGTCCGTCGAGGACATTAAAAAACTTCCCGCAAGTCTCGGCGACCCACTAAAGGCCGAATCGATTATGTCATTAGCCGCCATTCCGTTGGCCACCGAGAGTAGGCCTTTGGGTTTGCTGGCGATGGGCAGCCGAAAGGCCGATGCCTTCGGACAGGAGGACCTGGATCTGCTATCGCAGATTGGAATCCAGATATCGCTTGCATTGGATAATGCGCTTGCACATGGGCGCCTGAACGCATCGGCGGCTCGTCTCGAAGAAGAGCGTTTGTACCTTGAATCGGAAATCAGGTCGGAATACAGCTTTGAGGACATCGTTGGCAAAAGCGCCGCACTGCGTAAAGTTTTGGATCAAGTTGCCATCGTGGCGCCGACCGACTCGACTGTGTTGCTGCACGGGGAAACAGGCACGGGCAAGGAATTAATTGCGCGAGCTGTCCATAACCTGAGCCCTCGGCGCGAACGCACTTTTGTGCGCTTGAATTGCGCAGCCATTCCATCCGGCTTGGTGGAGAGCGAACTGTTTGGTCACGAAAAGGGCGCTTTCACCGGAGCCCTGATGCAAAAAAAAGGCCGGTTCGAAGTGGCAGATCACGGCACGCTCTTTCTCGATGAGATCGGCGATATCAGCCTAGACTTGCAACCAAAGCTACTTCGCGCCATACAGGAACATGAGTTTGAACGATTGGGCAGCACGAGAACGATCCACGTCAATGTTCGCTTGATTGCCGCCACGCATCGAGATCTGCCGGAGATGATCCGCAATAACCAATTCCGCGAGGACCTTTTTTACCGATTGAATGTATTCCCGATCGAGGTCCCGCCACTTCGGGAACGACGCGAAGACATTCCACTTCTCATCCACTACTTTGTTGCCCGTCTCTCGCGGCGTATGCAGAAACGCATCAGGTCCATTCCGAAACAGGCGATGGAAGCGCTGGTAAACGCCCCGTGGCCAGGCAATGTTCGCGAACTTGAGAACTTCATCGAGCGATGCGTGATTCTAACGCAAGGTGACGAACTCAAGGTTCCGCGCGCAGAGATCAAGAGCGCAGAGCTCAAGAGGCCATCGACCCGGATTGCTGTTGACGCAGGCTCGACATTCAAAGATGCCGAACGGCAGGTAATTATCGATGCGCTGAAAGCGGCATCCGGGAGAATGTCCGGAAGAGATGGAGCTGCGGAGCGCCTCGGCCTGAAGCGAACAACGCTACAGAACAAGATGCACCGGCTGAAAATTACTCGGGCAGATTACTCGAACTGACCGCATTTGGTCATACTGCCCTTCCAACGACCCCACTGCCCGACTCCAACTAGCTACACCCCAAGGACTTGACCCCGCCGTGCAGCTCGGCAGACGAGCTCTACTGCCCGCATGCGGGCAGTAGAGCCGGTGGACCAATCCATATTTCCTAGCATTTTCAACGGTTTGCCACGAGTAACTAGTTGGCATGCGATTTGCACTACCGAGACAATATAGATCGCCACTTGGGTGATTCTGAGGTCTCACGAATGAAAGCGAAGCATCTTCTCATGTTGTTCCTGATGTTTGCCGTCGCATCTCCTGCCCTCTTGCAGGCGCAACGGCAAGCAGCATCGCCGCCGGAATCCGAGCCACCACTGCTCACGTTGGAGGATGCAGTCTCGTTTGCTCTCAGCAATAACCGCCTGGTTAAGAATTCGTCTTTGGAAGCGCGGAAGTTCGACTTCCGGGTGAGCACGGCTCGGAGCCGGCGGCTGCCCCAGTTCCAATTTGCCGTTCTTGGTGGCGAACTGCTGCAGCCATTCAATTTCACCGTCCCTGCTGGTTCTTTGGGCACGTTCGCGAGCACTGGTCCAATACCGGCGACGAACAGCAATATCCATACGCCAGCCCAGTTTGTGACCCTCACAACTGCGGCCTTCGATGAACCCATATCACAGCAGTACAAGATTCACCTTGGCATCCGCGCAACGGAACTTGCACGCGACATCTCGCGCGAAGATGTTCGCGCGGAGCGTCAGAAGATCGCCTCCGAGGTCCGAAACGCATACTTCAACCTTGTCGCGACGCAGGCGGGGGTAGACGCAACGCGCGAGGCTGTTAAAACGCTGGAAGAAGCGCAGCGCGTCACCGCGAAGTACCAATTGGAGCAGACCGTGCTGCGGGCCGATGCCTTGGAAGTCGCCGCGCGCCTGGCGAAGGCTCAGTATGACTTGTCGGTCGCAGAGAACGGCCTTGCGACGCAGCGCGAACACTTGAACCAACTACTAGGCCGCGATCTGACTACACCTTTCCGGGTTGATTTCATGCCCGAAACCGAAGCAGAAGACCTTCCGTTGCAGGTTGCACGAGATCGCGCGGCGAAGAGTCGGCCTGAGATTCGACAGGCGCAGCTCAAACAGAAGCAAGCCGAGTACGACCGTCGCATCGCCAAAGCTGAATACATCCCTGACCTCAGTGTCTCCGTTCGTTACCTCGGCGTTAATAACGTTTCGTTTGTTCCAGGAAACGTCGGCGTTGCGGGTTTTTATTTTAGCTGGGAGCCGTTCGATTGGGGCCGTCGCCGCAACGCAGTCTCTGAGAAGACGAAGACCGTCGAACAAGCGCGAAATGGTACTGCGGAAACCGAGTCGCAGATCGCAGTCGAAGTCGGGATGAAGTATCGCAAGTGGCATGAGGCTGCTCTGCTCCTGAAGGCGGCGCGGACGCAGGATGACGCGAATACCGAGCGGCTCCGAGAGGTGAACACCAAGTACAAGGAACAGGCAGCACTCATAAGAGACATGCTCGAGGCACAAGCGCGTAAGTCGGAAACGGATTACCAGTATCAACAAGCACTCTCGTCCTATTGGGGCGCTCTGGCAGATCTTCGCCGCGCCATGGGGGAAGAATAATGATGAGAAACACTCTTGCAATTGTCCTGGTGGCGTCGCTGTTTATGATCGGCTGTCATTCCAATAAGCCGCTCGAACAACCACCACAAGGCGTCCACATCCAGTTGATCCAGGCCGCTTCGAGCGGTAGCGACGGACTGCGTTTCTCGGCCGTGGTGTCGCCCTATGCGCAGGTTCCCCTAGCGTTTCGTATCCCCGGTTACGTTACTTCGCTTAAGCAGGTGCGCGCTGCCGGCGGCATTCGCGATATCGCGGAAGGCGACAGCGTCAGCAAAGGGGCCGTTCTCGCCCACATCCGCGCGACTGAGTACGCGGACAAGGTACGCCAGGCGAAATCGGAAGTGGAGGCCGCGCAAGCCGCCGCTGTGAAGGCGCAGCTTGACTTCGACCGTGCCTCGCGTCTCTACGAAGCTCAGAGCCTGACGAAGCCGGAGTTCGAGGCGGCGCGTGCACAACACGACGGGACGCAGGCACAATTGCGAGCTGCTCAGGCGCAGACGGCGGAGGCACAAGTTTCCTTGGGCGATACCACTCTCGTCGCGCCGTTCTCTGGCGACATTGTGAAGAAGTCCATAGAGCTTGGATCGTTCGTAGGACCGGGATCGCCGGCCTTCGCACTCGCCAGCACCGATGTCGTGAAGATCGTGGTTGGCGTGCCCGATACGGTTGTGCGGTCCATCAAAGTAGGGCAACCGGTTGACGTCGCCATCGACGCGTTCCCATCGCGCACCTTTCATGCACGAATCAGCCGTATCTCATCGGCAGCAGACACCACGACGCGCAACTTCGACGTCGAGGTAACAATACCGAACCGCGACCACTTGCTCAAGGTGGGCATGATTGGTTCATTGCAACTGGCGCATGGCGAAGGTGCGAGCGAAAAGCAAGTCTTGTCTCTGCTGGTCCCGCTTTCGGCGATTGTGCAGGCGAACGATGGCAAATATGGCGTGTTTGTGATCTCAAGATCGGGCGCCGGAGACATAGCGAGTCTCCATACCGTGGAAATCGGTGCTGTGGATGGAACCGACGTGGTCGTGATAAGTGGGTTGAATGCGGGCGAGCGGATCATCACCACCGGCGCCAATCTGCTGAAGGACGGACAGCGGGTGGAGGTAATTCAGTGAAATCGGGAGACGTTAACAACAGCCGGAATCTGGCGCGATTCTTCACGCACAACCGTCAGATCGCGTGGGTCGCTTTGGTTGCCGTATTGGCCTGGGGTGTCTTCGGGTACAAGAACATGCCCAAGCGCAAAGACCCCGACATCCCGGTGCGCGTTGCGCTTGCCATCTGCCCGTGGCCGGGTATTTCCGCAGATAAGGTGGAGCAGTTAGTAACGCGAAAGATCGAGCAAGCTGCGGCAGGTAACAGCAAAGTGGATCGTGTGGAATCCACGACACAGGACAACGTCTCCGTAGTAACGGTTCGCCTGCTCGATAACATCCAAAATACACAACAGGAATTCCAGGACATCGGGCAGCGGCTCTCCCAGATCAACGATCTTCCCGACGGCGCAGGACCGATCACCTGGATCAGTGACTTCGGCGACACCGCAGCGCTGATGCTGACGGTCGCCAGTCCGCCCGTCCCGGACCTTGAAATCGAATTGCGCGCTCGCGGTGTGCGAGATGCGATCGAGAAAGCGCGCCAGGGGCACACCAACGATCGCGTCGTCGCCCTGTATTGTTATCCGGCGTCGGTGTCACCTGCTGCTATCGAGCGGTCGTTTGCGATATTCGCTGAGCAGGCGCAGCGGGATGGGGTAGCGCGAGACGTCCGTCCTCTGTCCGCTGGAAGCTGTTCCGGAATTGATTTTGCAACTCGGAAGTCGGACAACGAGATTCGCGCGTATGGCCAACAGTTCATTGAGAAGCGGCTACAAGAATATGATATCCACCCAGACGCGTGGGGTCCGATCATCATTCGCGATCCCCAATCTACAAAAGAACGTATTGCGGAAGTCGCCAACGACCGGTATTCGTATCGCCAACTTGATGACTATACCGATCTGATCCAACGCACCCTGCAACGTGTGCCAGAGGTAGCAAAGGTCCAGCGCGCGGGCGTTCTGCCGGAAGAAATTTACTTGGAGTACTCCGACGATCGGCTTGCCGCTTTCAAGTTGCAGCCGACGAAGATCAAAGACATCCTGAACGCGCGGAATGTCACTGCTCCCGGCGGAATCGTCCAGACCCAATCGCGAAATGTCCTGATTGATTCGACCGCCGAATTCAAAAGCACGAAAGAGATTGGCAACGTGCTGGTCGGTGCGTCACCGACCGGTGTGCCTGTGTATCTGCGCGACCTTGTGGACACGTCGCGTGATTACCAGTCGCCAAGGCGATACCTGAACTACATGGTCTCTCGCGATACAGAAGGACATTGGCATCGCAACCGCGCCATCACCCTGGCCGTGCAGATGCGGTCGGGAGAGCAGATCTTCAAGTTCGGTGAAGCGGTCGATAAGGCACTTGCAACCGTGCGACCGCAACTGCCTGCTGACCTGATTGTTTCGCGAACCTCAGACCAGCCCAAGCAAGTGCATGAACTTGTCAGCCTGTTGATGGGCAGTCTCTATGAGGCTATTGCCCTCGTCGTCATCGTCGCCTTGGTCGGCTTTTGGGATTGGCGCGCGGCGATGCTGATGGCCGCTTCCATCCCGTTGACGCTGGCGATGACCTTCGGCATCATTCACGTTCTTAACATCGACATTCAACAGGTTTCGATCGCGACGTTGATCATCGCTCTCGGCCTGCTGGTCGATATGCCTGTAGTGGCGGGCGACGCCATCAAGCGCGAATTGGGCTCTGGCTCCCCGCGCGACCTCGCATCCTGGCTTGGGCCGACCAAACTGGCGAAGGCGATTATCTTCGCGACCATTACCAACATTGTCGCTTACTTGCCGTTCCTGATGTTGACCGGCGACGTGTACTTCTTCCTGTATAGTCTTCCGGTCGTGATGACGTGCACGTTGATCGCGTCCGTCATCGTGTCCTTCACGTTCATCCCATTGATTGCGTACTACCTGATCAAACCGCCAAAGCATCTGGAGCTACCCATCTCAGAGCGCCGCACGCATGGCTTCGCCGGAGTTTACTACCGTATCGGTGACTTCTCGCTCAGGCACCGCTGGGGCGTGTTCGCCGGCTCCCTCATCGTCTTGGTGTTAGGCGGAGTGTTCTTCAAGATGCTGCATCCGCAATACTTCCCCAAGGACCTCTCGTACCTGTCGTACGTGGATGTCTGGCTCCCTCCAGACGCCCCGCTCGGTGCGACAGACACAGTTGCCCAACGGGCAGAAAGTGTCATTCGCCAGGAAGCCGAACGGTTTGGCAACGAACATCATCGGAAAGATGTTTTGAAGTCGCTGACCACTTTTGCCGGTGGCGGCGGTCCCAGGTTCTGGTTCTCGGTCGAGCCTGAGCAGCAACAGCTCAACTACGCGCAGATTATCGTCGAAGTTACCGACAAGCACTTTACCAATGAACTTGTCGGACCGTTGCAGACGGCGCTGAGCCGCGAAGTCCCAGGAGCCCGGATCGACGTACGACAACTCGAGACTGGAAAACCAGTCGGCGTTCCCATCTCGATACGGGTCTCGGGGGCGGACACCGCCGTGTTGCACCGACTTTCCAGTGACCTTCAGAACATTTTTCGCTCTCAGCCGAATGCGACTCGCGTACGCGACGACTGGGGAGAACCTGCCATGACTGCCCGGCTGAAGGTTGACCCGGATCGCGCAAACCTTTCCGGGGTCACAAACCTTGATGTAGCACTCTCTTCCGCCGCAGCGATGAGCGGATTGCCTGTCTCGACGTATAGGGAAGGGGACAAACAAATCCCGATAGCCGTTCGCTTGCGCATGGAGGAGCGAGCGGGACTGTCGGACGTTCAAAACATCTATGTGTACTCGATGACAAGCAACCAGCGCGTGCCTTTGCGACAGGTATCGCAGGTCACCACTGAAATGGCAGTATCAAAAATCAAGCGTCGCAATCAGTTCCGTACGGTTACGGTATCGGCGTTCCCGATCCCAGGTGTCTTGCCGTCGCAAGTGCTGACCCCTTTGTTGCCCAAAATCCAGGAGTTCCAAAAGCAGCTACCGCCTGGCTACTTCCTTGAGATCGGAGGAGAATACGACGAGCAGCAGAAGGGCTTTAAGCAACTCAGCGTGGTGATGGCGATTTCCGTGCTGCTCATCTATATCGCCCTGGTGCTCCAGTTCCGCAACGCGATCAAGCCTCTGCTCGTGTTCGCTGCGATCCCGTACGGAATGACAGGCGCGCTCGCGGCACTGGTAATCATGGGGCAGCCATTCGGCTTCATGGCTTTCCTTGGAATCGCGAGTCTTGTGGGCGTGATTGTCAGCCACGTCATTGTGCTGTTCGACTTCATTGAAGAGGCGCTCCACCGCGGAGAGCCGTTGCGAGAAGCGCTTCTCGATGCCGGTATCGTGCGACTGCGGCCAGTGATAATCACGGTCGGTGCAACTGTACTCGGACTCGTACCGCTCGCCATGCACGGCGGGCCTCTCTGGGAGCCACTTTGCTACGCACAGATTGGCGGGCTCACCATCGCAACATTCGTCACTCTCATACTTGTGCCGGTGCTGTATTCGATCTTCGTATTGGATCTGAAGCTGATCAAGTGGGATGCGAAGGAACAGGACCCGGCTCCGGCTCACGGACGCTCGATGTAAGCGGAGAAGAATATCATGACTCGATTCTTAGATGTGCTGGCGCAGTTCAACGTTGGAATCGTTAAAGGACTTGCAGGAGCGCGACGTTAGGAGGCAGTAGCTGATGACAAACGCAGCAACACGAGTGGCAATCAATACAGGAGGCGGCGATGCGCCCGGCCTGAATGCCGTCATTCACGGTGCGGTTTATGCGGCGCGTGGCCTAGGATGGCAGATCTTTGGTATTCGCGACGGCTACGACGGATTCCTGGAACCACAGAACTATCCTGACGGCGGTCTGATTGAACTTAGGCGTTCTACCGTGCGTGAAATCTCTCACTTGGGTGGCACGATCCTGGGCACAACCAACCGAGGCAACCCTTTCTGTCGCCCGACAAGGCAACCGGATGGCACCATAAAAGAAGTTGACCGTTCCGACGAACTCATCGAACATTTTCGCAGGAACAGGCTGGACGCACTCATCGCCGTCGGTGGAGACGGCAGCCTAAGCATTGCGCACAAGTTGCAGAAGAAGGGCGTATGCGTCATTGGTGTACCCAAAACGATCGACAACGATCTTGAATCCACCATTCTTACATTCGGTTTCAATACCGCTGTCTCGTTTGCCACCGAGTGTATTGACCGGCTCCATAGCACAGCGTTATCTCATCAGCGAGTCATCGTCGTCGAAGTAATGGGGCGTAACGCGGGATGGATCGCGCTCCACTCCGGTTTAGCTGCAAGAGCGGACGCCATTCTTATTCCGGAAATCCCGTATGAAATCGAGAAAGTCGCAGCACACCTTCGCCGGAAGCACCGGGAAGGTAAACCGTATTCCATCGTCGTGGTTGCTGAAGGAGCTAAGCCGGTAGGCGGGGATGTGACTGTCAGAAGTCACGAAGTCGGCCGAGCTGACCGTCTGGGCGGCATCGGCGAGACCGTCGCCGCCCAGCTTCAGGAACTCACTGGCAAGGAGAGCCGGTGCGTGGTTTTAGGGCACCTGTTGCGCGGCGGGTCGCCTACGGCGATTGATCGCATCCTGGGACTTACGTTCGGGGCTGCTGCCATCGATGCGCTCTTAAAGGGCATGGATGGAGTGATGGTGGCACTCAACCCACCGCGTATTGATTTCGTGCCCATCCAGGACGCCATCGCAAAACTGAAGCTGGTGCCGGTACATAGCGAATTTGTTCTTGTATCGCGCGCGCTCGATATCTCCTTTGGAGATGCCGATTAATGTAGGGCAGGTCAGATGACCGTATTGGGGCACTCGGCCATATGCTCGCCGGCCTCGTTAGCGATGCTCTACTGACCCCGTGAAATTCAAGCAACTAGACTATCTGTTTGGAACTTTCTCCGAACTTGAACGGGACGCCCCCGGTAAACGGCACTCGAGGGGAATATGACTACAGATCTAAAGACGTTGCTCGCCGAGGAGAATCACCTGAAACCAGCTTCCAGGCGCCGCGCCAAGATCGTCTGCACGCTTGGCCCATCTTCGAACACCGAAGATCAGATTCGCCAGCTTCTGATGCTTGGAATGGACGTAGCCCGCCTCAATTTCTCCCATGGCAGCCACGACGAGCACCTGAAACGCATCCAGACCCTGCGAAAGGCGGCCGCCGCACTGGGACGCACCGTGTGCGTATTGCAGGATCTGCAAGGCCCGAAGATCCGCACCAGCGGGCTGCGCAATCACATGCCGGTGAAGCTAGTCTCCGGCACACGGGTCACCATCACTAACAAGGAAGTGGAGGGCACAGCCGAACTCCTGGGCACTGCCTTCAAAGCGCTGGCGCGGGAGGCCGAAGTCGGCTCGCGTATTCTTCTCTCCGATGGATGCCTGTCGCTCAAGGTTCTGAAGGTTCAGGGCGATGACGTGTTGTGCGAGGTGATTGATGGCGGAATGTTGGGCGAGCACCAGGGCATCAATCTGCCGGGCGCAGTGCTGAGCGTGCCGTCGCTCACCGCCAAGGACAAAAAGGATCTCGCGTTTGGACTCTCGGTCAACGTGGATGCCGTGGCAGTTTCCTTTGTTCGCAACGCCGCTGATGTCCGCGCGGTCAAGAAGATCCTTACCGCCGCCGGCAAGGATACGCCAGTCATTGCCAAGCTTGAAAAGCCTCAGGCCATCGACAATCTGGAAGAGATTCTGGAAATTGCGGATGGAGTGATGGTGGCGCGCGGCGACCTCGGCGTGGAGGTGCCGCCGGAGCAGGTGCCGACGATTCAGAAGCATGTGATCAGGCGCGCTTTGTTGTGGCGCAAACCGGTCATCACGGCTACGCAGATGCTGGATTCCATGATTCACAATCCACGCCCCACCCGCGCCGAAGCCAGCGACGTTGCCAACGCAATCTACGATGGGTCGGATGCCGTCATGCTTTCGGGCGAAACCGCCAGCGGCCAGTATCCGCGCGAAGCCGTCAGCATGATGGCGCGCATTGTGGTTGAGGCCGAGGCGGATATCCGAAAAGTGACCACAAGGCGCCGCCGCGAGATTCGCGACTTGACGATTCCCGAGGCAATCTGCGAAAGTGTGGCCCACGTGGCAGAAGAATTGAAGATGCGAGGCATTGCCGTCTTCACCGCGACGGGCAATACGGCGGGCCTGATTTCCAAGTACCGGCCCCGCGCGGAGGTCTATGCCTTCTCGCATGTGCCGGCTGTTTGTAACCGGCTAAACCTCTACTGGGGAGTTCGTCCCGTCCTCATCAAGGCGCCGCGAACGGTGGAGTCCATGATCAACGCAACCGAAGCAGAGTTGCGGCGCGCTAAAGTTGTTAGCACCGACGACGTTGTGGCTATTGTTGCAGGAACGCGAACGGCGACTGCAGGCTCGACGAATTTTATCCGTTTGCATCGGATTCGCCCGGAAAACGAGACGAGCGGCCAGGCTGCAAGAACGAAGAAAACTACGAAGTAAGGACCTAGCGATAAGGCAATCAATTCGTTCCATTGCGATCCTGAAACCGCACCTCGGCAAAGAGCCGGAGCGGGGAACCATCACGACGATCTACGAGGAACTTGAACCGATATTTTCGACCTAAGAAGGCAGCGTCGAGGACATTCTGGAGAGCGGAGTCTAGCACGGTTTGAGAGTAGTTGTATCCGAATCGCCACAGTGGTGAAACCACGCAACCGAGTTCTCCTGGGTAATATTGGCGACGGCCGCAGTGATGGCCTGTTCGAGAGCATCACAGAGACGCGTCTTGGCTCCCCGTAAGAATTCTTTGATTTTGGCCCAGCACTGCTCGATGGGATTGACCTGCAGAAGCTTGCAGCGCAAATCATCCGAATATGCTCGTGGCATCTCGTCTGTGTCGTCGCGGAAAAATCGCCACCCACAACTTACTCCACTTTCTCTTCCACGGATATAGCTACTCTGGAACCGCTATAGTGCGGCGATACTTTTGGTGCGCAGCCGTGCCTTTGTCAGTTTTTTGGGAGGTCGACCCTATATGGCCTTTCGGACGAAGACGCGATCGGCCGCACCCGGCAATTCCCATCATGCCAGTGTGGAGGATGTCCGAGCCGATCTGCCGAATCGTGACGCCTGTTGTTATGGGGGCCCAAGGTCAGGATTCGCCTTAGTCAGCAACTATTCACCGCGACATCAATCCGGAATTTAGCTGGAACTGCAGGCAAGGTTGGCTAGTTTGTCCTTTCTGCTGATGCTTCCTAGCGCTTAGTATCACGGGCTGGGTACGGATGTAGCTAACCTCCTTTTAGCCGCACCCTCCTTGGGGAAAGGCTGCCCGTGGCCGACGCGTATCGTTTTCGCGATCGGCAAGCGTCTAGCATCTTTGATTGACATAGGTGTCCCCAATCTCACCACAGCGCCGCGCTACCACCCTCGGCTCTCTTGATCCCTCTGCATCCTTCGGCTGCGGGCGCGGCGAGGAACGGTTTAGTAGTGTTTCTGCAACTGCACGAGTTCTCTCGTCGCAGTCATCCAACGCGGCAACAAGCTCCTGGTACGCTTTTACGTTTCGTTTGTCGCGCCATTCGAGATGGAAAGCGAACAAGTACAAGCGATCGCGGCGCTTCGTTTGCATTTGCATATCTCTGCTGTGCGTGCACCGCTATATCGCGGGAAACCGCACCGTTTCCGTGCTCTCGGTTAAAGGGTTGCGGCATTCTGGAATTCAACTTGCAGCATGAAATCTTCCCTGTATTCAGCACCTCAGGATGTCTGGACACTGCGCAGCGCAGTGACTCGCGGTGCAGCGTTGCGGTGCATGATCGACATGTTCTCCAGCGAATAGCTGAACGTGGCCCCGCAGTCGCGGCAAACGCAATACGTCTGCCCTCCGATCGTAAAGACCCGGCTCAGGTTGCGGTGACGGCAGCCGAAGAGAAAGTTCAATACCGCTGTCAACCATTCCATAAGGCCTCCTGGCCCCGTGGAGGGTCCGGTTTGGTGTAAACAGAAGCATTTACCTTACCAGGAAACTCAAGTGATACCGGCTGGTGCAACTACGTGATACCGATTGTGTTGCCAGCGAGCATCTCCAGAAGGTTTTCGTGAACTGCCCTGCCCTGGTTCGGTCAATGCCGGGATACGGGCAAACGGCAGACGTTTTTTCGATAAAAATGAAATGCTACTGATGAGTGGGCGCGGTCGTCGGCTGGAAGCATGCGGTTGGTCGGCGCGGTCTGTGAGTGGCGATTCGTCCTGATGCCGCCTTCGGCACCTCAAGTATCGCTTGGCGCTCGGCCCCGGGGAAGCTCGAAACGGGTGTGCCCCTCGCAAGCTCGTTTGCTTGAGTTTTGACAGTGGCCTTCCTACGAGAGTCGCCCAATGGCTGCCAAGCATAGACCTAGTGAGTTTCGTGCGATTTCGTGTGTGCAGCATGCCTGCCCATCATGTCGAAAACTGCCCGTAATTGGGCACTTGACTGAACTAGGGCACAGTACGCCGTTTCTTGGATTTGCTAAGCAAAAGAATATATACAACTTATCTACCAAGGAAAATTGGTGCGCAATGTGCACTACCCTTTGTGTCGGCATCAACTCTCGCCGGTGAAGGTGGCTAATGATACGGATCGAATTCCATGACTCTACAAACACGATGACGATGCGGATTGCAGGCCGGTTCGTCGAAACACTCGCAGAGAACGCAAGAGCTCTAATCAGTCCTTGTACAGACCTGCCGAAGTTCATTGTGAATTTATCGGAGGTGAGTTTCGTCGATACGGTCGGCGAAAAAGTGTTGTCGTGGTTCGGCCAACTTGGAGGGGAGTTTGTCGCGGAGAACTCCTACTCCCTTAATGTCTGCGAGCGCCTGAACCTGCCGATAAGCAGGAATCAGGGATTCAAGCTCAGACTGCGTACCGCTAAGAAGAGCTCTGCCCTGAGTTCTGTGAGTTCCGGCACGGATTGCTAGGCCCCAGGCATGAGCGAAGGAACTCACAGAACTCTTTTCTGACGTTGTCCAGGCAGTTGTCCGGAAAAGAGGTTTGTCATGAATTGGTTTTACTCCAAACAGCGAGAATCCGAGCAACAACACAAATCCAGAATTGCCTCGCGCCGCGAGATTAAAGCCACTTTCGAGGAGGAGGGCGACTATCTATTCTGGATTGCCCTCTTGATCACAGGAGATGCCACAGTTGCCAGACAGTCAATCGTAAATGCGAGCGAACTTTCATCGTCCGGCACAGGTGTGTTCCACGACTGGCTAATCCGATGGGCACATTCAGCAACGGCGCGTGTAGCCGTCGAAAAAGTCCGAGAAGTTATTCAAGCGTCGGCAAACCGCTACCCGGAATGGGACTGCGCGCATGGAGATCATAACGTCTTCTCGAATGAAGAGATACAGTTACTTCGCCAACTTGAGCCGCATGAAATTATCGCCGCACTCGACCCGCTCGCCCGTTCTGTTCTAGTTCTCCGGGCTGTACAACACGCGTCAATTTCCGAATGCGCGTCGATCCTTGGTCTTCGTCGCCGGTGTGTCACCGGCGCTTACTGCCGAGCGCTGCAATGGGCAAACCAACGTAGATGCAGCAGACCGATAACGGGAACTGCTTCATATTCCTCAGAACGTCCGATAGTAGACGATTGTGTAAGTGCGTGGCACGACAAAATGCCGGCTCTAGCGAACGAAGCGAATGATTTGCCAGGAGACGCGAGATGCCGATGATCTTGCCTACGAGTTTGCCTGACCTACAAACGCAGTTGCCAGAGCTTCGATTAAAGACGGTCCTGATCGCAACCGATTTCTCTCCAGCTTCTGACAGGGCTGTCTTCCAAGCTGTCTCCATAGCTCGCCGTTATGGTGCAAAGCTCTACGTCGTTCACATTGTTTCGTCTATGGGGTTCACTCTAGGCGGTCCCGGCGCCCTGGCATTAGCGACTGAGGCAGCCTGGAGAGATATGGCACAACTTGAAAGAGAGCTTTCCCGACGTCGGATGTCACAAGGGCTGACCTCCTTCTTTTTCGTGTGCAGTGGAGAAGTCAGTGAGGAGTTGGAGACCATAGTACAGCGAGAACATATCGATTTAGTGGTCATCGCAACAAACGATCGAAAAGGGGCAGGAAAACTGCTCCTCGGATCAGTCGCCGAGCAAGTTTTCCGTAATTCCTCGTGCCCTGTTCTCACCGTTGGTCCTCATTGGGCAGCGGACTGCGAACGCGCGGTGCCCCGATCAGATCGACGACTCCTCTTCGCCACCGATTTTGGAGGCGCGTCGCTGCAAACATTACCGCACGCCATCTCACTCGCAAATCAGCTCGGGAAACGACTCATCCTGCTCCATGTACTTTCTTCACTTCCCAAGCGTGGTGACCGTAGGGTCACTGCAATTGATGCCGATAAAGCGCGAGGTAGCGCGCATGCGGCAGCTATCCAAAGACTTGCAAAGCTAGTCTCGCAGGAAGCGACCATGAAGGACGCCCCTGCATTCATGGTGGAATTCGATAAACCAGCCGAGGGAATCTTAAAGGCTGCGGAGGTTCTTCATGCCGACATGATCATCATGGGGCTGCCCCGAAGAACCCATGTTGAGACGATATCGCGTCTTCCATGGTCCACAGCTTATGAAGTAGTGTGCGGTGCCGTATGTCCCGTTTTAACACTGAGGTATTAGCTACGAATCTCTCACGAGTAGGTCGTATTACGCGAACTGCTCTCCGATGGCAATGCACGATAGGAGGTACCTTGAGCATCCGACCTCGAACAAACATGGTGAGCCTTAATATGCATCGGTCTATTAGGGGAAAATTCTTGCCGGTGCGTCGAACTGTGGCGGCGATCCTGGTCACCCTCGTTTTCACAGTTCGTTCGCTCTCTCAAACATCGGACTCTCGCCCATCGGAGATTGTGCCCTTCACTCACCAGAGTCAAGACCGGGAAGAGTCGCCTTCTGCCCTGGCGTTCTCTCCCCCGTCGCCACGGAACCCACCGCAGCCGCTCCCAGATGTGCCCGCGCCGCAGCATGGCCAAATCATCGGCACTGTAACGGATGTAAACAACGACACTGTCTCTGGTGCCACCGTCGTTCTAGAAGGCCCTGTCCTCAGCGATAACCGTACGGTCGTGGCGAATGACAACGGATTCTTTGAACTCAAAGATCTCGAGCCGGGGATACCCTATCACGTCACCATCAGTGCTAACGGATTTGCAAATTGGACCTCACCCGAGATCATCCTCAAGCCGAGCCAGTACATGATATTGACAGGCGGCAGGCTCAAGATCGCAGAGGCGCTGACCACGGTAAATGTGGTTTATTCCTCTCAGGAGATCGCCACCGAGCAGGTCAAGATCGAGGAGCAGCAGCGCGTTTTCGGGATCATTCCCAATTTCTATGTCGTCTATGATCACAACGCCGAGCCGCTCACGACCAAGCTGAAGTTTAGACTTGCCCTCAAAGTCTCTACCGATGCTGTTACCATCTTCGGGGTAAGCACGCTTTCCGGCATCAAACAGGCGGCAGACATCCCCAACTATGTCCAGGGTGCGAAGGGTTACGGGGAGCGATTTGGCGCGACCGCTGCCGACGGCTTTGCCGACATCATGATCGGCGGCGCCATCCTGCCATCGCTCTTGCACCAGGATCCGCGCTACTTCTATCAGGGTACGGGCACGAATAAGTCTCGCGCTCTCCACGCACTCTCCAACCCATTCATCTGCAGGGGAGACAACGGCCGGTGGCAGCCGAACTATTCGACCCTTGGTGGCGATCTGGCCACGGCTGCCCTCTCGAATGCCTACTATCCAGCATCGAATCGCGGCGTGGGGTTGGTGTTCGGGAATTTCCTTATCGGCACCGGGGAGCGCATGCTGGCCAGTCTGGCCCAGGAGTTCCTCTTGCGCAGGCTTACGCCCACCGCTAAGAGTCAAAAATAGTGCTAGGACCGATGGAAGGAGAATTTGAAGATGGCAACTGAAGTTGCTGTCATGACACAACCGCGGAATATCCCTCCCGATTCGGGGGTCATATGCACCCAAAATCTGTGGAAGACCTATGATGCGGACTCTGGGCAGCAGGTCCACGCGTTGCGCGGAGTGGACCTCACCATCCACCACAACGAGTATGTTGCCATTATGGGTCCTTCCGGTTCCGGCAAGTCCACGCTTATGACCCTGATCGGCTGCCTCGATGCGCCGACCAAGGGCCGCTACTGGCTCAACGGGCAACTTGTGACCGAACTGAATGACGATGAACTGGCCCGCATCCGCAACAAAGAAATCGGATTCGTTTTTCAGAATTTCAATCTGCTGGCGCGAGCCACAGCCCTGTGCAACGTGGAACTTCCCTTGATCTATGCGGGTGTCCCCTCCGGGCGGCGCATCGAGCGCGCTCGCGAAGCGTTGACCCAGGTTGGTATGGGAGACCGCGCACACCACAAGCCCAGCGAACTCTCCGGCGGCCAGCGACAACGCATTGCCATTGCACGGGCACTGATTAACTCGCCCGCGATCTTGCTTGCTGACGAACCCACGGGAAATCTGGATTCGCAGACCGGAAACGAAATCATGGCACTGTTCGACGACCTGCACCAGCGCGGCAACACTATTGTCCTAGTCACGCACGAGCGGGACATCGCTGAATACGCGCACCGCGTTATCTATCTCAATGACGGCCTTATCGCCGACGATCGGCTCACGCCCCGCGGACGCGGCTCCTGGGATGAGGTCGTCATTGAGGAGCCAGTAGGGCTTGATTCTGTCCAAGTTGTTTAGGCTTGACGGGGTCGATTGTAGCGGAGAGTCATATATGCGTTCTGAGAAAGTTTTTGAGGCTCTAAATGCGTTACAAAACCGCTTTCTGCTTTTTCGCATCACATCCGAAGCATTTCGCGGTTTTCACAAACCACGCACTCGCATTCCAGATACCATGAACGCGGTGCTGGACAAAATTGCTGGTAGCGAAACGAGATACCTTGTAGCTAAACCGAACAGGAAGAAGGGGGCGGGAGCCCAGGTGGACCAGAACAATCCGCAGCGTGGAACGTCGGAGGTTTATGGGAGGAGATCGTCTCTACATTGTTTAGTGCTGAAGTGAGCCGTGCAAATGGTCTTATCTTGCAAACGAAAAAGAAAGGAACGACAACCAACGCCATGATGCGCCCAGCGAAATTTCGAGTTGATGTTGATCTGAATAACTTGCTGATGATGTCCAACTCCGCGCCACCGGTCCCCCCGATGAACAACGGCTTAAGACTCCCCGAGCCAGTGTTTCCGAGGTTTCCAGAAAAGCTGGCAAACCCGGGTCTGGCGACCCCGCCGGAACGGCGGAGCTGGACGACTAGTCAGATCCTGCGCGCGACGCGTGGCTGGCTAGGCCCCTATCTCAGGTCCAGAGCGCTGCCAGGCGATTTTCATCCGATCACGGCGTACTTGTTCGTCGAATACAAATGCAATCTGGACTGCTGGTACTGCCCTTCCTACGACAACAGCGTGAATGGGATGAGCGAAGATATCGCCCGCCGCTCCGTCGACTGGCTCTACGATCACGGCGGACGGGTGCTGGCGCTGATGGGCGGAGAACCTCTGCTTCGTCCCAAGTTTGTACACAAGGTTGTGTATTACGCGGCCAGAAAAGGCATGTGGGTTTATATCGCAACGAACGGCCGTCTTTTGCGCCCCGATCTCGCCGACCGGCTCGGCGATGCCGGAGTTGCCGTCTTCAACCTTGCGCTCGATTCATGGGATGAGAAAGAGAGCTTACCGAAGGCCTTTGTTCCGGTACAGGAAAACTTGGAGCACCTCCGGCAGAAGCAGTACGTGTACGGCTACATGGTCTTTTTCAATATCAATATCTGCCGCAACAACCATGAGGACGTGAAGCGACTGACGGAGTGGGCGCACGAGCATCGAATCGCCACGGACTATCACATCAACGAAAGTCCCATGCTGGATCAGACTGACCACTTCAGACACATGGACAACAATCCGACCTACATCGGTCCGGAGGACTGGCGAGCAGTGGATGAACTGGTGGACTGGATCGTCGCAAAGAACAGGGCGGGATACCAGATGGTGAACTCAGTCTCGCGGCTCCTGGAAATGAAGACCTTCATGCGCATGTCGTCTGGTCTTGATCTGCGGCAGGTGGGTTGGAACGGTGACGGTACTGGCAACAATGGCGACCTGAGCAGAATGCTCGCGGCCAACCAAGGTATCAGGCAGGATGAGAACGGAGAACTGCGTTTTGCCGACTGGAGCTGCCGCGCAGGGCAGAACAATATCGTGATCCGCACCGATGGCACGCTTGCTCCTTGTTTTCCGCTCTATCCGGCGACATTCGATTGGGGCAATATCGAGAACTTCCGGTTCGACCACGCGCAGTTAAACGACATGAAGAAGACTTGCCAGAGCCACTGCTTCTCGACTCTCAACCACAACCTGGCCTACTGCTACAACGACGCGAGGGTGATCAAGTGGCTGTGGCAGCAGGCAAAACATGGGTTTCGCGGAGGCGCACGAAGCTTCGAATAAATCTACAGATTAATTGCTCCATCAGCCGGCAAGCGAACTCGACCGCTGGTCAAGATGAATCATCATCTCTCCTGAGAGAAACTGTCTCGATGACGCGGATGTTCGCTTTCCCCGAAGAATGATATGAGCGGAGATGTGCATACGCCGGAAACCAGCTCGCGGCGCTACACAGCTGTGCTTCGCATCAGCGCGGCACTTTCTGCGTGTCGCGAGGCACATGAGTTGCCGACGATTCTGGCAGATCAACTGATCGATTTCCTTTCCTTCGACCATCTCGACGTGGTCATCTTCAAGGAGAAGTCCACAGAAATCGAATGGCACGCGCGGGGCAAGGGTCCATTGCCGTTGGCGGATGTGCCACAAGAAGAACTGCCGGGGTGGAACCTTTACAACAGCCAGGGACCGCTCCACATCCGGGATTGGAGCAAGGATGAAAGTCTTCCTTGGCTGAAGAAGGCAGGTGCAGCGTTGGGCGTAGATGTCGGCAGTATCGACTCAGTCGTAAGTGTTACCCTGACGACGCCACACCGCCGGTTGGTAAGTTGGGGATCGCCGGTCCTCCTGGAGTAACGTACGGGACCGAGGATATGGGCTTCTTACGGTTGTTTGCGCGTCCGGCTTCCTTCGCGATTAATGATGGCCTTAATCTCAGGCGAGCGCAGCCGCAAACCGACCGTCTTCAGTTGCTCCTGACTTTGACGAATCAAACCACCTCGAACCTCAAACTTCGCGATCTTTTGCGTGCCATTCCCGCCAACATTCGAGAGGTCACGGACTGTGATGTCGCAGGCATTGCGCTGCTTGGAGAGGAAGCGCCTGGCTTTGAGCAGCGTTGACTGTAAACAAAGCCGTTCCAATCCGGATTGAAAATTCATTGATTTGCAGGCACGTGGTTTGGCACGTGCGTTGCTTTACTCATGTGCGAGGGATGAATTGAAGGTCGTCCTGAAGGGCTGAGATCCGAGGACGCGCCGCTCCCACAAGTGAGCTTCTGATGAAGGCTTGCTCCAGGGTAAGAGGCCAACATGATAGACAACAAGAACCATCCCCAAGAGGCTTGGGAAGAGACTCAGGAAGTGAGGTGTGACATGGCATCAGTCGAGGTAGGCCTGAACCTGACTGAACTAGTTAGGGAATACAACATTTGCTGCGAGGTCTGGCCCGAGTACCTGTCGGTCGATGGCGAGCATCGGCAGGTTGGTTTTGAATTGGAACTCTTGGGATCCCACTCTTTGGACCCCAATCATCTCGACCCGGCCTGCCCAATGTGTAAGCGGGTTCGCGCCGCGCTGCGTGAAATCGCGGGAAGCATTGTGCCATCGGGCAATTCTGTGACGTACGAGATCGATGCTCACTCAGAATCGCTCATCTGTGAACCGAGACTGGGACATCGTCCATTCGTGATAGTGAGCATACGAATACTCCATAGGCAAGGGTTTGATCAACCAATCGCCCCGTGTGTGATTGCCTGCCTGAAGCAGATCATTGCGCACTTGGAAGAGCTCGGTGTTCGCGAACGATAGCATGGGCTGTTCCTTCTCTGGCAATTGGACAGCGAACGTAAGCGAGTGGCGCCAGATTTGGAAAGTTTTCTCAAGGAGGGGCAGGCCACTATAAATGCTATCGTCCATTTACTTGTGAAGCACTGCTACTCGGGCTATTCGCTTCAGTGTTCGCGCGCCAATGTGTTTGCCAGTACTGGCATTTCTGTTTCTCTTGGCTGCCAGCACGCTCGCACGCTCCTTTGGCGTACGCTGCTCTCGGAGGGAGTATGACGTCGTCTACTGTTGTCATCGCACAGAACGACCCCGGCATTGCGCAGAAATTAGCGAACGACCTTCACGCGCATTTTGCCCGGGTAGCCGTGGCCAAAAACGCAGTGGAGCTGCGCACCTTTCTGCTGCGCCATGCAACGCGAGTGGCAGTGCTCGATCTGGAAGTTGTGGATTTGGAAGATGTACGTCAGTTGGCTGGCACTTTTTGCAATCTAACTATCATATGCACCCACCGCTCCCCTGACGAACGGATGTGGATGTCCGCACTGAACGGTGGAGCGGTTGAATTTTGCCACCCGCAGGATATCCGCTCCATACTCCGCGCGTCGCGCACCGCAGTGTCGGGCCACACGCGCGACCGCATGAATTCACAAGCGCACGCGCGGCCCACGCGTTAAACCGGCGGGGGATTTCAGCGCGTTCGACCGCCGCCGGTCCTTTCGAGCAGTCTCCTGCGCAATTATCCTCCAATGACCCCGCAAGTACCCACTTCTGAATTCCCTTTAGCTGTCAATCCTGTTTTGATCACGCGGACTGTCAACAAGCTGGTTCCAATCCCATCCCTGAAAATTCATCAATTTGCAGGCTCAGGGGTTTGGCACGTGCTTTGCCTTTGCTTGTGAGTGAGGAAACTGCATATGTTGAAGATTTCCATAATTGAAAATCGGAATGAGCGCCGTTTGGTTTTGGAAGGCAGGCTTATCGCGCCGTGGTCGGCGGAATTTAAGAAGGCGTGTGACACGGCCAGAGTGGACCTGGACGGCCGCGAACTCGTTATCGAATTGAAAAGCCTGACGGCCATCAACCAGCAGGGCGAAAACGCACTTATCGCCCTGATAAACGAAGGGGCCAAGTTCCGCTGCTGCGGCGTGTTCGCAAAGCACATGTTAAGGCATCTCGCTCGCAGAGCACGGAACCAATTTCAGGAGACAGAGAGGTGACGTTCTGCAGCTGCGAAATGTGGTAGGAGTGTCCTCCAGCCCACCTTGAGGGTCGCTGACAAGAATCCCCGCCAGCAACAACTCCATACGTTCGTTTTCAGCTGATCAACCTGTACTGGACAACTGTGAACCAAACTCCCGACGCAAATCCGAAGGGACGAAAGGCCTGATGATCTCACTTTGTACGTGTGGAGGTGTCGAATCAAAAGTCGACGATTGTCGATGAGATTCGACATCAGTTCCATATTCCGGCCCCTTGGAAGTGTGCCGAGGAAATGCCGGTTCTCTCTTCACTGTATAAGAAATTCTTCTGTAAGGTGCGGAAGGAATCGGCAAAATACGGTCGTCAACTCTTGAGGTTATGTCGAAAGCGCGCTGCCTGAACATTCGTCGCGCCGGTTTCTAAGATGAATCAATTACCGCCAACACCTATTGTTCCGAGGTGGAACAGCGGCAGTTCGGCGTTTCGCCGAACTGCCGTGTAGGGGCGGGAGAAACATGCACGAGCTATGCATGTTGGGGAGTTGTCCTTGTGATAAGCATTCCAGTTGCCAGAATTCACATAGCAATTTCAGCATCCTCTTCCGCCCTCAACCCACCCCCTGCCTGTCACTGTGCAGCGGCAGTGTCATTCATCTGGCCGTGATCGATTTCCTGATTCTTGTATTCGGTTGTAAGTAGTGCAGTTCCGCCAAAGCGAACCTGCGAAGTCAAAAGGTTTCGTACCGGAAGCCAGAAGCCTTCGATTTTGTCATACCGGTGTTCAATCTGTGTCTGGCTAATCCAGAATGTTGGACTTGGCGGGCTGTGCCTCGATGTGAACCAAGGCGTACTCCTGCATATCCACCCAGATTTTCCCGCTGTACAGAAGTTTGTTGTTTCGTATTGGAATGACCCGCAAGACATAGCAGCTTCTTCCATCTTTGGTCTCTGTTCCTAGCAACTCGAATTGATAGTTGGCGCGGCTCAGATCGGAATCCGTATGTTCTTTGTTTCCATTCATCTTCTGTTCAGTCTGAATGAGTTTATGCAGAACATAATTAAGCGGCACTCTTGATCCATCCTCGTTGACGATGCTCAACATCCTCTGATGAGGGGCTTTCTAATTCATCCTAATCACCATCCGGGGATGCTGATGTCCCGTCGGAAAGCCCGATAGTCCACCTCGTAAATGCGAAGCTCCTGATATCCGCGCAGAGCCGCAGCACGCCGGGCGTTGTTGCTCATCAGCCTCTCGACGATTTCGCCAACCGCAGACTGCTCTGGCTTCGTGTTTCCGAAAGCTGGAGCGTTATGACGAGCAGACCGCAACTCAGCGAGAGCTCGAGTAAGGGACAGAATGTCGCTTCTTGCGAAACCCGCTTCCCTTAGAGAGCGCGTGAAATGCAGAGTGGGGGCAAGGAGATAACCTTTCATAAAAGAGGATTTCAACGATCAGCCGTAACGCTGCAGATCATTTGAATTCAATGTGCAATCTGGCGCCATTTTGTCCTGCACGCGAATCGAAATCTTTGTTCCTGGGCTAATCATCTGTTTACAGTTTATGAATAGAAATGGCACGACACGTGCCTTCCCAAGTTAGTTCCATCTGGATAACAACGCAGAATCATAAAGCGGAAAGGAGCCGGTCGTGAAAAAGATACGATTTGTTGGGCCGGACGTCCATGCGGAGACGATTGCAGTGGCGGTGGCCGAGCCGAATGGCGAAGTTCGGTCGTTGGGGACAATTCCCGACCGGGAGTCGTCGGTTCGGAGGCTGGTTAAAAAGCTTGGCCCGCCGCAGCAGTCGCGGATGTTCTATGAGGCAGGTCCGACGGGGTACGCACTATTGACAAGGTCACTCCATATCGCATTTTTCGCTGAATTACTCACCGTCGGCGCATCCGGTGAGATGGGGACACTGTCATGAACCATTTCCAGATCCTTTCGACAGAAAGCTTGTCCCTAGTCGAACGCTGGCGTTCCTATCAGCGCGCTCTGTGTCAGTGCTTTGGTCCAAACCTCGAACTACAGCCGGATAAGAGTTCTGAGTTTACTTGTCATTTTGAGCAGGCGCCGATTCCAGAGATCGGAATGTACGATATTACTGCGACCCGCCACCGTGTAGAAAGGATGAAGAATGCCGGTCGGTTGGAGGAAGGGCATTTCGTTAAGGTAGTACTACAAGTGGGCGGATTTGCGACCTACGAACAAGATGGCCGTACGTTGACGATGGGGCCAGGCGAATGGAGTCTTTATGACATGTCGCGTCCATACCTGGCAGACTTTCACGGACCGTTCGAGATTCTGCTGCTTGTAGTTCCTTACGGAAAGATATACAGCAAGCAATTCGATTTGAAGGATTTGGTTCTTCAGCGCTGTTCTAGCGCGACGGAAGGGCTGTCGGGACTGACATACCAGTTCATACGCAACACGTTCAATAATGCCCCAGCCTTAAACCGACAATCGAAAAGCGACGTTATCGATATGTTGTCCAACCTTATTCGCCTCACCATGATCGATTGTTCCGGCGGTTTAATCGTATCCCCGCCGACAGAGATTTTGTGCGAGCGCATCAAGACGTACATCTCTGCGAATTTGCGTGACCCCGCGTTGTCGGTTTCACGAATAGCCAATGCTCTGAAGTGTACGCCGCGCTACCTCCAGAAAGCTTTCGAAAAGCAAAAGCAGGAGATGTCGATTTCAGCTTACATTTGGCAGTTGCGGCTTGAGCGCTGTCACAAGGACTTGCTGGACCCAACATTTCGCAACCGCTCCATCACGGATATTGCGTTCTCGTGGGGGTTCAACAGCTCATCGCATTTTTGTACAACCTTCAAAGAGCACTTCGGTGCATCGCCTAACCTGTTCCGACGGAACGCTCTCCTTGACCATAACTGGGCATAGTGCGGTCAGCAAGCGATCTGCCCCCATTCGCCTGGGCATCATTGTTGCAACCACGCAGTGTTCCTTCCCCATGCGGTTGCGACAAACCCAAAGCCTGACCGAGATCCAGTACCGGCATCGCCCGGCAGTGCAAAGGGTCAAATTTCTCTGCTTTCAAGGTAGAGGAGTGCTTTATAACGATCACGCTTTCCCTGTAAGGCCGAATCTCAGTTCGCAATAAAACAAAACCGAAGTTCGCTTAGAAGATATCCTCCCACACAACATCTGGGTATCGTTTGTCTGTTCGTACGATGTACAGGAACCTGACTTAACCGTCGTGAAAACGTGGTCGCCATCTCACGGAACAATATCGTTCTCAACGTGGTGATTGCATAGATGTCACAAAACTCGCAACAGGAGAAACGAAATGGCATTAGCGAATCAGACCTACGCTTTAATGATTCCTCCGCTTTCCTTGATGGGTGTCGGATGCTCGAATGATGTGCCGACGCATGCCAAGGGTCTTGGCGCAACGCATGCGCTCCTAGTCACCGATAAGTATCTCAACAAAATCGGCCTGGCCGACAAGATCAAGACCCAGCTTGTCGATGCCGGTATAAAGGTCACAATTTTCGACGGTGCCGAACCCAACCCGAAGGACACGAACGTTGCCGAGGGGCTCAAGATTTACAAGGAAAACAAGTGCGATGGTATCGTCACCCTCGGTGGCGGCAGCTCTCACGACTGTGGCAAGGGCATCGGCATCGTTGCGACCAATGGCGGCAACATACGCGACTACAATGGATTTGGCAAGGTTCCCAAAGCAATGCCGCCACTTCTTGCGATCAACACCACCGCCGGTACGGGAAGTGAGCAGAGCGGGGGCGCTGTCATCACCAATACCGAGACGCATGTGAAGATGGCCCTTATCGATCAGCATATCGTACCGAACGTCGCCGTCAATGACCCGCTATTAATGGTTGGCATGCCCCCCGCCCTGACCGCAGCGACCGGCATGGATGCCTTAACGCACGCGGTCGAGTCTTATGTTGCCTTGTTTGTTAATCCGGTTACCGAGTGCATGTCCCTCAAGGCGGTGCAGTTAATCGCTAAGTATCTGCGTCCAGCAGTGGCCAACGGCGAAGATCTTGTAGCTCGCGACAAGATGGCGTATGCCGAGTACCTCGCCGGTGTGCCAATGTGCAATGCCGGTCTGGGTTTGGTTCACGGCATGGCACACCAATTGGGCGGCTTCTATGACCTGCCGCACGGCGTGTGCAATGCCATTCTGCTGCCCGTCGTTTCTGAGTTCAACCTGATCGCCGCTCCGGAGCGCTTCGCGGAAATTGCTGTCGCCCTCGGGGAAGACATTACTGGACTTAGCACGGTCGAAGCGGGCCGCAAGGGAATTGCCGCAATTCGAGGTCTGTCGAAGGACATCGGTATCCCAGCAAGTCTGGCGGAACTGAAAGGTGTCAAAGAATCGGATTTTGAGATTCTGGCCACGAATGCCTTGAAGGATACATGCACGGCGTTCAACCCCCGGAAAGCCACGCTCAATCAAGTAGTCCAATTGTACAAGGATGCAATGGGAGCTCCGCTCGCCAAAGCGGCCGCTCGGTAGATCATCGCAGTCTAATTGATCTGCACGTGCCATTGACCAGGATTGGGCAGCCGTATTGCCGGCTGCCCTCTCGACAAGGGGTTCTCCTATTGCGATTGATCTAACCCGAAACTAAGGAGCGATGGACACCATGAGGAACAGACAACTTCCGGCTCTTGTCTTACTGGGCCTAACCATTCTTATATTGACCCAGCTTGCAGGTGCAACAGAGAACGGCGGCACCCCCTATCCTAACGGCGCCGAAACTGTGTTGCCAGCCGTAGCGCCTACACCAAAAATGTTGCTACTCCAAGACTTCCAAATGTTCTACTCCGCCAACCGCTTCAACGACTCCCGAGGCCGCAACTCGATTCCGAATTTTAGAGTCACCGTGTTCGCACAAGCCTATAAATTCAAGTACAACTGGGGAGTAAAGTTCCTGGGCGGATACGTGTACAGCGCAGTGTCACCGGTGCTCACATATCAGCAGTTAGAAGCGGCCGGAGCGCAACAAACAAAGTTCAATATGGCTAATAATGACATAGAGCCAGTTTTCATTAACTACACAAAGGGTTCTCTGCATTGGCAGTACGGCCTGGACATCTGGACGCCTGGGCCTACCTATAAGGCGTCAGATATGGTCAACATCGGACAGCACTATTGGGAATTTGAGCCGGTGTATGCCATTACCTGGTTGCCCAATAAAGGTAAGACTGAATTGAGCAGCCGTATTCATTACGGAACGGACACCACCAACGGGGACACTCACTACCACTCAGGCGACTATTTCAACGCGGAATTCAATGCGTGCCGGACCCTAAAGAAAAATGTGACTCTCGGATTCAACGGTTACTGGATGAGGCAGGTCCGGGACGATACCATCCATGGCCAAAGGGTTGGCGACGGCAATCAAACAAAGGACCTGGGACTTGGCCCGGAACTTCGCGCACCTGTCGGGAAGAGTGCCGTCATAGCCTTCAAGTATTTCCGCGATACGCACGCCCAAAACCATGCAGTCGGCAACGCATTCTGGTTTGAGCTGGGTGTTCCGGTTTTCAAAGGTGAACAGAGATAAGGACGATTCGTTAAGAGTGGCAAAAAGTCGCCGAAGCGGGCGCAAATCGAATTCGGCATCCTGTTGTGGGGCGATATCAAAGGCGTATTTAAATACTCGCAAAGATGTGACCTGGAAGACTATTGTCCCGCGCCAGAGGGAGATGGCAAGCATTGTTTCCTTATTGCAGGTTCTGCTAAACGTGCCATGTTGTGCTTCTAAAATATAGGAGACCGGGAGTTGGATACAGTCCAACTTCCCATTTTTTCCGGACGCAGTGGCCTGCCCGATCTTTTGCACCAGTTCGATTGTTAGTGTAGCGCAGCGGCTTCGATTGTAACTCTCTTGCCGTCGCAGTCAGGGGTATGGAGAAGTGGAACGGAATGCTACATAGCGATGGGATGTCCCATGGAAGCCGTAGCGGCGGATACGATGACGCCGAGCCTCTCCGCCAATACGCTCAATTACGCCGCGACACAAGCGTTCGTCCTTGTGCTGCGGAATCCGATCGAGATCCGTTGCAATGACCTGAAACTTTAGGAAGCTCTGCACAGGTTGTACAGTTGGAGGGCGGCTTGGATCTTTTGGAGAACGCGGGCTTGATTTGAGCGGTTGGGCGCGGGTTCAGTGTGAACCGGCTGTTCCGGATGCGCTCTGGGCGGTGTCCAGAGACACTACGCCATAGAGGTGGACAGCAATCTGCGGCGTGAGACAAACAGAGCTCAACGCGCACAGGGTAAAGACCTGTGCAGCAACTCCGGCAACGCGGTGCAATCGGCAACGTGAGCCGCGGTCACCACCGCCGAGTGGACGATCTTATGTTTACTGTCCACACCGATGTGCGCCTTCATCCCGAAGTACCACTGCTTGCCCTTTCGGGTCTGATGCATCTTGGAATCGCGTTTCTGCTCGCGGTTCTTCGCCGAGCTCGGGGCATGAATGATCGTCGCATCGACAATCGTGCCGCTTGTAATCTTGATGCCGCGGCTCTGCAAATGAACGTTCACTGTCTCCAGCATGGCTCCGCCCAGGTTGTGCTCTTCCAGAAGATGGCTGAACTTGCAGACCATGGTCTCGTCGGGCGCGGGCTCGTTGCCGAGATCGATCCCGGTGAAGCTGCGCATTAGCGGTGAGTCATACAGAACTTCCTCGACCGCCGGGTCGGAGAGGTTAAACCACTGTTGAAGGAAATAAGTGCGCAGCATGCGCTCGATACCAACCAGACGGCGTCCATTGCCAGCTTCGGGATACTGCGGTTCCACCAGCGAACACAACTCGCTCCACGGAACCACCTGTTCCATCTCTTCCAGAAATGCCGCACGCCGCGTCTTCTTGCTGTACCGCTCAAACCCAGTTGTCATTGCCAGTGTCCGCTGTCTCATTGTCTTCGGAGTCTCTCGACTCAATCTACACAAGGACCCTGTGGACAAGGTGAGAACTTATTCAGAGCGTCCTTAGGCTGGAACTCCCAGCGTTAATTACGAGGATGTTCATAATATGTGTTCTCTGACTACACTTACGAGCTCAAGATTACTCTCTTTATCCGAACCGCGTAGTAAGTACGGCGTTAATTGTGTGGGCTGAGCGCGCATGCGAAAGCACTGCCACGGAGTGCGGCGCGACCCGATAGGTTTTGCCCGGGACAGATGCGGCTGTCAGTCTATCAACGATGTCGTGTGGCGAGTCGCCATGGGTTTTCGCAACCGTAATCCGCCGGCGGCAGTTCGAACTCGAGCGGTCCCCAGTAAGCGTTCAGGATGAGGCGAAAGAGCGGTTCGCCCGTCTCGTGGACAATGGCTCCCAGAGGGGAGCTACGCCCGATAGTTTCGCGATGTTGGGGTTCAACGAGATTTTCCGTTGAACCAGCCAATAACCGGGATGAGAAAGCCATGTCTGAATTTCCTGAAACAACAAGCCAACCAAACACCAAAGGGGCTCACAACGTGACGCAGAGAAATAGAGGCGACTAATCGGGCTACGGTACCGGGCATGGTTTCACATTCCAAATGTCGGCTGCGTACTCTGCAATTGTACGGTCACTCGAAAACCTCCCGGAACTTGCTACGTTTAAGATTGCTTTGTGCGCCCATGAACTAGAATTCGCATACAAAGCACCGAGTCGCTCATGGGCCTGACAGTAAGAGGTTAGGTCCGCTAAGTGCATATAGTGATCGCCGTGGGTCAGTAGCGTATCGCGTAGCGGAGCGAATACCCGCGGTTCATTACGGCTGAAGTGATCAGAGAAAATGAGATCCAGGGCTGCGCGAATTTCCGGCTCATTCTCATAGTGCCAGCGGGGACTATACCATTCGCGGCTGCTTTCGATTTGACCCACTGTGAGCCCGAACAGAAAGAAATTCTCCTCCCCTGCTTCCTCAGCCATTTCAATGGTCGCTCCGTCGCGCGTTCCGACCGTTAAGGCTCCGTTCATCATGAACTTCATATTGCTGGTGCCGCTGGCCTCGTAGCCAGCGGTCGAGATCTGGTTGGAAACGTCGCTGGCTGGAATCAGCCGTTCGGCCAGCGAAACATTGTACTCGGGGAGAAAAACAACCTTGATTCGGCCCCGTACCGCAGGATCACCGTCAATTGTGCCCGCCAGGTTGTTGATGAACTTTATTATCAACTTGGCCAATTCGTAGGCTGGCGCCGCTTTGCCTGCGAAGAAGAACGTACGCGGCACCATTTCCATATTGGGGTTTCGCCGCAGCCGGTTATAAGTGATAACGATTCGCAACGCATTCAGCAGTTGCCTTTTGTACTCGCTGAGCGTATTGATCGTCTTTCCCCCATAGCCCACCACCGGACGATCATAGGGTACGCCAATCAGGCTCGAGGGTTGGCCCGGAACGACCTGAAGTCTACCCGCTCGTAATTGAAACGAGCAGCCAAGCTTCACTTTCACCTGCTCGTGCGGGCGGGCGACATCCCAAGGATCGCCGGCGCGGAGCCAGTTGTCGGGATTCTCCTGTTGCCAGCCATTCACGATAGACTGCGCGAACATGCCGTACTCGTACCGCAGACTATAGCCAGTGGCTGGGAACTGCATCGTCGCCATCGAATCGAGGAAACATGCGGCGAGGCGGCCCAAGCCTCCGTTCCCCTGACCCGCATCCGGTTCCTGCTCCACTAGTTCAAGCCAGTCGATATCTTTCTCTTGAACCGCATGCTGCACTACCGGATCAAGCAAGAGGTTGGTAAGGTTGTTGGCCAACGAACGTCCAATGAGATATTCCATGGAGAGATAGTAGATACGCTTGGCATTTTCATCGTCGTACGTTCTCTTCGTCAGCACCCAGCGCTGCGCAAGGATGTCGCGTATGGAGCGGGAGAATGCCTCAAAACGCTCACGCGCAGTCGCGACCTGCGGGGCGATCACTCTGTCGAAGACCAGATGTCGCTCATAGAACGCGTTTTCAGTCCCGACGAAGGGAATGGAACCGCATCCGTATTGATCGAGAAGCTCTGAAACACTGGCTGGGGTTGTTATGGCCGGGACACGTGTTTCGGGCTTCGGATGCATTCTCTTCTTTGTGCTCATTGGAAATCCTTGCAGTTATTTGTATTTTCATTTCTTGCCTAATTTCATCCCTCGCGGACGCGGTGATGAACGTTGCAGCAAGCATTCCGCAACAACACGGACCTCTTCCTTGGGATCATCTAGTGCAGCAACAAGTTCTTGATACACTTCCACCGTCGGATTGTGTTTCCACTCTAGATGACAAGCAAACAAATAGAGAGGATCGCGATTTCTCGCACAATTACACGGAAACTGCAGGCAACGGTGCGCCTTTTCCTCACCAGAAACTGACCGACTTGTGGCCCCGGCGATCTGCATAGCACCTCGTTGTCAACTAAATTGCGGGCGATCATTCGTTGTGCACGACAGACTGGTTCACGAACGCCCACGCCCGCCTAATGGCGAGAGCGGGAGAGAGTTCCTGCCATTGGCAAATGCAGGCGTTCGCAGACATGAAGGGAGTAGGATTTCTCTGCAACGAACTCCCCTCCAAGTTGGCCGAGCCAAGAAAGCACCTCTTCTCCGGTCGAATCGACGACACTTACTTCCGACAAATTCACAATAAGCTTTGGCAATTTCGTGCAATGAGTAATTAGCACTCTTGCGTCCTCTGCGAACTTTCCAATAAAGCGGCCTTCAATCCTCATCGTCATCGTTTTCGTAGAATCTTGGAGTTCAATCCGCATCATGAAGTCATCTCCTTAGCTGAAACACATCTGGGCCAACTGGATAGTGTTTTTGGGCGAAAGAACAAAGGCGGCAAAGGGGCCGGCCGCCCTTTAGCGTCACGTTACTCAGAAGGCGAACACCAAACCGGCTGAAGGAATTGCGGAGTGAGTCCATGTGTCAGTATTTAGTTCCCTTCGGCCGAAGTCCGGTACTTTGTAAACGAATCCGCGATACTGCGCGCGAAGCGCTACGTGCTTCATGAGCGGCACATCGGCGCCCGCGCCGTACACAAATGTCCCCCGAGCTTGTGTCCCAATTGACGCGGAGTCGCGAGGATCAAATATGATGCCCCCACCACCACCTAGGACATAGGGTTTCAGAACACTTTCCTTGGAAATCCTGACTGCCGGAAGCTTGAATACCACCACCCCTGTAGCAGCATTCACATTTGTTTTGATCTGCTCAATGTCTGAATACTTCTGTGCATTGCGGAAGTAGTCATAATCGCCTTCAAATGCGAACCGGCGGTTCAGGTTGAAGCGATATCCAGCAAGGAAACCACCTGAGTAGGTTGGCTTGTCCGAGAGGCCGTTACCAGTTGTCTCTTTCGTAAAGAAACCGCTTCCTTGAACGGTTATCTCCTGCTGATGCCTTTCCTCCTGAGCCCAAACAGAGGAGCCTATAGCCAGCAGTACAGTTAAGCAGACAATGATTCGTTTCATTTCTTTTCGCTCCTTGCAATCCGCTAATCGGTTTGCAGATAGCAAAGCTGCACGGCGATTGCCGAAACTGCGAGAGTAACGCAGAAGCCAGTCGCGGGGCTTATCGTACGCCCCGACACGTGGCACCCTCTTCTGACTTTTTCGTAAATCAGACTATATATATGTTTAGCCAGCTTGAACTACGAGACCAAGGCGCAGCTTTCCAAAAAACCCAAGGTACCGAGCGACAACTAGAGGAGATACGCGGGAAGCGTGACAATTGTCGAAGAGAGAGTCGACAACTGTCGAAGGATACGACACTCGTCGTGGGTCGCCATTTCATTTCATGTCGAGAAAAAGCACTCGAATGACCGCTTCGACGTTATTGGCGAATGGTCTGTCTGTTCTACCCTGAATGACTTGGCCTTTTCGCTAGTGTGGAGGCAGGCACTTCGTTAGAGCACGGCAGTACTATTCCGGCAGAGGTCAATCCAACAAAATTGTCCTTGCGGTGCTTTGCGGCCGATGCGTTCTCCAATTCCCAAACACGTACAATTCGCTTTGAAAAGTTGCACGGAATCAGGATAGTGGTCTGATGCCCAAATGCCATTATGCACTTGCCCTTCCGAACGAACCTTATCGGAAACAAAGATTTCATCAATGGGATGCGAGCATCGAACTGGAAAACGACCCGTTGTGGTCGGAAGGTCAGGCAGTTTCACCGCGTTACCGAATCGGACGCATCGAAACGCCGTACAACATCGCCGTTACCAACGATCATGTTGGAGTCACCGCCCACTATAGCCAGCGAACATTGAGAGTGTTGCCTGGCGTCTTGCAAAGTCTCAAGCAACTGCTGCATCCGAAGGGCGTGGTCTCCTTTGCTTCCGGGGTGAAGATTGTAGATTACAACTTTTGTGCCATGGACTAACGCATCATCAACAAGAGCGATCGTTCCTCCAAGTCTTCTTCGAAGAAAATTAATTTGAGGTACACAGCACCTGGGTGGGTTTCCAGAAGTTTGACTGTTTCTGCATACGAATAAGCCGCCCATTCGAAAGCGGCCACAGGGAAAGGGTCGTGAGACCGTGATGTGCTGGCGACGCATCTGAAACCGTGCTTAGTTCCTGGAACTCCTTCCCGAACACATAATTCAGGTCAAGTGTTGGGGCAAAGATCCATCCACTCCTCCGGCCGGAAGAACCTGAAATACAATGCCATAATCCCATCTATCCTGTCTCTCAGTCGGCAGGCCCGGAGAACCCGAGATTCCAACCCGTGATCGCCACCACTGACAACTTGCGATGATCTTCATATCTACCGTTTTGAGCATGTTGGGGTCTTCCATAGAACTTCGTATCGGTAAAGCAGTCATCGGCGGGCTGATTATCGGCCCTGCTGTCGAATCGTTCGACATTCGTCGATATCCGGATTGAACCACTCGACACACGCCCCCAATACTAATTGAGGCGGAAACATAGAAGCCTCACAGATTGAGTCACTTCAGTAAGTTCTTTTCTTTGTGCCAAGCTTGGCAGGCGTCGTGCCCATGAATAAGCGAACAAGCTCCATGCGGCAGTCACCCTCGAATCGGCCTTGTTGATTGAAGGCGACTCCACCGTGAGGCAGCTATGACGGCGATAATTCAGCCGAAGATACGACACTGCGTCGCGCATCATCTCCACGTTCAGATGTTGACTAATGAACGCGGAAAAGGATGGCAAGAACACCAGCCTTCGATCGAGCGCGATCCCGTTTCAAGCGCCTTTGCTGTGGTTATGTCCTCCAGTACACGCCGGGCACCTTGCAGCGTGCCCGGCGCGTCTGAAGAATGGATGGTGATGAGTCATGCTTTGGTTCGGCACGAGCAATACTCCAGACATCTTCGCGAGAGATCCCCAGTTCGCACGGTCGTTGAGGTTCGAGGAGTATTTAAATCGCTGAGCGAACAGCTGCTGTGGTTTGCGGAAGTAATTACTGGGGATTCCAAGCTGGCGGCTCGATGCGTTATCAACGCGAGCAAACTCGCCGAATACAACTCGAAACTTTTTCGAAATTGGCTGGCGCAGTGGGCACAAAACGCAACCGTGCGCAGCTCCCTGGCGGCCATGCATGCGGAAATCTTGCATACGGCAAAGACCAGATATGAGCGCGTCCAGTGTCCTCACGGCGGACACGAAGCGCTATCGAGCGGTGAAGTTGCGGCACTGCAGCAATGGCCTGCGTCGGAGCTGACATCGCATCTCGACCCGCTCTCCAGGGTCGTGCTGATCCTTCGAGGGGTCCAACAGGAGGCAATACAGAATTGTGCCTTGACCTTGGGCGTTCCACGTGCGGCGATTCTGGCTGCCTACTGCGGTGCAAATGATTGGCTCGCTCGCGGTACAGTATCGCTAAGTAACCAGTGCCAGGCGGGGTTAATGCCCAGCTTGGTACAGTCTCTGCGGAAACCGTGATCATTTGCGGAACAACGCTATGGCGGGGGAAATATGAAGTCGCGTTATGGAAAGCATTCGGCCACCTCTTTAACTCTGCCTGGCAGAAAGAGTCAAAGCACAGGTGACGATCAGTACATAAAGCCGGAAAGTACCTTACTCTTGGCAGCCGCCCGGTGTACGGGGGCGAATGTTCATAAGATTGGTGGATTGGCCCAGAATTATGTTATTTGTTGTTATCTAAACAATAAGAAAAAGGCAGAGCAAGCCAAGCACGAACTGTGTGCCGCTCTTATTTCGCAGCCTGATCGAATCAATAAACTGCTCTGCACCTTTATAATCTGCCTATTTCTCGCCACTGCAGCAATGACCCAGCAGTTCGATGCGCCCGAGCCGCAGAAGGGAAATATTATCGGCACTGTGACCGACGTGAATAACGATACCGTTTTCGGTGCCAGGGTTGTTCTTGAAGGTCCGGTCGCCAGAGATTACCACACGGTTCCTGCCATCGCTTCTGCACCAGGACCCGCCTACTCCTACTAGGGCACGGGCACAAAGAAGTCTCGCGCTCTCCATGCACTCTCCAACCCTTTCGTTTGTAGGGGAGACGACGGAAAGCCGGAGCCGAATTACTCGAGCATGGGTGGCAATCTGGGCTCGGCGTCCCTCGCTAATGCCTAAAGGAGCGCGTGGCCGCCAGCCTAGCACGGGAGTTTTTCCTGGGCAGGTTCGCATCCAAAAGCAAGAGTCCGAATTAGGTGTTACTACCAAATAGAGGAGCTATCCAGGCAGCCAATTGTTCAAGTTCGCACTTCGCTAATTCGCTCGAGAGCATGAGCGAGGGCAGAAGGCTTCGCATGAGCAGAATTGCATCGATTGTAGAGCGGCGGTCTACGGTCGGTGCGAACAGTGTCTCGAGCCGTGGTGCTGCGTTAGCAAAACCGGCTGGCAAGACGGTGGTCGATGCGAAAGATTGCGGACTCAGGGAAGCCTGCATGCAAGATCCGGTTGAACTTCTGAGCCGGGGATAAATCTGGCTGAAGGTCTTCTCGACAATGACGCAAGCGCCCTGACAAATTTTGCTAAGTGGTCATAACCGTTTCGAACGGGAAGGGCGAGACCGCTGTGCGATATGTCGGCCTTCGTGCATCCCTGAGCTCTCTGTGGACTGCCCGAGGCGGCAGTGTCGGCGTGGTCGCCATCCCCATAATGCGGCAGCCCGCTAATCTTACCCACGTGTAATCACCTTCCCAGGTTCCTTCATCGCCATTTCACCAAAGAGTAGATTAGAGCATTCCAGAGGATAGCTCCCAAAATACATAAATATGACTGAGAGACTTCCCACTCCGACAAGAATAGTCCTTGTATCATTCAGATCGACACTGTGTTTTCTCAAGCCATTCTCGCTACAGGCGGCAGGCTCTTCGTTGTGAGAGTACATGCACAGTTGTGAAGCGACTGCGCTGGCACCGCGACAGGAGTTGTTGGGAGAAGATGCTCCTGCTCATCATAAAGAACATGGCGCGGAGATGCAGCTTAGGGAAGGTCTGCACAAGAAGGAAAAGCTGGCTGTACAGGTTTCCGAAGTTGGCGGGAATTGGATTTCCAGCGAGTTAGGACGTCAGGGTCTGCGTGCCTGAAGGTTGTCGTCCTCTCTG
>Ga0326727_10003512_pt1 | contig 49844 bp, 46 predicted proteins | sample MB2enrmetagenome_FD_207643 | JGI IMG/M metagenome (GOLD analysis project Ga0326727, IMG submission 207643) | Lab enriched peat soil microbial communities from McLean, Ithaca, NY, United States - MB29MY | ecosystem: Environmental > Terrestrial > Soil > Wetlands > Peat | place: USA: New York... | reverse complement strand
GCTCGCCGAGGGCATCCGCCAGGTGCTCTCGCAAGGCCGTCCACCCACCTGCGCCCCACCCCCCGACACCTGGCCCGTGCAACTGCTCCTGGCACTGCACGGATAAAAAAATGGGGAAACTCCACCTTGTTGTCTCTTGACATTGGGAAATTGGTAGGCTAGGATAGTAAATTGCGGGTGTGCAGGCCCGCGCTGCTTTATGGGAACCCTCCTCACTCCATGCTGGTCCGACACCTCAATTGGTCCCCTCAGTTCTAAGAAGGTAGTTGGCATGCGCTAGGTGGTAAGTGGGGAACGAAAAACAGGGGCTAGGGGCTGGGCGCTGGGGGCTGGGGAAGGTAAATTCACAACTTGGACTAGATGTCGGTTGCAGCGAGGCAAAGAAACAGAAGGATTATTTAAAAATGTACGAACGATACGGGAATGTTGTTGAAAGTAAAGGACGGCCGTGGAAAACGCCACTGGAAAGCGAGAATGTTACAGAAAACAAAGGTAGTTACGCGCTGAACGCAGGAATGTTGTTGAAAAGAAAGGTAGTTGGTAGGTCGTAGGTGGTAGGTGGGGAAGAAAGGCCGGACCCAAGTTTCACCTATGAGCGCCTATGGGCTGGGAATGGCAGAACTACCATGCTCCGTTACTCGTTCTCCCTCGCCATGCATTGCGCCCACTGCTTACCGTTCTTCGTCAACCCCTAACCCCCGGCCGCGCCTCTTGGGCTGATCGCTGATAGCCGACGGCTGAAGGCTGACCCGCCGCGGCGGGAAAACTGAGAACTGAGAACTGAGAGCTGACGACTGTTTCGGGAATAGGTTATATTCAGGAAGGACGAAGCCGTAGGGATCATGAGCCAAGTGGACGAGGTACGGGCGGCGGCGGATATCGTCAAGGTGGTGGGCGATTACGTCAAGCTGCGCAAGGCCGGCGCGAACTACATGGGCCTTTGCCCGTTCCACCAGGAGAAGACCCCTTCGTTTGCGGTTCACCCGGCAAAGCAGATTTTCCATTGCTTCGGCTGCGGGGTGGGCGGTGACGTATTCAAGTTCGTGATGATGATGGACAACCTCACCTTCCCCGAGGCACTGCGCCGGCTGGCGGAGAAAGTGGGCGTCACCCTCTCGGATACTTTCGGCGACGCGACCTACGACGCCAACGCCCGAGTGCGCGCCGGGCTTTACAAAATGCACGAAGCCGCCGCCAAGTTCTTTGCCAGCCAACTCAGTGGTACAGCGGAAGGCCGTCTGGCGCGGGCGTACCTTGAAGACCGGGGGCTTACGGACGAGGTGGTGGGCCGTTTCCGGTTGGGATATGCGCCCGCCGATGGCCAAGCTCTGACCCGGCATCTCGCTGGAGCCGGATACGAGTCCGAATTGCTCGAGAAGAGCGGGCTGGTGGGGCACGATGCCGAAAGAAACCGTCACTACGACCGCTTCCGGCGGCGCATCGTTTTTCCTATTGCCAACGAGAGTGGGAAAATCGTGGCTTTCGCGGGGCGAGCCTTGGGGGACGAACAGCCCAAATATTTGAATTCGCCCGAAACTCCGATCTACACGAAAAGTCGGCTACTATATCACTTGGACCGCGCCGCTCACGCCATTCGCAAAGCCGACCAGGTAGTTCTCGTGGAAGGTTATATGGATTGCATTGCAGTGGCCGCCAGCGGGATCGAAAATGTCGTCGCGTCGTGTGGCACCAGCCTGACCGAGAGCCATATTCGCATTCTCGCCCGGTACGCGCGGCGCGTGGTAGTGAATTACGACCCAGACGCCGCTGGCATGGCGGCCGTTGAACGCGCCGTTCCCGGATTGCTGGATGGTCTCTCTGGGTTTGATGCAAGGGAGGGCGGGCAGGCGAAGACTGAGGGGCTGAGCGAAGCGCGGGCAGCAAGACGTGCAGGCGGAGGTCAAACGCTCGAGCACTTTCTCGAGAACGCCTTTGAGGTAAGGGTGCTGCCTCTGCCCGGAGGACTCGATCCGGACTCCTTCATTCGGATACACGGAGTTGCGGCTTACCGAGGGCTGCTCGCCCGCGCGCCCACCTACGTGGATTATCTGACGGAGCGCGCCGTGGCGACGCACGACGTGGGCACGCCCGAAGGCAGGGTAGCGGCGGCCAACGCCGTTCTCCCTTATCTCGTCAAAGTTCCCGACCCCATGCTGCGCAACGAGCTGGCTCGGCGCTTGGCGGAGCGGCTGCGCCTGGACGAGCGCCTGCTGCGCGAGGAGCTTCGGCGCGCGGCGGGCGCGGCGCGATCGGAAATGCACATTCAACCTGAATCGGCTGCTTCGAAGGCAACCACGGCGGAGAAGGAGTTGCTTCGCGCCTTTATGGAAAACCAGGGGCTCGCTGACGAGCTGCTGCCTCAGATTGTGGAGCAGGGGATGCTGGAGGGTTTGGTGACCGAACCGATTTTCAAGCGGTTCCTAGAGCTGCGACGGCGGGAAGAGAGGGCTGAAGCCACTGCCTTAGAGGAATCGCTCAGCGCTGAGGCACGCCGCGCACTTTACGAGAGTCTATTTTGGCCTGTCGAGCCCCCTGACAGCGGACGAATAGACCGACATCTTCGGGCATTACGGGCTGGCAGAGCGCGACGCCAACTCGATCAATTGCGGGGAGCCATGCAGGAGGCCATTCAGTCGAATGATTGGGCCAAGGCGCGAGAGCTTGAGCAAGCTAAGTCCAACCTGGAAAATGAGCTGCGTGGACTCGACGAAGGCAGAAAAATATCACACCACTGACAAACGAAATCGTGTATATTACATCTAATACGATGGAGCCGGAGAAGTTTGACGGCTTGTCATAACGATGACGCAGTTGTGCTGAAGGCGGCACCGCCGGGACGAAGGTGGAGTGTCGCCGAATCTTTTTTAGGACCGAACTAATCCTTCTTCTCCCACAGGGAGGCCGTTGCCTTGGCGTTTGACGACAAGTTTGATCAAGTCAGCAAGCTCATTACATTGGGAAAGGAGAAGGGCTACCTCCTCTATGATGAGGTTAACGACCTTCTCCCCTCCGACGTTCATTCCGCAGAAGATCTCGACGACCTTCTCTCCATGTTTGACAACGCCGGCATCGAAGTGCTGGATTCTCCCAAAGTCAAATCGGCCGAGAGCCTGGGGCTGGAAAAGGTCGATGAGCTCAAAGGGGACGAGATTGCGGAGGACGTTGAACTCGATTTGACGCCGGGCGCCTTGGACAAGACCAACGACCCCGTGCGCATGTATCTCCGCGAGATGGGAACCGTCCCCCTCCTCACCCGCGAAGGCGAGGTTGAGATTGCCAAACGCATCGAGCGCGGGCAGCTCAACGTGCTGAAAACGCTTTCGCGCTCCTCCATTGTTATCCAGGCGCTTTTCGCCCTGCGCGGAGAACTGACGAGCGGCGACAAGACCATCAAGGAAGTGGTGGTCTTTGATGACGACGAGCTCACGGAAGAAAAAGTCTCCGAACGGACCAGGGACGTCATTGAGTGCATTGGTGAAATCGAGCGGCTTTACAAGAAACTGATGCAACTTCGGGCCAAGCGGGACTCCATCCCCCGCACCCGGCGGCCCAGGGATTTCCGCCGCTACAACTGGGCTGTGGCCCGCCACCGCATCCTGATCTCGGTGCTCTTCCGCTCCGTCCAGTTCACCCATACCGAGCGGAAGGTGCTGATCGAAAAGATCCGGCAGGCCATCGAAGAGTTGAGGCCGCTGGAGCGCGAGCTGAACAAGACGGAAAAGAAAGTGGAGGGCTCGCGGACCAATGGCAACAAGGATCTGAGAAAAGACCTCCGGCAGCTCCGACAGCGCTTGACGGATTTCGAGGAGCGGACGCAGTCTTCCGCCGTGGAACTCCGCCGCAGCTGCCAGAATATCATCAGCGGCGAGGAGCAGGCGGAAGCGGCCAAGCGCGACCTGATCGAGGCCAACCTGCGGCTGGTGGTTTCCATTGCCAAGAAGTACACCAATCGAGGTCTTCAATTTCTGGATCTCATTCAAGAAGGTAATATCGGATTGATGAAGGCGGTAGACAAGTTCGAGTACCGGCGCGGCTATAAGTTCTCCACTTACGCCACCTGGTGGATCCGCCAGGCCATCACCCGGGCGATTGCGGACCAGGCGCGCACCATCCGCATTCCCGTGCACATGATCGAGACCATCAACAAGCTGATCCGCACCTCCCGCCTCCTGGTGCAGGAATACGGGCGCGAGCCGACCTCTGAAGAGATCGCCAAGCGCATGGAAATTCCCGTGGTCAAGGTGCGCAAAGTGTTGAAGATCGCCCAGGAGCCGATCTCGCTCGAGACCCCCATCGGAGAAGAGGAAGATTCCCACTTGGGCGACTTCATCGAAGACCGGGGCGTGATCTCCCCTGCCGAGGCTGTTATTAATATCAACCTCAAAGAGCAGACCGAGTCGGTGCTCAAGACTCTGACGCCCCGCGAGGAGAAGGTCATCAAGATGCGGTTCGGCCTCGACGATGGCAGCGAGCACACGCTGGAGGAAGTCGGCCAGAGTTTTGCCGTGACCCGGGAACGCATCCGGCAAATTGAGGCCAAAGCCCTGCGGAAGCTGCGCCATCCCTCGCGCAGCCGGAAGCTGCGCGCCTTCCTGGATGCCGCCGCGGTGCGCGAATAGCACTGGGCTACAGGGTCGCAACTCCGGCCAGCCCTTGCCGCGGGGCGCGGGCTAACCGACCCTGGGGTTCTGGAGCGTTCCGGTGTTCACACCCCATAGTTTTCATCCATGAGACTTTGCCCCTATTGCGGATATGCCAACTCCGACAACGCCACCCAATGTCGTAAGTGCGACGGGCCTTTCGTCATCCGCCGGCCCGCAGCTCCCATCGTTCAGACCTCCTATTGGATTGGGCCTGAAAAAGCGCGCGGGATTAGGAATAAGGCGCTCGCGCTTGTGACGCTGGGTCTGCTGGTCAAGGTGTATTGGGGCGGTTACGGACCGTGGCCTGTGATCGATTACCCTCCTTGGGTCGAGGTCCGTCCGTGGCTCGAGCCCCTGCTTTTTTACGGCGGCGCGGTTGGGTACCTTGCGGGATGGGTGCTCAGCCGCGTCTAGGCAATTCCAGGCGTCCTTGGCCAAACGAGGATCGCAGAGGTTCTCCGTAAGCAGAGAAGAAGTCTAAGACTAGTGCTACAACGCGACGGAGCCGCAACCAACACGTAGGGCCGAACGGCGTTCGGCCCTAGGGCGAGCACCGCTCGCCCTTACGCGACTACACCGAGGGTACTAACTCAGAATTCCTAATTCATTCACAATTCAGAACTCCCGGAGCCCCTGACACCTAGCACCTGGCACCTGACATTTGACACCTGCCTTGCTTAGCGTGTTGTCTGCTCGACCGCGACTTGATATTATGCTTTGCGTTCATGGCAGTTCGACTCGGGGGTACGCCGAGGTGCTTCCCTGTATGGCCGGCGGGGGTGACCGCTGCCAGCGTTCAGGCTCTCTTATCCGATTGTGAGATTGTTCAGCATCTCAATCAAAAAGGAGGACGTGGTTATGGGCGATGTTATTGTGAAGCCTGCGGATGCGGATACTCCGGCGCAATCCTTCCCGGAGCGACTGATGGGTATCTTTATCTCGCCGACTGAGACCTTAGCGGATGTGGCGCGCAAGCCGGATTTCTGGGCGCCATTAATACTTGCAGTACTTAGCTCGATCGCGGTCACAGAGACTATGCTGTGGAAAATCGGCATGGAGCGCATCGTGCGCATGTCGATCGAACAGAGCAGCCGGGCTTCCAGCATGAGTCCCGATCAAATGGACCAGGCAGTGCATCAAGGCGCGAAGATCGGAGCAATTTTCGCGCACATCGTCGGAGTTGTGGGGCTGCCGATTGCGCTGTTGATCATTGCTGCCTTGGGACTTCTCATAATGAACCTGATTTTTGGGGCCGGGATGAAGTTCAAGAAAGTCTTTTCCTTGATTTGTTACGCGAACCTTGTGACGTTGCTGGGTACACTGATGGCGCTGGCGGTGATCCTGTTTGGTGATCCCGACCATTTTAACGCGCAAAATCCCGTCCCCGCCAACGTGGGTTTTTTCCTCAACCCCCGCGAGGTTTCAAAACCCCTTTACTCTCTGGCTTCTTCCGCGGATATCTTCACCATCTGGTTCCTGATCCTGATAGCGATTGGTCTCTCGGAGGGGACGGGACGCAAGGTCAAGCCTTTGTCGATCTTCCTGGTTTACGCGGGTTTTTGGGTGGTCTGGATTCTGGTGAAGATGGGTCTGTCAATGCTGGGATAATCCGATTCCAGAGGGAATGGGCGATAGCCAATGGAGAGAAGGGCGAAGCCAATTCATCGCCCAATCTCTGTCCCTCCCCGACTACTACCTACCGCCAGCCGATAATTCATGGGATTGCGATTTGAGATCGTAGCGGAGGATACGACAACAGGAGCACGGGCGGGCCTTCTCCACACGCCGCACGGGGTGGTGGAGACGCCGGTCTTCATGCCGGTAGGGACAGCAGGCACAGTCAAGGGGATGACGCAGGTACAACTGGAAGAGTTGGGAGTTCAGATTCTTCTGGCCAATACGTATCATCTCTACCTCCGTCCTGGTCACGAGATTATCCGGGAACTAGGTGGACTGCATCGCTTCATGGGGTGGCCTGGCGCGATCCTGACGGACAGCGGGGGGTTCCAGGTGATGAGTCTGAAATCTCTTGGCCGCGTTACGGAGGACGGAGTCTGGTTCAAATCCCACCTGGACGGTTCTTCGCACTTCCTTTCTCCCGAGCGCGCCATTGAGGTCCAGCTTGCGCTGGGAGCGGACATTATCATGACGCTCGACGAATGCGTCGAGTATCCCTCCAGCCGCGAAGCTCTCCATCGCGCTGTCAAGTTGACGGGGCGATGGGCAGGCCGGGCCAAGGAAAGGCTGTCAGCCATCAGCTCGCGGCCGTCAGCGAGCGAATACCAAGCCAGCGGGCAATCGTCAATCGTCAATCGCCAATCACCAATTCCAGCCCCCAGCCTCCAGCAATCGGCAATCGTCGATCGGCAATCGTCAATTCCAACCCCCGCCTTGTTTGGCATTGTGCAGGGCGGCGTTGATAGGGACCTGCGACGGGAAAGTGCCGAGGGCCTGCTGGAATTGGATTTCGAAGGCTACGCCCTGGGCGGGCTCTCGGTGGGTGAACCGAAGGCGGAAATGTATGAGGTCGCCGAATATACAGCCAAACTTTTGCCTCACAACCGCCCGCGCTATTTAATGGGAGTCGGCACACCCGAGGACTTAGTGGAATGTGTGGCGCGTGGAATCGACATGTTCGATTGCGTCATGCCCACTCGGAATGCGCGCAACGGCTGTGTGTTTACTTCGCAGGGTAAGGTGATCATCAAGAATACGAAGTACGCGCGGGATGAATCGCCGCTTGATCCGGCTTGCGAGTGTCCGGTCTGCGGGCGCTACTCTCGAAGTTACATTCGCCACTTGCTGGTGGCGGGGGAGATGCTGGGGGCCATTTTGACCACCCAGCATAACCTCCACTTTTACATTGACAGGATGCGCAAAATCAGGCAGTCTTTGTTGTTTGGAGCGTTCGCGGAATTCCATTCTAGGGTGCGCGCGGAACCTTAGGCGCGAAACCATCCCTGAGACGAATCCGGAAAGCCCGAACCCCGCTAATCAGGTTCCTCGCTGGCGGGGTGTCATATTCTAAAATCCTTTGCTCATCGGCTCGACCTTGATCGAGTGCACTTTCGCGAAATCATTTCTTTTGGCGGCAGACCCGGGGGCGGGTGGGGCGCTAAGCCAGTTCCTTCTCCTTTTTGCGCCCCTGTTCGCGATTTGGTATTTCCTGGTCATCCGGCCTCAACAGCAACAACGGCGCAAGACTCAAGAGATGCTCCGCAATCTCAAGACCGGCGACCGCGTGGTGACGAGCGGCGGGATTCACGGAACGATTGTTTCTTTCAGGGATGGTGTCGTACAGCTCCAGATTGCCAGTCAAGTTAAGGTTGATGTGACGCGATCAGCGATCACAGGCATCGTGCCGGAAGAGACAAGCGGAGAGGGGAAGCAGGAGCCAGCAGCCGCCAAGCAGAAGAGGTAGCGACGGTTCTGGTCGGCGGAGCGCCCTGCCAAGGCGGTAGGGCGGGACTCAGGCGGGATTGAAGGAAGTCAAGCCATGGAAATGAAGATCCGAGGCCGGGCGATTTTTATAGGCATTGTGATGGTGGTTTGCCTGGTGGGGATTATTGGCTTTCCGAAGAACTTCCAGGAACTGAAAGATAACGTCCGCAGTCGCATTCGCATGGGCCTTGACCTGAAAGGCGGGACCCACTTGGTGCTTCAGGTCCAGGTCGAAGATGCTGTGAACATCACCGCCGACCAAGTTCTGGAGAGGTTAAGCGACGAACTGAAGGCAAAGAACATTCCCTACGCAGACGTTCAGAAAGCCGATGATACGCAAGTTCAGCCTCCCAAACACCGGATTGTGGTCAAGGGCGTTCCCCAGGAAAAGGGCGCCGATTTGCAGACCTTGGCGAGCGAACAATTCTCGGACTGGGAACTTTCCCGCATGCCAGGAGATGCCACGAGCTGGATGCTGGCCCTTAAGACTACCGCCGCGGCCAACATTCGAAACCAGGCTCTACTCCAGGCCATGAGCACCATCCGCAACCGGGTGGACCAGTTGGGTGTTACGGAGCCAACCATTGCCGAGTACGGGCAGGGGGACTTTGAACTGGTCGTCCAACTTCCCGGGGTCGATGACCCGACGCGCGTCAAGGACATTATTCAATCCACGGCGCTTCTGGAGTTGAAAATAGTTCAGGATGGTCCCATGTCGAGCCGCGAGTCGGCGTTGGCGGCCCACGGTGGAGTCCTTCCTCCAGATACGCAATTGTTGCCTGGACCCACGGGACAGAACGGCGAGACTTGGTACCTGGTCAACCGCGTGGCGGCGGTTACCGGGCGGGACTTGAGTGGCGCTGAACCCTCGCACGATGTCAATGGGCGTCCCAGCGTCAATTTCACTTTGACGCGCGATGGGGCAGCAAGATTTGGGCGGGTGACAGGCGCCAACGTGGGCAAGCAACTGGCCATCGTCCTCGACAATCGGGTTTATGACGCGCCGGTTATCCAGAGCCAGATTAGTGACCGCGGCGAAATCACAGGCCCCTTTACCCCGCAGAAGGTGCAGGATTTAGCTCTGGTGCTGCGCTCTGGCGCATTGCCGGCGTCCATCAAGTACCTTTCTGAGGAGACGGTCGGTCCTTCGCTGGGGGCGGACTCGATTCGCCACGGGGTCATCGCTTGCATCGTGGGCTTTGTGGCGGTGATGGCATTTATGCTTGTTTACTACCGTGGAGCGGGCATTAACGCTGACTTGGCGCTCGTTTTGAATCTGATTATCCTGATCGCGGCGCTGGGCTATTTTGGTGCAGTTTTGACCTTGCCAGGCATCGCGGGAGTCATCCTGACGGTAGGTATGGGGGTTGACTCCAATGTGCTGATTTTTGAGCGCATAAGAGAGGAATTAAGGTTGGGCAAGGCGGTGGGAGCGGCGGTTGCCGGCGGCTTTGAGCATGCCTTTGTGACCATCATTGATACGCACGTAACGACTATTGTCTCCGCGGCCATTCTCTTTACCTTCGGAACCGGTCCCATACGTGGTTTTGCTGTCACTTTAACCATCGGTTTGCTGGCTAACCTTTTCACTTCCGTTTTTGTGTCCCGTGTGATATTTGATTATGTCCTTTCCAGGCGGGAGAAAGGTGCGGAACTCAGCATCTAGAGGAAATTAGGGGAACTTCAGGTTGTCGGTCGGTGTCAAAGAGAGAAGTGAGGTATGGGATTAGGTCATGGAGTTTTTTCACGAACCAAAGATTGACTGGATGGGGATAAAGTGGTACTTCATCACCTTGTCCCTCGCGCTGGCTGCTACCGGACTGATTTCCATGGCGGTTAAGGGAGGCCTTGCTTACGGGATCGACTTCCGGGGTGGGACCGTGGTCAATGTGAAGTTTGCCAAGGCGCCCAACCTGGATGCCATCCGCAGTGAGCTTGACCGGCAAAATCTGCGCGGCGCCACGATTCAGAGATACGGTGTACCCGACGACCACGAAGTCATTATTGGGCTGGATCTAAAGACCACTACCTCGAGCGAAGCCCTGGATCAAGGGAAGCGGGCTATCGTGACCACCTTGTCCGGCTTGTTCGGGCAGGGGCAGGCGGGCAAACTTGATTTCAATAACTCCAGTCCCCAAACAGTCTCCGACCACTTGGTGGCTGCCGATCCTCTGGGACTTTCCTCGAAAGGTTTCGACGCCGCTACCAAGACTTACCGCGATTTGGCGGAAGCACTTGTCAATTTCAGGAACTCCCCACCACGCAGTGGGCTTATTTCAGATTTCCAGGAATTGAGTTCGGTCCCGGGTGCTAACGCGGGGGTGATCGCGACACTCAGAAATGATTTCTACCTTTCCAGCTTTGCGGTTAAGAACACCGAGATCGTTGGACCCAAGGTGGGGAAGGACCTTCGCCGGCAGGCTCTCTACGTCACGTTAGCGGGACTGGGTGCCATGCTGGTTTACATCTGGTTCCGTTTTGAGCTATCCTACGGCGTCGCTGCAGTGGTCGCTACTTTTCATGATGTCATTATTACTTTGGGATTTTTCTCTTTGCTCAATAAGGAAATCAGCTTAACGGTGATTGCGGCCTTGCTGACGCTGGTTGGCTATTCTATGAACGACACGATTGTGGTCTTCGATCGTATCAGGGAAAACGTTCGACTCAACAAGCGGGAAGACTTTGTTGGCCTGATAAACCGCAGCATCAACCAGACTCTGAGCCGGACGATTCTGACCTCGGGTTTGACCTTCCTGGCCGTGCTCTCTTTGTTCCTGTTCGGAGGGGAGGTCATCCACGGGTTCTCCTTTGCGCTGGTCGTGGGAGTAATTATTGGGACTTACTCTTCGATTTTCATTGCCAGTCCCATTTTGGTCTTCTTTCAGAAAAGGTTGCCCGGAAGTGCGGTGGTTGCTAGGCCTAAGAATTACTCCCGCGAGGCTGTACCTGCTCGTCGGTAGTTATTATTAATTGGTTGCCAGGGTCGTCCTCCCTGGCCGTCTTAAGAATTTTAGGAGGCGGAAGCCATGTTCGAAGACAGTCTACTTGAATCTTCCCCATCCCGCGCACCAGTTCTCAAGCCCAAGCATTGGATCATTTCACTTGCGCTTGGCTTGATAGTCTTTCTCACTATATTTTTCGGCTTGCCTATGGTGTCATTTGGAGCTGAAACCAAAGTGGTTACTGCGCAAGCCATCATCCTTGGCGTGCTGACTGCGGGTTACGCGCTCATGCTGTGCTACGTGTGGGCGGATGCGCGCCATCTGAAGCTCAACGCGCCAGTTTGGTTCGCCATCACGTTCCTTTTCAACGTGGTTGGTTTCATTGCATACTTGATCTACTCCGCGATTAAGACCGACAATTGGAAGCGAGCGACATTGCCGATCGCATACATATGTGAGGGCATCCTCGTCGGCTTATTCGTGCTGGTCCCCTTGATTTACACCGAGGCTTTGCCATCGGCTCAATTGATGACCTTTTTGGCAGCGCCTCCGCCTCCTCCGCCACCTCCACCCCCGCCTGCTGCTGCACCCGCGCCGAGAATCATCCACAAGGCGACCATGGCGGACATCATGAAGGCGCCCACCGTCATTCCCAAGACAATCGCCAGGCCTGACGAGGCTCCGGCGCCGGCCGCCGCCGTTGGAGTGGTGGGAGGCATACCGGGAGGTGTGCCCGGCGGTCAGTTCGGAGGTGTACTCGGTGGAGTTATCGGCGGAGTTATGTCTTCTGTCACTAATGCTCCTCCCCCCCCACCCCCACCGAAGGCAGCCACACCGAAACGCATCCGCGTGGGTGGTCAAGTGGAAAGCGCGAGACTCATCTTTCAACCCAAACCTGAATATCCCCCGCTGGCGAAAATGGCCCGCATCCAGGGGACAGTCCGCTTGGAGGCCATTATCAGTAAGGACGGTACGATCCAGGATTTGAAAGTTGTTAGCGGACACCCGTTGCTGGTGAAGTCAGCCTTGGAGGCTGTGCAGCGCTGGCGCTACCAGCCCACCTTGCTGAACGGGGAACCGGTCGAGGTCGTAACCGAGGTGGACGTGAACTTCACCTTGGCTGAATAGTTTGTTGACTTGGAAAATCTCCCAGGAGGATACAAAACATCATGTTAGGCGTGAACCTCTTTACCTTGAGTTTGTGGTTGTTCCAGGAAGGCGAGGCGCAGATCGGATTCGATCCGGTGACCATGTGGCGTGCCATGGCTTGGCCGGCCCGGTCGGTGGTTATCGTGTTGTTTATCATGTCGTGTTGGTCGATCGGGGTCATGATTGACCGCTGGATCGCCTTCAGCGCGGCCCGCAAGCAATCCAGGCTTTTTGCTCCCGCCGTGGCGGGTGCCTTGAAGGACGGAAAGATTGACGAGGCCATCTCCATTGCGGAACAGAATAAGCGGAGCCACCTGGCCAAAGTGGTGACGGCGGGTCTGCAAGAGTTCCAGGCGCATCAGGCTTCTGCAGAAATATCCGGTGAGACCATCGAGGCTTCCAAGCGAGCCCTTGAGCGGGCTTCGGCCATCGTGCATGCCGAGCTCAAGCGCGGCGTTTCCTCCCTTGCCACCACCGGCTCCACGGCACCCTTCGTCGGGTTGTTCGGAACGGTGCTCGGCATTATCAACGCGTTCAAAGGAATTGCCGGCGCGAAATCTACAGGTCTAGCTGCTGTGGCGGGCGGTATTTCCGAAGCGTTGGTGACCACTGCGGTCGGTCTGTTTGTGGCCGTGCCTGCGGTATGGGCCTACAATTACTTCGCCGGGAAAATCGAGTCTTTCGACGTGGAAATGGACAACTCCTCATCCGAGTTGATTGACTACTTTATCAAGAGATCGCCGCGGGGGAAGAAATAAATGGCTTTCAAAGCGCAAGCGCCTGGAGCTGTCTCAGACATCAATGTGACCCCGCTGGTCGACGTGATGCTGGTACTGCTAATCATCTTTATGGTGATCACCCCGATGTTGCAGAAGGGGGTCAGCGTCGACTTGGCTCGTGTCAACAACCCACGTCTCATGCAGGCCGCGGACAAGGAAGACGCTACGGTCCTCGCGATCACCCGGGATGGCAAGATCTATCTCGGGCCGGACGCTATCACCATGGACAAGATTACCGTCGAGGTCAAGGACCGGGTCGCGGACAAGCTCGATAAGACTGTTTACGTCAAGAGCGATGCCCGGGCCAAGTATGGCGATGTTGTCTCCGTCGTGGACGAGGTGCGGGCGGCAGGGGTGGATTCACTTGGGCTATTGACGGAAAAGGTCCAGAGTCGAAATGCGGCTGCCGCCGCCGCCGCTGCTGCCGAGGCTCAGTAACGTCGGATTCGGTTGGTTAAAGTAGAAGGAGGGTACCACTATGGCTATGGCCGTAGGGGGGAGCAAGAAGGGTCCCATGGTGGACATGAATGTGACCCCGTTGATTGACGTCTTACTGGTGTTGCTGATCATCTTTATGGTGATCACGCCTTTGACGCCGAAGGGCTTGGACGCACTTGTGCCGCAACCAAGCCCCAAGGACGCAAAGGTCGATCCAGATGTCCTGGCCCGAACAATTGTGGTGTCTATCGATGCGACCCATCATGTAAAGATCAATCAGGAGCCAATCGACGTCCGTATGCTCGGTTCGCGCCTGGAGGATATTTTCAAGACGCGCAACGACCGGGTGATGTTCGTGAAAGGCGATCCAACCCTGCAATTTGGAGATGTTGCAGAGATTATTGACATCGCCAAGGGCGCCGGTCTCGATAAGATCGGCCTCGTCACCAAGGCCTTGGAAGAAGGCCAATAGTCCCCCACTTGTGCGCACGTCGAGGGAGGAATTCCAATGAAGTGGTATAAGCTCGCCCTGCCGGGGGCTTTGTTGTTTTTGCTGGCTATCAGCACCGGATGCACTAAACTAAGGGCGCGAGACCAGCTCAACAAGGGTGTTGGGGCGTACCGCAACGCGCAGTTCCAAACCGCCATTATGCATTTCCAGAACGCGGTAGCCTTGGATCCCACCCTATTGAATGCCAGGCTGTACCTCGCTACTGCGTATGCCCAACAGTACGTTCCTGGCGGAGAAAGTCCGGAGAACGTCAAGTACGCGGAACAGGCGATCGCTGCTTTTGACGACGTCCTGAAGATGGATCCCAAGAACACCACAGCTCTCGCCAGCGCTGCTCAGATGTACTACAACATGAAGAAGTTTGAAAAGGCGCAGGAGTATCAGCGGCGCTGGCTGCAAGTTGAGCCCAATAATCCTGTCCCTTACTATTGGATCGGCGTGCTTGATTGGGCCATCTGTTTTCCTCGTACGCAGCAGATGAGGAAGGATCTGAAGATCGAATTCCCGAAGGATCCTAAGAACCCCAACAGCTTGCCGCCTTTTCCTGAAAAGGCCCGCGCTCAGTTGGAAGAACAAAATGGTCCGCTCGTCAAGGAGGGGCTGGAGGTTCTGGAGAAGGCCATTGAGCTTAAGCCCAACGACTTCGATACGATGGCTTACTTGAACCTGATGTATCGGCAAAAAGCTGATTTGGAGCCCACGGCTGCTGCGCGCGAAGCTGACCTGAAACAGGCTGAAGACTGGGTCAACAAAGCTCTAGCCACCAAGAAGGCAGGAACAGAGGGCGGCGGCACGGGTCAGTAAGCTGCTCCTTGGTTCTTGTCGAATTGCGAACCCCGCCCTGCACCAGGGGCGGGGGTGTATTCAGCCAGCCTCGCAATAACGAGGTCGCCTGCCAGTCTTTTCACACGACAACCAAGCCAACGCCCCTCTGCAATGCCAGCAGCCCACTAAGAGCGTTGAAATGCGGTGAGAAAACCCGGGTCAGTTCCCTCCGAGCGGGTTGGCATGCGTCGCCTCGGCGGCCCGGAAGGCGGCTAGATTACTCGCATCGATTACGGCCGTCCCAGTATCCACGCGAGTGGGCAGGGGCGAAGCCGGCGCAGTCTGCCAGTCTTTGAACTCGTGGACGATGTTGTGATGCAGGTCGTCCAGGAAACGCAACGAGTAGAAAGCCATGGTGTAGGGTTTCTGGGAGACCGTAGCGGCTATGACGCCTTGGGTGATGAAGTCGAGGGTCTCGGGACTCTTATCCATCGCCACGATCGGGATCTTGCCGTCCAGGTTCAACCTGTGGAGCGCTTCCGCCGCGCCCGGGCCGCCTGAGGCTTCTACGCACACGATGCCATCGATCTTTTCCTTCGCGTCGATAAGGGCTGAAATCTGGTCATTGGCGGAGCGCGGGTCGCCTTTGTCATCCAGGGTCCGACCGATTTTGATCCCCGAATATTTCTTAAGCTCCTCGGTAATTCCGCGGATTCGCTCGTCCAGGTTGAGCTGCCCGGGAATAGTGATCAGGACCAACTGACCTTCGCCGTGCACCAACTCGGCAATCCGCTTTCCGCTGATGAGCCCGGCCTGATAATTATCCGTACCGATGAATAAGATGCGGCGAGACTCCGGTGCATCCGAATCGACGCAGACAACCGGAATTCCTGACTTTACCGCAGCGTCGATCGCATCCTTGAAAAGCTCCGGCCTGGCGGGCGAGACCGCTATACCAGAAGGATGTTTTTCCACTGCCTTTTGAAAGGCATCAAGTTCGTCTTGTGGCAAGTACGTGTCCGGCCCGGTAAACTCGGCCTTCACCCCGATTCCGCGGGCTGCACCCATAAATCCGGCTTTGGCTTCCTGCCAATAAGGGAGACTCGTATTCGCGGCTACAAAGATATACCGTTCGGTTTCCTCATGAAAAGGCTTCTGACACGAGCTGAAGATTCCAATTGATAGAAGCAGCGCAATGGATAAGAGCTTCCATGTGGCTTGTTTCATATACCCTCCTTTGCTCCGTCCCCGGTGGGCGACTCACACTGGCTCTTGGCAGGCCTGATTCGACCTTTCCTCCAGAGATTCATGAAGCCTACCACAAAACCAGGGTCACCGGAAAGGGTGCTTGTGCCTTTAGTCGAAACGCTTGAACCAGCCTCACCGGCTGCCCTAAAATGCTAATTGGAGCCATGCTTCACTTTGAGGACATTGCCGGAAAGGTCCAGGCTTATCGTCCTGGGGAAGACCTGTCGCCGCTGCGCAGGGCCTATGACTTCTGCGCCATCCGCCATTCCGAGCAGAAGCGCCTCTCGGGTGAGCCTTTCATCTCTCATCCTCTGGAGGTCGTCCAGATCCTGGCGGAAATGAAGCTGGACCTTGTGTGTCTGACCGCGGGTATGCTGCACGACGTGGTGGAAGACACGGGCACGACGAGCGAAGCGATCGAACGCGAGTTCGGTCCTGAAGTAGCGCGTATCGTGGATGGGGTGACAAAGATCGGCCGCATCAGGTTCATGAGCCCGGAGGTGCAGCAGGCCGAGAACTTCCGCAAGATGGTGCTCGCCATGGTGGACGACATCCGGGTAGTGCTGGTGAAGCTCGCCGACCGGCTCCATAACATGCGCACCCTCGAGTACTTGCCACCCGACAGGCAGGAACGCGTGGCCCGGGAAACGCTCGAGATCTATGCGCCCATCGCCCACCGCTTGGGGATGGGAAAGGTCCGAGGTGAATTGGAAGACCTGGCATTCAAGTTTCTCGAACCTGATTCCTATCTTGAGGTCAAGACGGCCGTCGAAAGCCGCCGCAAGGTGAGCGAGGATTTTCTTGCCGAAGTGCGCGACCAAGTGGATGCCAAGATGAAGCAGCATACCATCCCCGCGCGCGTTGAAGGCCGAATCAAGCGCTTGTACAGCATTCGGCAAAAGCTCTTGCGGCAGCATGTCCCCATGGAGCAGGTCTACGACCTCCTGGCCGTCCGGATTATCACGGACAGTGTAAAGAACTGCTATGCTGCCCTGGGCGTCATCCACAATACTTGGCGGCCCGTGCCGGGCCGCATCAAGGACTTCATCGCCATCCCCAGGCCCAATCTCTACCAGTCTTTGCACACCTCAGTCATTGGTCCTCATGGCCAGCCATTCGAGGTCCAGATTCGCACCGAGGAGATGCACCGGATCGCCGAGGAAGGCATTGCCGCCCACTGGAAATACAAGGACGGCAGCCCCCTCGCCCCACAGGACGAGGAGCGCTTTGCGTGGCTGCGACACTTGGTGGAATGGCAGCAGGAAATGGGCGACCCGGGCGAGTTCCTTTCCACCCTGAAGATCGATCTTTACCCGGAAGAGGTTTATACATTTACTCCCAAGGGTAAGGTGATCGTGTTGCCCCGTGATGCGACACCCATCGACTTCGCCTACGCCATCCATAGCGAGGTCGGCCACCATTGCGTGGGCGCAAAGGTCAATGGCCGCATCGTTCCCCTCAAGTCCAAATTACGGAACGGCGATATTGTGGAGATTGTGACCCAGGCGCATCACACCCCCAGCCGCGACTGGCTTGCTCTAGTCAAGACGTCGCGCGCGCGCAACAAGATCAAGCACTGGGTCAATGTCGCGCAAAGGGGGCAGGCCGTGGAAATCGGCAAGCGATTGCTGGAGAAGGAGGCCCGGAAATACAACGTGACGCTGAAAAGGATTGAGGCGGAAGACTACCTGCGGGTGGCGCGGGATAACGGCTGCACGCAGGTGGATGACCTACACGCGGGGATCGGATATGGAAAGTTCTCCGCGCGCCAAGTGCTCGCCAGGCTTGTTCCCTCGGCTCAGCTCGAGACGGCCCATCCTTCCCGGCTTACCACGGTGAAACGGGCGCTCGGCATCTCCGGCGATATGGCCATCCAGGTGCACGGCCATGGTGACCTGATGGTTTATCGCGCCAAGTGTTGCAATCCCATTCGGGGAGACGAAATCACTGGCTACATAACCCGCGGCAAAGGAATTGCAGTGCATTCCAAAAGCTGCCCCAACGTTCAGAATCTCCTTTACGATGCCGACCGGCGGATCGAGGTCAAGTGGGTGGGACCCAAGTACAGTCTCTATCCCGTCAAGCTCACCCTGTTCAGCCGCGACCGCCAGGGGCTCTTGGCCGACGTGACCGGCGCCATCGCCGATGTTCATTCCAATATCCAGAACATCGAGGTGCGCACGGGCGACAGCCAGGCGAATATCGATGTGACGTTGGATATCGTGGATCTGGAACACTTGGAGAAAATCGTTTCTTCGCTGCGCAAGATCGAGGGTGTTTACCAGGTCGAACGCGTGATGCACTGAAAGGAGGAATACCGTGAGCAAGGATGTGATTTCCACTTCGAACGCACCTGCGGCCCTTGGCCCTTATTCACAGGCTATTCGCTGGGGAGATTTGATCTTTGTTTCCGGCCAGATTCCTATTGACCCCGCCACCAGTCAGGTTGTGGGAGACGACGTCGCGGCTCAGACCGAGCGAGTCCTGCAAAACCTGACGGCAATCCTGGAGGCAGCGGGCGCCAGCCTGGGCCAGGTTTTGAAAACCACTGTGTACCTCAGGGACTTGAACGATTTCGGAAAGATGAACGAGGTCTATGCCAGGTTCTTCAGCGAGCGCCCACCCGCACGTGCCACCGTCCAGGTCGCCCGGTTGCCCCGTGATGTGAGTGTGGAAATTGAGGCCGTCGCTGCCGCTTAAAGAAGGAGTTCACCGGCTTGGGGGGGGCCGGGTTGTGCGAGTGCAGCCGGCGAGGGCATGATCAACTGATGAACACTACTTCGCTTTGGCAACCTTGCCCGAGCGAATGCACGCCGTGCAGACGCGCACGGTCTTGTGGACGCCGCCCACGAGGGCATGAACCCGGCGCAAGTTCGGGTTCCACCGACGCCTGGTGACGTTGTGGGCGTGGCTTATCCGATTCCCGTACTTGGGGCCTTTCCCGCAAATCTCACAGGCCAGAGCCATAGCAACACCTCGTAGGAAGGAGAAACACTTCTCTCGCGCAACCTTTTCATTCTACCAGAGCCGCCCCAACTTTGCCCACTTCTTTGTTGCTGGATGGAGTTACAATACTGGCATGACAAACCAACCGTTCTTGCGCGGCGCCGCAGCGTTGATAATCTTCGTGCAGCTTGCAGGCTTGGCGGCCCTCACCTCTTGCCAGCGGAAAAGCTCCTCGGATCGCGAAGTAGCGGCGAAGGTCGATGGCCAGCCTATCTTCCGTGACCAAGTGGAGAGGGTCTATCGAAGCCGCCAGGGTGCAGGGTCTGACACCAACAGCCAGGAAGAAGCCTGGAGCTTTAGACTGAACGTTCTGGATGAACTCATCAATAATCAGATTCTGGTTGACCACGCCTCCCACGCCGGCATCACGGTCTCGGAAGCCGAAGTGGATAACAAGGTGGCCGAACTTCAGAGCCCTTATTCGGCGGAAGAATTCCGGAAACGTCTCCGGGACCAGGACCTTGAAATGGAGGATCTGCGGAACGAAGTACGCCGCAATCTTATCATCACAAAGCTCATCAACAAAGAAATCATCTCAAATATAAAAGTTACCGACGCCGATATTGCGGCCTACTACGAGCGCAACAAGGCCAACTTCAATGTCCCCGAAACCGCGTATCACCTGGCCCAGATCCAGGTCACTCCGGTTGCGGACCCCGAGGTGCGCAACCTGAAGAACGACGACGCCAAGACCCCCGCCGCCGCGGAGCGGAAGATCCAGGCGCTTTATGCCCGCCTGCGCGCCGGGGATGACTTCGCCACTGTGGCGCAGGAGTACTCGGAAGATCCTCGAACCGCTTCGGGCGGCGGTGACATGGGCTTCATCCCGGCCTCGGCATTGGACTCCACCCCGCAACTCAAGCAGGCTGTCCTCGCGCTCAAGGTCAACCAGTTCACCGGGATCATTCGCAGTGCAACCGGCTACCACATCATTAAGCTGCTCGGCATGGAACCAGCCGCAACGCATACGCTTTCCGAATTGCGGGTTCAGAATGCCATCCGGCAGACGCTGAGGAACGAAAGGGAACAGCTTCTGAAAGCGGCCTACATCGAGACGCTGCGCAACCGCGCGAAGGTCGCGAACTACCTGGCCGAGCAGATCGTCAAAGGACAACTAAGTCCCTCTTCCAAGTAGCGGCGAGTTTATCTCGCCAAATGGCGGCGTAAAGCCGCCTCTACATCAAACTGACCCACTGCCCGGCGCGGGGTGATTGCCGCTCCATAGGGTGTACCAGCGCCGGATTAGTCGGGATCATAGCCCTCTCCCCTGGGGAGAGGGTGGCCCGCGTCCGGCGTTTTTACCAGCTGGCGCGGGACGGGTGAGGGGTTGTTTCCGTTGCCAACGTACCCTGTCAGACGAGCCTCAGTAAGCGGAACCCCGCCTCCACGCCGGTTTCTTCCTGCGCGTAGATGCGTTCCACGCGGCCGGCCCGGGGAGCGCGGATTTCGTTCTGCATTTTCATCGCTTCGATCACCAGCAGTCCCTGGTCCCGCGCCACCTCCTGGTTTTCGGAGACCAGCACCTTGACGATCTTCCCGGGCATGGGGGCCACGATTTCTTGTGGGCCTTTCTCCCGAACTCCTGCGCCGTCGCGCCGCCAGCGCCGGGGATCACGGATTTCCACTATATAGTGCCGCAGGCCCACGGTAACCAGGTAGGGGCTCAAGTAACCCTCGGTGTCGCCTGCCCTCTTGCTGACTTGGGCTTCGTAAGACCGTCCGTCGATCAGGATTGAGTAAACCCCCGGCGAGATCTCTTCCCTGTCCGCAAGAAGCGTCTTGCCATCGAAGTTAATTTTCGCCCCGCAAGATGCGGCCCTCGTCTTGCCTTGCGTGGTGCTCGCCGGCGCTGACAACTCAAACTCATGCTCCGAGGTCTTCGAGCCCGAATGGATTTTGATTTCGAGTTTCATCCGCTTCTCCAGCTCCCCCGATGCGGCCACTGGTTAAGCAGCGAGTCTCTGCCCGCGTTCTTCCAGGTGCTGTCGCGAGTGGAGGCGGGTGCTTTCTTCCCCTCGCCCCCTCCCGCGTGGAGGGCCGCCGCCAGCACGGCGACGCGTTCCTCCTCGGGTGAAGGCGGCGCCTCCTCCATGAGTCCGGCGGCCAGCACGCGGTCGATGAATCCGGTGTCGAGGCGGCCGGCGACGAATTCCGGGTGCTCGAGCAAGCGCCGGAAAAAAGGGACGTTGGTTTTGATGCCGAAAATCTCGTACTCGCCGAGCGCCCGCCTCATGCGCGCCATGGCTTCCGCGCGCTCCGTCCCCCAAACCGCCACTTTCGAAAGCAAGGGGTCGTATTCCAGAGGTACAGTCCATCCTTCGTAGACGCCGTTGTCTCGTCGCACCCCCGGCCCCGCGGGCACCTGGAGCCGGGTGATGGTGCCAGGGGAAGGGAAGAAATTGTTGCTGGGGTCCTCCGCGTAGATGCGGCACTCGATCGCTGCGCCCCGCAAGCGCACGTCTTCTTGCCGCCACCGCAGCTTTTCCCCCGCCGCAATCTGAATTTGCTCCTTCACCAAATCTATTCCCAGCACCAGTTCCGTAACCGGGTGTTCGACTTGAAGCCGCGTGTTCATCTCCAGAAAGTAGAAATTGCCGCTCTGGTCTACGAGGAATTCCACCGTGCCGGCGTTCCAGTATCCTGCCAGCTTTGCGATGCGCACGGCGGTTTCTCCCATGCGCTGGCGCAACTCCTCGTGCACGACGGGCGACGGGCATTCTTCCAGCACCTTCTGGTGTCTTCTTTGCAGCGAACACTCGCGTTCGCAAAGGTGAATTAGGCGCCCGTACTGGTCGCCAAGAATCTGGATTTCAATGTGGCGGGGGCGGTCGAGATATTTCTCGATGTAAACCGAAGGGTCGTTGAAGGCGTTTTGCGCTTCCGAGCGCGCGGTGTTGCAGGCGGATTCAAGCTCGGCGGGGGAACGCACAAGACGTAATCCCTTGCCTCCCCCTCCCGCCGAGGCCTTGAGCATCAGGGGATAGCCGATTTCCTCCGCAACTCGACGCGCTTCCGCGAGGCTTTCGAGGTTGCGGTCGGCCCCGGGGACCACCGGCAGGCCTGCCTGGATCAGGGTGTGCCGCGATTTGGTCTTCGAGCCCATCAACTCCATCGCAGCCACCGGCGGTCCAATGAATACCAACCCCGCATCCGCGCAGGCGCGCGCAAACTCCGGGTTTTCCGCCAGGAAGCCGTAACCGGGGTGGATAGCCTCTGCGCCGCTGCGTTGGGCGGCGTCAATCAGGCGGTCGATGCGCAGGTAACTTTCGGCGGAGGGAGCCGGCCCGATGTGAAACGCTTGGTCGGCATAGCGGACGTGCAGGGCTTTGCGGTCCACGTCGGAATAGACCGCTACCGTGCCGATTCCCATTTCGCGGCAGGCGCGCATCACGCGCACCGCAATCTCGCCACGGTTGGCTATCAGGATCTTGCGAAACATCGTTCCTTTATCCCCGCCCTCCCTGTACTACTATTCCCAAACTTCTTATCGGCGCGCGGAGATTTCTTTCCGAACCAATAACGCCTCCGCCCTGGACCATCCGGTGCGGGGCTCCGCGTCCTCTGTGACCAGGAAAAACTCAACACAGAGGTCACTGAGGTCCTCCGTGGTCTCTGTGTTGAGGCTTTGAAGGGTCGGAGAACACGGAGAAGCCCGTTTTGGTTGCCGCCACCGAGCCGCGCTGTGCGCCTTGCAGATGATGGCCTTGCTCCTTGCCTGCGAGACGAGGCATCAATTCTAAGAAGCCACCTACCAAGAGGTACGTCATTATACTTCCTACGAGGGGGCGCAAACCACTCCAGTTTTTGCACTTCGGCACGATTCCCCCCTCGGTTGAAGAGGAGATAGGGGGTGGCGATGCACTGCTGATGCCTAGCCTTACGTGGTCCTCGCGCAGGGCGGGACTGCCCAACCCGCAAGCGAGTGCCAATGCCCCGAGTCAGGTAGTGGTGTCATTTGCGAGACACGGCAACTCCAGGCCGCAGTCATTCCCGCGCTTCGTGAGAGATGATATTCAAATGACACCACTGCCCGGAGTCGCTTCCATTTGACACCCCCTGAGAATTAACTGTACATTGGTCGCACCCCACCTAGGGCCATAGGGCGTGCGCGGCGCGGGCCCGCAGTGAAGCTGAGGATTTCGCTCTATCCAGTGTTTGGAGGAATGCATGTTCGTCGGCCATTTAGCCGTGGGGTTGGTTGCAAAGCGGATTGAGCCGAAGCTCTCTCTCGGCACAGGGGTACTGGCGGCAATGCTCGTCGATCTGCTATGGGCCATTTTCCTGATCGCGGGAATCGAACACGTCCGTTTCAAGACTGGGATGGGGGCGGGGAACTATTTCGATGCCTACGACATCGCCATGAGTCACAGCCTGTTGATGGGCGCAGTTTGGGCCGCTTTGTTCGCCGCAGCCTACTTTTTGCGGCGGCACTACCCGCGTGGGGCGTGGATACTCTTCGCTGCCGTTCTTAGCCACTGGTTCCTCGATTTCGTGAGTCACGGGCCTGATATGCCGCTCGCACCCGGAGTGCACAGGTATTTCGGATTGGGACTCTGGAATTCCATCCCCGCAACCTTAATAGTTGAAGGTGGGTTCTGGGTGGTTGCTATCGTCCTTTACGTTCGCGCTATGCGTCCTAAAAACCGCGCGGGCGTGTACGCCTTCTGGAGCGTGGTCGTTCTTCTCACGTTGGCGTGGTACAACAACATTGCCGGGCCCCCGCCTCGCAACCCTCACACGGCCCCCATCGTTAGCTTGATTTTCTTCTCCTTGGTAGTGGCATGGGCCTACTGGATGAACCGGCTTCGCCCGGCTCGAGCAGGTTGATTGTAATGATTCAAGAGTCCTCAGCATTCCCGCTTTGCCTCGTCAAACGCTGCGATAGTAGGGGCAGGCGTCGTGCCTGCCCTGTGGCTGCGGATGGTTGTGCCTGGCTGTCAGGGCACCCACGAGGGGCGCCCCTTCTCATCGGACGAGTGCCGACGGGCTTTAGTGCCCTGAATCAGAAGCTCGCTCACAAAGTCTTCCTCATGCGGGCGGTCTTTTCGCAGCCCCGTCAGGGGCGGAAGATTGTAGCCCAGGGCGCAAGCCCTGGGGGAGGGAGGGCTCGCCGACCCACGGCTTGCGCCGTGGGCTACATTCTTTCGCCCGCTCCGCGGGCTGAATTATTCAACGAACTTCTGACTCAGGACACCAGGTGGTCCCCGCCAACCTGCGAATTTCTATACACCCGTGCCCAGCACAAAGTGTGGAACGTGCTCAGGCCTTACTTGGAGGGATTGTTCTTCGCGTGCGCGGCGCGAATGGCCTGGGTTCGCGCTTCCAATTCTCTGGCCGCCGCGCCGCGCTTCATCTCGCGAAGCAGACGAGCGTAGTTCTCAAGAACCATGGCCACGTCGGGGTGCTCTGGACCAAGGGCTTTCTCCCGGATGGCGACCGCCCGCGGCGAGGCATACAATCCTAATGGGCGTCTGTAGCGCGGGCGTCTCGCCCGCTGTGGCGGGAGCGTCCCGCTCCCGCCGTCGGCAAGCCTCCCTCGACCCCTGGAAAGAGAGAGCGATTAAGGGCTAGGACGAGGCGCAAAGGCAAGTAGCGCGCACCTGCGGCTTAGAGGTCCGCGGCTATTGCCCGGTGATTGCATTCCCACGTGCTATCCGCGTGTTGCGCCGCCTTCCCGCCCTGCGCCGCCTCCCACAGCGTCAACTTAAGGGGTTAAGAACCGCGGACCTCAAATCCGGACGCGCGCGATACCCTCTTGACAAGCCGGTGGAGATGTGATAGGCTATTGAAGTTGACCTATGTTGAGCGCTGGCAAAGAGCGCGGGGAAGGGGTTTGGAAAACAGCCCGCAGAGGACGCAAAAAGGCAGCAAAATGCCAAAAGATACTAAAATAGAGGGAACGAACCTAAGGATTTGTTGACAACAAAAGACTTAGCTCTTTTTCGTGCAAAAAACGAACCCAAAACGAACCCAAAACGAACTCAGTTTTGCGTGCAAAAAGCGCCAATTGAAGCGAAGAAACAGGTTTTACGGTTTCAGGTGATAGGAGCTAGGGACTTGAGCAAGGCTGGAGTACCAAGTGTGAAGACTGAATTGCCGACGAAGAACCTACCCCTGGCCTCAGGGTCGGCGCTACAAAGCGGCAGCCCGCCGCGGCGAGCCGCAAGAGCGGGGTGATGTCACCCGGATCCGACCCGCTCGAACACTTTAACTCCACAGGGGGGGATACGATGTACCCTTCCAATCCCACTACGAGTCGGACGATCGCATCCAAAGGCGACCACGTGCATCTTATCAGTAGGGAGAAAATCGAAAACGGAAATTGTGGAGAAGATGCCGTCCGCAACGGAGGGCCTGCGTGATGGAAGCATTGACTGAGACCACCTGGACGGCTGGAGATCTTCTCGAACGCCTGGAGCGCTGCGAGCGGTTCTTCGTTCTTGACGTGCGCAACCGCGACGAGTTCGGCAGGGGAAGGAATAGTGTCGGAGGCATCGGTTAGAAAAGCGGCAGGCGCGGTCTTTGGGGTTCTCAGGAGAGGCCAAAATGACCCCTTGCGCGGCTCGTGGAAGTACCCGGGACTGCAAACCCGACTGACAATTGTGTTGCGTGGCGGTCGGGAGTACGCGATCGGTCGGCGTGAAGTGAATAATGGAAATTCCGGTCGAATGAGGTCGGCTCCTAGCCAAGATGGGCTGCCTCAAAACTTGCGTTCACTGAGGAGGAAAAACCATGGATATCCACCGTTGGCTAAGACTCGTTGCCGGAACCTTTGTCCTGGCCAGCATCCTGTTGGGTTACTACGTCAGTGCGAAGTGGTTCTGGTTTACAGGCTTCGTGGCTCTCAACCTTATCCAGTCCGCGTTCACCAACTGGTGCCCGATGATGACCTTCCTGCGCAAGCTGGGCGTTCGGTCGTAGGCACGCGGGACCGTAGACTCTGGAACTGCGCCTGAGCGCTCAGAGCCGTAGAATGTCAGCCGGCCGGGCGAAAATCGAAAACGGAAATTCTGGGTAAGATACCGTCTGCAACGGAGGACCTCCATGATGGAAGCATTGACTGAGACCACCTGGACGGCTGGAGATCTTCTCGAGCGCCTGGAGCGCTGCGAGAGGTTCTTTGTTCTTGACGTGCGCAACCGCGACGAGTTCGAGCGGTTCCGAATCGAGGGCCGCGAACCCCTGCCCGCGGTCAACGTTCCCTACTTCGAGATGCTCGAGCTGGGCGGCAAGGACGAGATGGTGGACTCGGTCGTCGCCTACATCGAGCAGCACATGGCGAACCAGCTTCCCCATGCTCTGCCGATCCTCAGCGTGTGCGCCAAGGGAGACACTTCAGAGTACGTCTCGCAAGGGCTTCACCGCCTGGGCTACGCCAGCGCCAACCTCGAGGGTGGAATGAAAGCCTGGGGATTGCACTATGCGACCCGCGCCGTCGTCGAAACTCCCACTCTAGCCGTCTACCAGGTGAGCCGGCCCGCGCGCGGGTGTTTGAGTTACGTGGTGGCAAGCGCGGGGAAGGCGGTGGTGATCGACCCTCTTCGCCACCTCCATCCTTATCTGGATCTGGCCCGCAGCAAGGGCCTCACCATCGAAAGAGTGATCGACACCCACGGCCACGCCGACCACATCAGCGGTGGGCCAGCTCTCGCCGCCCAGACCGGCGCTTCCTACCACCTCCATCCCTACGACGCTATCCATCCCATCGACGTGCTTCCCTCGACCCTCCCCTACGAGCCGATTCGGGACGGGCAGAAATTCCCGGTAGGACAGCACCAGCTCGAGGCGCTGCACATCCCCGGTCACACGCTCGGCCTCGTGGCCTTCCGGCTCGACGACCGGTATCTTTTCTCGGGCGATAGCATCTTCGTCCGCTCCATTGCGCGCCCCGATCTCGGCGGGAAGGCCGAGGCTTGGGCGCCCTTGCACGGCCGGTCGCTCCGAAAACTCCTGGAACTCCCCGGACGGATGACCGTGCTGCCCGGCCACTTCGCCAGCCTCGCGGAGGCGGACGATAAGGGGATTTTCGCAGCCTCCCTCGACGATCTAAAACAGCGCAACGACGGTCTGCTCGTCCTCCAAGGCGAGAATGAGGACGGGTTCGTTCACTACCTCCTCGAGAGCCTTCCTAAGTTCATTCCCGAGTATGTGGACATCAAGCGGGTCAACGCCGGCCTGCTGGCGGCCGACGAGGATGCAGCCTCCATCCTCGAGACGGGCAAGAACGTCTGTGCTCTTTCGCAGGCCTACAAAGTTTCCAGTGGAGGAACAACATGAGTCAGTCCTTTGACAAACTGTTGGATGCGCGTGGCCTCAACTGCCCCATGCCTCTGGTGAACGCACGGAAAGAGATCGGAAAACTCGAACCGGGCCAGGTGCTCAAGGTGATGACCACCGACCGGGGCTCAGTCGCCGACTTCCAGGGCTGGGCGAAGATCGCGAAAAACGTGGAGCTGATCGCGCAGGAGACGGAATCCGTAGAGGGCGCGAGCGTGTACGTCCATTACGTGAAGCGGACGACTTAAGGAGGCAGGGAGCATGGAGAGCAGTATCCAGACGAAAGCCGGCGTCGACCCCACCCAGGTGCAGGCGCTCGAAGAGAAGGTAGAGGCCCTCGAGAAGCGGCTCCGAGAGGTCGAGGAACGAGCGCCGGAAGACCGGGTCTCCCTCATCGTTTTCTCGGGCGACCTAGACCGTGTTCTCGCGGCCTTCGTTATCGCCACGGGCGCCGCAGCGATGGGCCAGCAGGTGAGCATGTTCTTCACGTTCTGGGGCCTGAGCGTCCTCAGGAAGGGCCGGCAGCTTTCGGGGAAGGCCCTCTTCCAAAAGATGATGGCCCTCATGTCTCCCCGGTCCAGCCGGGGCCTTCCTGTCTCGAAGATGAATTACTTCGGCGTGGGCGCGAAGATGCTCCGCTCCATGATGAAGGCGAAGAACGTCAGCTCACTCGAGGATATGATCGCCCTAGCGCGCGACTTAGGCGTGCGGATGATCGCCTGCGAAATGTCCCGGGACGTGATGGGCATCAGCGACTCCGAGCTCGTGGGAGGCCTCGAGTGCGGCGGCGTCGCGACCTTTCTTGCCGATTCGCTCAAGTCGCGGACCAGCCTGTTCATCTGATCTGGAGTCAAATACCTCGGCTACAGATGCCCTCAATCGCGGCACTGCGGGGCGTTGCCATTCCGCGAAAAAACGCGGCTGCTGACGTTGTCTTTGAGGAGGGTCCAAAACGAGGCGTCGAGGTAGGAGCGAATGGAAACGTAACAACCCCCGCACTGGTTATTGGGGACAAACTCTTTCAGCATCTCCTTCTGCGAGTCATATTCGTTGTCAAACATCGAGCACGGACGCAAGCCGCCCTCGGGCGTCACGACCATAAACCTTCGTCCGGCGTTGCATCCCGGCACGCTCCCATCACGGAAAAAGTCATGGATGCCCGAAAGCGTCCAGGGAGAGTTGGCAATGCGGCCGTTCTTGGCTTGCAGCTCCAATAATTGATCGAGAGTCTTGCGGAGCAGGACGAGATCGTCCATGGACTGGATGAAATGCTCCATACTGCCGGTGCGCAGAGGCGTGTAGGCGCTGTAAGAGATAGAAACTCCCCACTCCTTGGCCCGTTCGTAAATCGCCACCAATGCTGAAAGGTTCTCGCGCGTGATGGCAGTATTGAGCGCCACGTTGTCGTGGCTGTAACGGGCAAGCGTGGGAACCAGCTTCTCGAGGTGAGCATAAAGGCCGGGTGAGCGCCGGAAGTCGTCGTGCCTGGAATCAGGAAAGTCCAGCGAGATTGAAACTTGGTTAATGCCCAGGGCCCGCAAAGCCAAATACTTCTCTTCCGTTAACAGTCGCCCGTTAGTCACCAGAATGGTGTAAGGCAGGCCGCTTGGCTCTTTCACGGCGCGGACGATCTCCTCGAGATCCTTCCGCAGCAGCGGTTCGCCGCCCGAAAGCTGCACGACCATGGGCTTCAGAGCGCCGCGCAGTTGCGCGTAATCCTCCGCCCGAAGCAGCCCCGCCGGGTCGGGTTTCATCCCGCCCTTGTCGCAATGCCTGCAATTGGCCGTGCAGGAATGCGTCAGCTCGAATGAAACCACCAAGGGCCGATTAATGCAGAAGCTCCACGTACCTCGGGCAATCATGCGAGCCGCTTGTACAACAGGTATCGCCTTCAATGGCCACCTTTTCAGCACCCCGCCAACTTGCGAGGAGGAATCGCTAGCATACCCCCGCAAACCTCCCGGAGCAAGCCCACAATTGCTGGCAACTCCAATGCTCTGCATGGCTTCCATGTGCATTAGAAGACGATGAGAGGCCGAAACATGCAGTTCAGTCTGGATTCTCTACCATTCACATTTTGCCCATTGTTACCAAACAAAAGATGAATTAGGCTTGACAGGCATTTTGTCGCTCAGGGGCTTTGCCGGAGCTGAACGCTTGGCACACTAAGTCGCGTGGAGAGGATCAGACACCGGACTCCGCAGCCAAGCGGCTCGACGAAGATTCATCTGACCCGAATGGACCAACTTACCCTTCGTCGGAAACTGCGCTTCTGGAATACCCGCCTTCGTGAATGGTGGATGATCGCCAGCGGCCTGCTCTCAACCAAGCACCCTGTTCTCGCTCACCTCATTGCGATTCGGCGGTGCAATCTTTCCTGCGCTTATTGCAACGAATACGACAAGTCCTCGAAACCCATTCCGCTCGAGGTAATGTTCCGCCGCATCGACCGGCTGGCAACGCTGGGAACTACCATCGTCACGATCAGTGGTGGCGAGCCGCTGTTGCACCCCGAGCTGGAAGAAATCGTTCACCACATCCGCAGGCGCGGGATTCTGGCCGGTATGATCACGAACGGTTACCTGCTCACTCCCCAGCGCATCGAGCACCTGAATCGAGCCGGGCTCGACCATCTGCAAATCAGCATTGACAACGTGATGCCCGATGAAATTTCAAAGAAGAGCCTGCGGGTTTTGGACCGCAAGCTCCGGCTGCTTGCCCGTTACGCTGTCTTCCAGGTGAACATCAACTCCGTCCTGGGAAGTCCCGTGCGCAACCCTGACGACGCTCTGGAGGTGGCGCGCCGGGCACTCGAGCTCGGATTCACGAGTACCGTGGGCATCCTCCACGACCACGGAGGGCAGCTTAAGCCGCTCAGTGAGCACCAGCAACAGCTCTTTGCCCAGATCATGGAGATGGGCAAGCGTTCCTATTCGCGCTTCAACCAGTTCCAGAAAAACATCTCAGGCGGGCTGGGGAACGAGTGGCGCTGCCGAGCCGGCAGCCGCTACCTCTATGTCTGCGAGGATGGGCTGGTTCACTACTGCTCGCAGCAGCGCGGATATCCCGCCATTCCACTTGAGAAATACACCCGCCAGCACCTAGAACACGAATATCACACCCAAAAGTCGTGCGCGCCGCGCTGCACCATCTCCTGCGCCCAGCAGGTCGCCATGCTCGACAACTGGCGCGACCCGCAAACCCGCCCCGCCTTCCGGCCCACGGACGCGCTCGTGCAACTGCCCACCCCCTCTGAATGGTGAATAGTGAATTGTGAATGATGAATTGGTCCTCTTGCGCCTGCTTTTTGAACGCGATGGCGAAGTCCGGACGTGAAGTCCCCGGGAGCACAGCGGCAAAGGCGGAGAGAAGATGATCAAAGCGAGGCAAGTACGCAAGAGTTAACCGTTCACCATTCACTATTCACCATTCAGAATTCTCCACTCGATCTGCGCCAGGATTCCGCCCAGGATTTTGGCATCGTGGTTGGTGAGTTCCAGGTCGAGTATCAGGCGCCGCAGCTTGAGGAGCGTAGCGCGTCGACTCTTGGGCTTCAGATACCCCACTTGGTCCAAAACGCGCGCGGCACGGCCAAATAAGTGGTCGAGAGACTGGGCGCCGGTGGGGTCCGATAGGTGGACGGTCAGCCGTGGCGGACGGGTTGGCACAAGGCCGGCGCGCGCCAGTTCGTAGGCGCAAACCGCCACTGCCTGTCCCAGATTCATGGAGGGGCAATCAACCACGGTGGGAATACGAACCAGGGCGTGGCAATAACTCAAGTGCTCGTTTGAAAGGCCGGTCTTTTCGGAACCGAACAGCAGTGCCACAAGGCCCGCTGCTTTGCGTTGCCGGAGCCAAGCGGGGAAGTCAGGAAGCGGGAGGAGGTCTCGGTCCAGGTTGCGCCGAGAGCCTGCCGTGGTACCCACCACCAATGACGCGTCTCCAAAGGCCTCCACCAGACTCTGCACCGCACGCGCTGAGGTGACAATCTCCTCAGCTCCGAGCGCCGAGCGTGTTTCCCGCCATACGGGGTTGTAGGGCGCCACGACCACCATCTCGCGAAAACCGAAATTGGCCATGGCACGCGCCGCTGCACCGATATTGAGGGGATTCCGCGGCCTCACGAGCACAAACCGCCAATCCAGGTTGAGTGATTTCATAGTGTGGAATTGTAACAGGAGTCAGCGGGTAGGAGTCAGGAGTCACCGGGCGCCGTGATTCTCAAACCTGTTGATGTTGGCGCGGCGATGATAGGGCAGCAGGCCCGCTACTGTTTTGGCGTCATGGGGATTGTCGGCTGGTTGGGCCGGTCAGTGGGAGTCGCGCTAACGATGCGAACTTTCGACTTGAATTGCTTGTAGTCGGTGTAACGAAGGATCTGTTTGATGTGAACGGGGCCCTGGGAAAAATAGAGGGTGTCATCCGCCATGGTGTAGGTAGGAAACCAGTATTTCCCGTCGATCTGCTCGCGCCAGGTGGTAAAACGTGGAAACAGGTTTTCACCCTTCTTGGTGTGCAACTCGGGTACGGGTTTGCCTTCCGACTTCACAATTTGCAGGTCCTGGTCATCAACCCACACCACACCCTGAAAATACTGCTGTCCTTTCTGAATTTCTTTGGGCCGGATGGAGAAAACATAAGCCGTAATCTGGTCAACCTTCACGTGTCCCAAATACTTGATTTCGTACTCCGGGAGTTCATCCGAGGTCAGAACAAATGGCTGAGTGTTCCGCATCGAAACGAAGTCTTCCTTGGTCATGATGATCCGTTTCAGGGTATCCGCAGGGGCATAGGTCACCCGCTCGATGCGGTTGCCGGCATCGTCGAAGAGGATGTCCCACTCCTGTTCGAAAACGCCCTCGACTTCGTTGTCCGCCCCTAATTCCTCCACCTTGTTGATTTGGTGGTAGGTGTAATTGTTGCGCGCTTCCTTAAAGAGTTTTTCCTTGGCGGCGAATTCCTGGATGATACGTTGGACTTGGTCCGGGCTAGGATCAGCCAGACTGTTGCCAGGCGCCGCCTTGGCAGAGGTGGCGGGAGCATCCGTCTTTTGCATAAGGCTGCTCAACGTCTCCGCGACTTTCCGATCCACATCCGCAGGTTTGGAGTTGGGAGCAGGTGTATTGGCGGAAGCCGTTTGCTGGGAAGGGGCAGGAGAAGGCGCGGATGCGGCAGGACTCGCTGAGGAAATCTCACTTGCCGCCGTTGGCGCAGGTGAGGAAGCACTCCGAGCCATCACCGGAGAAGACGTTGCCGAGGTGGTTGTGGGGGCGGGCTGGGCGGCGATTTGCTGGTTACCCTCGGTACCCCCTGCCGGACGATCCAACAGCCTCTTGATCCTTTCTTCGAACCGGTCGGGGTCTGCCGGGGCCCCTGTAAATCTGCGGTAAATACGGCCATCCCGCCCGATCAGCACGGTGGTTGGCAGACCTGATATTCCCCCATAAAGCTTTCGTGTGTCAGCGTCGCCCATCGCGATGGGGTAGTTCACATTGACACGCTGGCAATAACTTCGTACTGCCTCCTTTTGATCTCTTACGGCAATGCCGACAACTCGCAACCCTTCCCCGTAGTATTGGCTTTGAAGTTCCACCAGCGTCGGAATCAATTTCCGGCAGTACGGGCACCAAGAAGCCCAAAAACTAAGTAACACCACTTTGCCCCTGTAATCAGCAAGGTCAATCTTTTGTCCCGAGAGCGCCACTAGCGAGAATCGCGCCGCGTAGGGATGATCGTCATCAGCCGACTTGCTCTCGAGATCAGCCGACTTGCTCTCGAGGCTGCTCAACGTCTCCGCGACTTTCCGATCCGCGTCAGAAGGCTCGGAGGTGGGAATAGGTGAATAGGCCGGTGGCGTTTGCTGGGAAGGGGCAGCAGCAGCCGCGGACGCGGCAGGAGCGGGAGGAGCGGCAGAAGCGGCAGGACTGGAAGGAGCCTCCTCGGCTTTCGAGCCTGCTTTGGTGAACGCCTCGATCAAATCATCGCTGGCTCCGGCATCATGAAATTTCTTTGCCAGATCAGGGTTCATCTTGAAACTGATGCCCCGCTGTCCAACGAGCGTGAGCATCTTTTGGGTCGGGGACCCTGCCAGCAGAAGCAAGGTTATGTCATCTGCACTCAAGGGTTGATCGGCTGCCGCGGCTAGGAGGGCGAATAACCCTGCAACCAGTATCGCCAGTATCCCCAAAGCAAACTTCTTGGTCATAGGTTGGTAATCCTTCCTCAACGAACCCCGCCCACTCATAGGGCTACCGCAACGACCTCTTAATCATATAGAGCGTATCTTTCGCCCAAGAGTTGTCTTGCTGACCTGAGACGGAAGGGTTTGCCAAGGTGGGCGTGACCTTATTCAGGAATGCGCAGCGCGCGCCATGGGGTAAGCAGCCCGGGCCGCCCACGGACCGGTGCCCCGATAATAGGTCAATTCGATGTAGAGGCGGCGTTTCGCCGCCATCTGGCAAGGTAAACTCGCCGCTACTCCTTTTGTCCGCCCTGGAGCCTTTTCAAAACAAAGCTCAGCGCGCCCGACGCCTATTCTTGAGTCGCGCTTGGCGCGTCTTTTGAGCTTTGCGTTTAGGTTTTGAAATCGCGAACGTAACCGCCCCCACGCGGCGAACCTTCCATTCTTGTGCCTGCGGGGTCTTGCCTTCTGTTTCCATAGTGTGCTCTCAATTCCTCCTTGAAGTCACGGCGCCACAATTATACCTTGGTTTCGAGCTTCGGGCGACCGCCGAGCTGAGGGGAAGATGGGAGGCTGTCTGCGCCGGAAAGCCAGAGGCTTTCCGCACATCAGGCGGCAGAGCCGCTTCTTACGCGACTTTGACGCGACCCTGCTGGCGGCTGGACATTCTCCGTTGTCCACCAGCGGAGCCGTACAACGCACGAAACGTGCCTGCCCCACTCACTTTGCGGGTTCAATTGCAGTCACACTAATCGTGTCGCCTTTAAGTGTGCCAGTGATCTTTACCTTTTGTCCCGCAAATTGTTCAGGTTTCTTCTGGTCGGAGAGCTGATAAACCTTTCCACTGGCGAGATCGGCAAGCACATACTTGCTGCCAGCTTTTACACACTCCAAGGTACACTCCTTGTCGCTCTTTCCAGGCATCATGTGTTTCAAGCCACACATTGAATCACTGATGTTTCCGACAAACGTCTTTGTGCCAGCCTTCACAGTAGCAGCGAAACTCAAACTGCCTCCGAGCAAAAGTGCGGCACAGAGAAAGGTAATTTTCTTCATTTTGGACCACCTCCAAGTGGGGCAGAAAAGAGGTCAGAAGAACCGGGGCCGGGGACTAGGGGCTGGGGAAAAGACCCCCCCCGTCACATAGTCCCCAGTCCCCGCCCTGGTTACGATTTTTTCTTTGCTTTGGATCGGGCCTTGGAAGTTCTCTTTTTCAAGGCAGCAGTATTGAGCGCGATAGCCGAGCGGATGAGATTTTTCAAATCGCGTTCATTGATCTTGTCGCCCTCATAGAAATCGATCGCGCGCCATTTGTTGCCTTGTAGTCCCGCGTTGAAGACCTTCTTGGGATCTGGAAGACTTGCGCCGTGCGAAAAAGTCATCTTCACCTTGTCTTTGTGCGCATTTACCAACACGAACATCCCATCATGCGACCAGGTTGGGGTTCCCATCCATTTCCATTCCTCGATCACTTCTAGATCAGCGTCATGGATGATATTACGAAGTTTGGCAAGCACATCGCCACGCCAATCGGCTAGTTTTGCGATCTGTTTGTCAATTTGTTCGGATGGGTTCATTGAAATAACTTCTATTTCCCCTCGCGGACCCACACACGCGTCCCTGCTGAACCAGAGTTCGGAAATTAGTGGGGACTGGGGGCTATGTGACGGGGGGGGTCTTTTCCCCAGCCCCTAGTTTCCGGCCCCCAGCTCCTAGTATTCTACGGTCGGGTCTCTACTTGCCTGCAGCCGGGGAAACTTCAGCGACGGTAATCGTACTGTCGCTCAGGCTTCCCGTCACCTTCACCGACTTCCCGCCCAGGCCCTTGAACTTGTCCTGATCATCCACCTGGTACACTTTCCCGTGGCTGACGAGAACGTATTTGGCGCCGCCTGCCACGCACTTCTCAACGCAAGTTTCGGCATCGGCGCTGGCCTTGGCGTGCTTGGCCCCGCAATGCTCGTCGCTAACCGTCCCCGTCCACGTCCTACTTGCAGCCCAACTCAGACAGCCAAAAGCAAGCAGCGTCAATACGACCATCGTAATTCTCTTGATCATCGCATTCCTCCTCGTTTTTCATCAGGATATTGGCCAGGCCTGCGGGGGTGGACTGCTAACCCGAAAGCGGACCGGCAATCCTGGTTACCCTTTGGGGCAGAACGCCTACACGAGGCAGTTTCACCCTCCAACCCGAGCTATCGATTCAGTGCCCTGACCGGACTAATTGTACCTATGAACATGCCCCAAATACAAGAGAGATTTTTGGGGTAGGCGGCAGGGGACCAGGTGTCAAGTGCCAGGGTTCACAGTGTCAAGGCAGAACAGGCGATTGTCGGGGCAACTAACCGCCCATATCCCCGATCAGGGGGGGCATTGATTCACTGAGAACCCGACCCTGCGACCGCTTTTTTAATGACCCAATGACCCGATGAATCAATCATTCAATGCTTTTGCGCCCTCGCCGTGTTTCTTCAACGGCCAACCGACTTGCCCAGTCCCTTCATTGCAATTTCGTCCTTCGGCATCTAGAATCAAATGGAAGGAGCGGAAAAATGGATAATGACGTTCTACGGATTGCGGGCAGGGAATTCCATTCGCGATTGATCATCGGCACCGGAAAGTACAAGAGCTTTCAAGAAATGGCGCGGGCCCACGAGGCTTCCGGCGCAGAAATGGTGACGGTCGCCGTCCGCCGCGTGAATCTGACTGACCGCAGCAAGGAATCTTTGCTCGATTATGTTGACCGCAAGAAGTTCTTCATTTTGCCCAATACCGCCGGCTGTTACACCGGCGATGAAGCTATCCGCACCGCGCGTTTGGCTCGGGAAGTGGGTCTCTCCAACTGGATCAAGTTGGAAGTCATCGGAGACGAGAAAACGCTCTTCCCCGACAATTTCGAACTGGTGCGGGCCACGGAAATATTGGTCAAGGAAGGTTTTGTAGTCCTGCCTTATACGAACGATGATTTGATTTCCGCCCGGCGGCTGATCGACGCCGGGGCTGCCGCGGTGATGCCGCTCGGAGCGCCCATCGGCTCCGGGTTGGGCATTCAGAATCCCGCCAATATACGCATCCTGCGTGAGATGATCACCAGCGTGCCCCTCATTCTTGACGCGGGCGTGGGAACGGCGTCCGATGCCACCATTGCTATGGAGCTGGGCGCCGATGCCGTCCTGATGAATACCGGCATTGCCGGCGCGCACGACCCCATCCTGATGGCCCAGGCGATGCAGCACGCCGTCATCGCAGGCCGCCAGGCTTACCTCGCCGGCCGCATGCAAAAGAAACTCTACGCCGCGGCATCAAGCCCGCTGGAAGGCGTCGTCCGGTAGGATTGACGCCGCATCCTGGTGGCTACACTTTGGTTGTCGATTGTCGATTTTCGATTGCCGATTCCTGATCAACATCGGAAGGCGTTGCCCAGACCACCTTTTCAATCGTCAATCGGCAATCAGCAATCGGCAATGTCTGGCAGTTGCCAGACGTGCTGCGGGCCCAGCCTTCGAGAGCCGACCACCTTACTTCGGCGGGCCTTCCTGGACGGCGGGGGAAGCTTGGTCTTTTTTCGGGTCCTTTTCCGGCAAGGTGTAGATGATCTCTCCCGGACGCGCCAAACGCATTTGCTCCCGCGCCAGGCGTTCGATGGCCTTCGGGTCAGACTGAAGTGCCTTGATGCGCTTATCCAATTGCTCGTTCTCGCGCTGAAGTTGCTGGATCTGTTGGCGGAGACTCTCAACTTCCTTCTTTTCCTGGCGCAAAGCCAGGAAGCCGTGTGCCCCAAATATCTCGTGAACCAGCAAGGCAATGCAAACCAGCACAAGGACGTACCCGGCGTTGCGTCGTAGCGTGGCGGCGTCCCAAGAGAGCTTATTCATGGTCCAAGTACAAGGGCGTTCGTGGTTAAAGCCTACCCACGTGCTCACTGGCTCGAACGGCGTTTCACTTTCGACTCAGAGCGCTGGTGCAGTTACGGTAACCCGATATCCTTACTGCGCGCCAGCCGCCAGCGGCACAACGAATGGCATTGCCGAACCTGCTGACGATATTGTATCTTTAGCGGGCGTTTCGAGCAAGCAGGCAATCCCGCCGTTGTGGGAGGAACCGTGACAGACAAAGTCGTTATACTCGTCACCGTTGCCAGCCGGGGTGAGGGCAAGAAGATCGCGCGCCATCTTGTGGAGACTAAACTTGCCGCGTGCGTAAACATCTCGCAGCCCATGGAGTCAGTTTATCGCTGGGAAGGCAAAATCGCTTCGGAGAGGGAGTTTCTGCTGATCATCAAGAGCACCGGGGAATTGTTCCCTGAGATTGAAGCCGCGATCTCAAAGATCCACAGTTATCACACGCCCGAAATCATCTGCCTCCCTGTTATCGATGGCTCGCGCAACTACTTGCAGTGGGTGTCCGATTCGGTGAAGCCGGCAGCCAAGGAAAAGAAAAACCCCACGTCATCTCTCCCATGAGGTAGTCCTCACGGACGCACATCCGCCTCGAGGGCGAAGTTATTGGACTCTGAAGTCGAAGTCAATGCTACAAGAGAACCTGGGGCTGGGAAGCTGAAAGGCAATTTCATCCCGCAAAGCAGGACCAAGGCGCAAAGGCTCGCAAAGAACAACCGCTTTGTTTTCTTTGCGCCTTCGACGACTTTGTCCGTCAGCCCAGGGATGACATGCTTTTGCCCATCCACGGATTATTTCACAGCTTCTGGGGGTTAGCAGGATACCGAGAAACCCGCCTCGCCTGTCATTCCGAGGAGTCCGCCATTCTTATTGGCGGACGACGAGGAACCTCGCATTGCGTTGAAGATACTCAGAGCGAGATTCCTCGTTCCGCTCGGAATGACAGCTTGGAGGGGTTTTCCCGCATCCTGTTAGGAGTCAGGCGGCGCGGGCCATTTCGGATCTTCGATTGTGGATTTTCGGATTGCGCCCCACCTTCTGCCAGCCACTTTTGAAGAGATGTCCCCAATGACTCTGAGTTATCATGTTGGGGTGATCGTTTGTACGTTTGTCCAACAGGATGTTGGGAAGTGGCGTGCCATTGTATGCAAAGTCGTTTGTAGTCGGTTTTCAGTTGCTCTGGGGGTTGAAAAGTTGGGGCTACTGCAACTCTGAATTATTTTCTTCCTTCATTCTGTTAGCGGATGGATAGGTCAAAGGACATCCGGGAAGGAGTAACGATTCCATGCTTCGTGCCAATCACCTGAGATTCCGAACTGGGGTTTTCGTAGGTGTTGCAATCCTGCTTTTTTGCGGAGTGTCCAAACCCGCGCAGCAACAACCAATTCCTGAGGTCAGCCTTACCGTGGTGGTCAAAGAAGCCGACACAGGTGATCCCATCAGTCAAGCGCGACTTACGCTCACCTTCAAGCAACAGGGCAAGCTTCACCGTTCTATCACGTACAGCGCCAAAACAAACGCTCAAGGGCGGTACCGATTCACAAACATTCCAAAAGAAACCGTCCGTTTGCTCGTCACCGCTGAGCGCCACCAAAGTTTTGGCAAGGAAATAGAAGTGGAAGAAGATAATCAGGTTATTGAGGTTAAGCTCAAGAAGCCGCAGCCCCTCCTTTAGTGAACAGGGATATACGGGTGGCTGGTCTGACCTTGAATCCGGCGCTGCAGTATCTTCGACACAACAAGTGCTGATGGGCTGGCACATTTCCCAAGCCGCTAGCGATGAGCCGCTTGATGATTCCACCTGCCTACCAAGTGAGGAGAGAATTGTCGCGGTTTTCCGGAGCAAGTTCGGAGATGCTACAGGTTGGTGCAAAGAGTTAAAAGCCCTTCCAATCCTTAATCTTTCCGTAATCTTGAGCCACCTTTTCCACAAGGTTTTCAACAAACCTGTTGAAAAATAGTTTTGATGACAGAGGTGACAGATGTCAGACGCGAGCGTTTGGATTGCCAAACCGCTCGGCAATATCCAAGCTAGCACAAGATTTCAATCTACACCGCGCGATTGAATTCTGGAGTTGTCCAAGACCTTTAGAGGGCGAGGAAGAGACATTCGAAAGCCGCACAGGCAGAAAGCAGTAGCAAGTGTTTCCCCCGCCTTCCGCCAATTACATCCTGATCCCAACTAACCACTGACGACCGAAAACCTGCTTCTTCAAGGTGAGACTATTTTGGAGTCACAGGTTCCACTGTGATCGTCGCTGGTTTGGCAGCCCCCTGCGGCCCGGGCTGGCTGGGGGCAGTGAAGTAACTTTCATCCAGCCAAACCTTCGCATTTTTCTTGAGCTCGTCTATAGCGCTTTTGATCTTTTGCTGCTGGAGGGTATTCTCAATTTGGGCGGAGACGCCCTTCTTTAATTCCGCCGCCTTATGTGAGGCAATTTTATAGAGGACCAGGTACTGCGTGAGGTCGAACACCTCCGTCACCTGGCCGTCTTTAAGTTCAAAGACCGCCTTTTCCATGTCCGGGCGCATGGCTCCCCGGCGAACGGGAGAGGGTTCGGTATCCACCCGGACGACATTCTGCACTTGATATTTGTCGGCCACTTTCTTGATATCGTCGCCGGCGCTCAAAGCCTTACGGATTTCCTCAGCGCGGTTCTTGGCTTCTTCCGCCGTCAACCCCGGAGTTGTTTTATCCGCTCCCTCCGATTTCTTGCGAATGACAACTTCGTTGACGCCGACTTCTTCGTAGTCGCTTTGGTGCGCCGCAAAATACTTGCTGATTTCTTCGGGTGTTACTACGGACTGTCGCACTATTTCCTGGTACTCTGTCGTCGCCAGAAGTTGACGGCGACGCAAAGCGAGCATCTGATGGAAAGCGGGAGTGGAGTCAAGATGATGCTTGACGGCATCCTGCGAGAGAAGGAGCAACTGTACGTACTCATCTCCAAGAGACCGGCGACCCTGGGCGGCCAGAGTCCTTCTAACCTGGGGACTGAGCCCTTGGATGAATCCTTCAACCTCCCCTTGAGTTACCCACTCGTCTCCGACCCTCAAGACTATCTTATCGGGCGAGGAAGATTGGGCGGCCGGGGCCGCGCTCGGGGCTGGCCCCGCCGGCGCTTGCCTGCCAGGTGTCTGCCCGTAGGCGACACCTGCAAGAAGTCCCGCTATCAATAACCCCATTGTGAACCAACGCCCTTGCCCCCATGGAATCTGATTCATTGACCTCGCCTCATAATCTGAATTGACAAAAGAAAGACACGTCTATCCTAACATAATTCGCCGCCTACCGCAGACCTGTCCTGCGTCCTGTGGGTCGGCGCTTTTGCGGAGGGATTCCTCAACCAACGGACAACGGACTTCTGGCTGCTATAATGAAGTGATGCCAAGAAGCGATTTGGGGTCCGTGAATTTCAATCTCGCGAGCGACTACCAGCCACGTGGCGACCAGGTAACGGCCATTCAGGAACTGGTGCGGGGCGTTGAGGAAGGCAAGCCTCATCAAGTCTTGCTCGGGGTTACGGGATCCGGCAAGACCTTTACCGTCGCCAAGGTGATTGAGGCCGTGAACCGCCCCACCCTGATTCTGGCTCACAATAAGACCCTTGCCGCTCAGCTTTACCACGAGTTCCGTGCCTTCTTTCCGCGCCACGCCGTGGAATACTTCGTGAGCTACTACGACTATTACCAGCCGGAAGCTTACCTCCCCGCCAGCGACGTTTACATCGAGAAGGAAGCGACCATCAACGATGAGCTGGACAAGCTGCGCATGTCCGCCACCCGCTCGCTTTTCGAGCGTCGCGATTGCGTCATCGTGGCCAGCGTGAGCTGTATTTATGGCTTGGGCTCGCCTGAGGCCTACTATGGAATGCTCCTGCTGCTGGAAACCGGGCAGAAGATTTCGCGGCAAGACATCCTGCGGCGGCTGGTCGAAATCCAATACGAACGCAACGACGCGGATTTCCGGCGTGGCACCTTCCGCGTGCGTGGCGACGTGATTGAGATTTTTCCCACCTATGAGGATGTCGCCTACCGCATCGAAATGTGGGGCGAGCAGGTGGAAACTCTGGCCCAGATTGACCCGCTTTTCGGCCAGGTGAAGCAGACTTACTCTCGCCTGCCTATTTATCCTCGAACCCACTACGTTTTGCCTGCCGAGAGGAAAGAGGAAGCGATGCAGCGCATCCTCAGCGAACTGGAGTGGTGGCGGGGCGAGCTCGAGAAGCAAGGTAAGCTGGTGGAAGCGCAGCGCGTTCAGCAGCGCACCCTGTTCGACCTGGAAATGATGCGGGAGATCGGCTACTGTCATGGCATTGAAAACTACTCGCGCCACCTTTCCGGACGGCTGCCGGGAGAGCCGCCCCCCACCCTGCTCGACTACCTTCCGCAGGACGCCCTGATCTTCATCGACGAGAGCCACCAGACCGTGCCGCAGTTGCGCGGCATGTACCATGGCGACCGCTCCCGCAAGCAGACTCTTGTCGACTATGGATTTCGGCTACCCTCCGCCCTGGACAACCGCCCCCTCTCCTTCGAGGAATTCGAGCATCGGGTGGGACAGGTGATTTACGTCTCTGCCACCCCGGGCCCTTACGAACTGACCAAGTCCGGCGGGGAAGTGGTGGAGCAGATTATTCGCCCCACGGGACTCATTGACCCTGAGGTTGAGGTCCGTCCCACCCGCCACCAGATTGATGACCTGTTGGGTGATATTCGCAGAAGGGCCGAGGCCAATGAACGAGTTCTGGTCACCACCCTCACCAAGCGCATGGCCGAGGATCTGGCGGAGTATTACGCCGAGGTTGGCGTGCGCTGCCGCTACCTCCACTCCGAGATCGAGACTCTCGAGCGCGTGAAGATCCTGCGCGACCTGAGGCGGGGTGAGTTTGACGTCCTGATCGGCATCAACCTCCTTCGCGAGGGGCTCGACCTGCCGGAGGTCTCGCTGGTCGCCATCCTGGACGCCGATAAGGAAGGCTACCTGCGTTCGGCGGGAGCGCTGATTCAAACCATGGGGCGGGCGGCGCGGAACTTGCACGGGAAAGCCATCCTCTATGCCGACCATACGACGGAGTCCATGCGCCAAGCCATCTCCGAAACCTATCGCCGGCGGGCCAAACAGACACGCTTCAACGAGGATAACGGCATCACTCCTGAAAGCATTGTCAGACCTGTGGATATGGCCCTGGCCTCCATCGTGGCGGCGGACTATGTTACGGTGCCTGCCGATTTGCCGGACGAGGAGGTATCCCCTGACCAGCTCGAGGAGCTGACCAGGAGCCTCGAGAACCAGATGCGCGAAGCCGCCAAGCAGTTTGAGTTTGAAAAGGCTGCTCAGCTCCGCGACCGCCTAAAGGCTCTGAAAGAAAAGGCAGCCATGCCTCTCCAGGCAAGTCGACAGTTGAAGGTCGAAGGTCAAAAGTAGGGGAACGATGTAAGGTTGCGTCGTGACCGTTTTCCACATTCAATATTTTAACAATTGGCTCATTGAATCATTGAGAAGCGGTTGCACCGTCATTTTTCCAATGAATCGATGATTCATTGAATCGATGGCTCAGTTGCTGGGTGTGGTGCTTGCCCAGCAGGAAGAATAGAAACCCGCCGGCGCCGGCTACTGGGCATCATAGGAGCGATTGAAGATGCGCCATGCGCTGAGGTGTTCCAGGATGGCGGGCCATGCCCTTTTCCTATCTGAGCCCCGAAGCCATCGTCCGAGGTTCCAAAACAGGAACCCCATAATCAGCCCGGCATAAGCCAGGAGTACGCCGATGAGGAACACCCTTGAAAGAATCTCGCTCATAACTGGAAGCTCTCCACCTTTACCAGATTCGATGCACGAGGAGCTCCAAAGATTCTCCTTCTTTTCGGTGTAGCCCTTAGTCTCCCATCGAGTGATCCGCGCATGTCTGGCTCATTGTTGAACTTGCACACTTTGCTTTTGCTATTCTCACCAGTTGGTATGACTTTCGCGAAAGTGCCACCCGGTGGTTGGTAAAGCGAGCAAACAGTTTCGCGGGTTGTGAATCTCTTACACGAGGGGGAAGTTTCTTCCCAATACGCTTAGATTCTTACCGCCAACCTCAGTGCGGTTGCCGCGCACGTCTCTGCGGTATCGCCGCTTTCGACTCGCCACCCTCGACTGTCCCAGGAGGGCGGAGAATTTCAAATCCGTTTGGCTAGCCTTTTCTTGCGGAGTCGATAAGTGGGTGAATTCAACAAAGGGTCTATTGATTGGCATAGAAGGTGTTACGATCATTGGCACAGGTCGTATCGGATTGGTCAAGGCGAGGTTGGGGAGTTGTTCAGGTGCCTGGGTTGCATCTTCGCGATGGTGGTCTTGTTTTGGGGGGTGCCTTGCGATAGTTGGCTATATGCTCTCCAGAGTCAGGAGAAGGCCGCCCAGCCCCAGAAGGCGGCAATCGACATCAATAAAGCCACAGCGAATGACCTCCAGAAGCTCCCCGGAATCGGACCGAGTCTGGCGGAGCAAATCGTTGCCTACCGCGAAAAGCACGGACCTTTCAGGCGCGTCGAAGACTTGATGGCGATTAGGGGTATCGGATTTAAAAAGTGGAAGCAGATCAAGCCCTATGTAAGGGTTGGCGACGGTAGTTAGGATTCAGGATTCAGGGTTCAGAAAGCAGATGAGGAGGGCACAATGAGCATTCCAGTTACCACCACCTTGAGCATCGACGGCTATCGGATCAGAGAATACAGGGGAATTGTGCGCGGCATCATCGTGCGAGCGCCTACCATCTCGCAGGGCATTCTGGGAGGATTAAAGAGCATTATCGGGGGGCGCATCGGCGCCTACACCGAGATGTGTGAACAGGCCCGCCAGCAGGCCTGCGATTTGATGATTGAGCACGCCCAAGGGCTGGGCGCTAACGCCGTGGTGGGCCTCCGTTATGACGCTTCCGAAGTCGTCGGGCGAGAGTCCGCCACGGAAGTCCTCTGCTATGGAACGGCGGTAATTATTGAGCCGCTTCCCAGGGCTTAGGTCGCTCTGCAATCCCGAAAAGCGAAGCGCAAGTCCGAGGGCTATGCGAGGGCGCGAGGGCGCGGAACCTCCGTTTACTCCTCCCCTCGCCCCCAAGGGGGTGAGGGGCTGGAGTTTCTACATTTTTCGCGCGGCTGCAGCCCGGGTGAGCAGGCACATTATTGCCGGAATCCGCGCCGATAGTGGCGGCTTAGAAACAGAAGGGCGGGGAAGTGTTCTCCCCGCCCTGAAGCTTGCCCCGACTTGGTCGAGACTCGCGCAAAACGCTTGCTGCTTACTGCCTTCTGCTTGTCGACTGTCAACTGCTGACTGTCAACTGTTCTTAATACATCCCGCCGCCCATGCCACCTCCGCCCGGGGGCATCGGGTGCTTCTCTTCCTTCTCCGGAATCTCGCTGACCAGCGCCTCAGTGGTGAGCATGAGTGAGGCGATGGAGGCAGCGTTCTGGAGCGCCGTGCGGGTGACCTTCGTCGGGTCGATGACGCCTGCCTCGACGAGATCGCCGTAAATTTCGGACTGAGCATCAAAGCCGAAGTTGGCATTGGAGTTCGCACGCACCTTCTCCGCCACCACGGCGCCCTCCTCGCCCGCGTTCTGGACGATCAGCCGCAGCGGCTCTTCGAGAGCGCGCTTCACGATGTCGATGCCGATCTGCTCATCACCCTCGGCCTTGAGTTTACTGAGCGCCGGGATGCTGCGGATCAGAGCTACGCCGCCGCCTGGAACGATGCCCTCCTCGACGGCAGCTTTGGTGGCGTGCATGGCGTCCTCAACGCGAGCCTTCTTCTCTTTCATCTCGGTCTCGGTTGCCGCGCCAACCTTGATCTGGGCCACGCCGCCCACCAGCTTGGCCAGCCGCTCCTGAAGTTTCTCGCGGTCGTAGTCGGAAGTGGTGTCTTCGACTTGGGTGCGGATCTGCTTCACGCGGCCTTCGATCGCGGAGCTCTTTCCATAGCCCTCCACGATCGTGGTGTTGTCCTTGTCCACCGTGATTTTCTTGGCCCGTCCAAGGTCCTCGAGCCTCACGTTCTCCAGTTTGATGCCCAAGTCCTCCGTGATGGCCTTGCCGCCGGTCAGGATCGCGATATCCTCCAGCATAGCCTTGCGCCGGTCGCCAAAACCCGGGGCCTTGACGGCGGAGCAGTGCAGCGTTCCGCGCAGCTTGTTGACGACCAGGGTGGCCAGCGCTTCGCCCTCGACTTCCTCTGCCACGATCAGCAGCGGCTTGCCGGACTTGGCAATCTGCTCCAGCAACGGCAGGAGGTCCTTCATCGAACTGATCTTCTTCTCATGAATGAGGATGTAGGGGTCCTCGAGGACGCACTCCATCCGGTCCGGATCGGTCACGAAGTAGGGGGAGAGATAGCCGCGGTCGAACTGCATTCCCTCGACTACTTCCAGGGTCGTCTCCATGGTCTTGGCTTCCTCAACCGTGATGACGCCATCCTTGCCGACCTTCTTCATGGCTTCCGCGATGATGTTCCCGATGGTGATGTCGTTGTTGGCGGAAACCGCGCCCACTTGCGCGATCATCGCACCCTCGACGGGCTTGGACAGCTTCTCGAGTTCGCCCTTCACGTGTTTCGTGGAGGCGTCCTTTTGAATTTCGTCGTACCCGCAGACGGCGCGTACCGCCATCTCGATCCCCCGCTTGATGGCCATGGGGTTGGCGCCCGCCGCCACGGTCTTTACGCCCTCGCGGAAAATCGCTTGCGCCAGGACCGTCGCCGTCGTGGTGCCATCACCGGCCACATCGGAGGTCTTGGATGCCACCTCACGAACCATCTGCGCGCCCATGTTCTCCAACGGATCCTTCAACTCGATCTCCTTGGCCACGGTCACGCCGTCTTTGGTGGACGTGGGCGAACCGAACTTCCTATCCAGAACCACGTTGCGACCCTTTGGGCCCAACGTAACCTTTACAACGTCCGCCAGCTTATTCACGCCCCGCAGAATAGCCTGGCGGCTGTCTTCACCAAGTACAATCTGTTTTGCATTTGCCATCTTTACTCCCTCCAAATTTTTGGCTCCGCCCTGCTCCTGGGCAGGTCGCGGACTTTATCGAGCCCGTATTTGCGTCAGCGGCACGTCGTGCCTTGCAGCATGCCGCAGCGCGCCATTAGACCGGTTTATTTCTTCCCGGCAGCAGCAGATTGTTTTGCCGCTTCAATGATTCCCAGTACTTCATCTTCACGGATGATCAGGTACTCTTGGTCATCGATCTTGATTTCGGTGCCGGAGTACTTTCCAAAAAGGATGCGATCTCCCGCCTTCACGTCGAGAGGAATGACCTTGCCTTCCTCGGTCTTCTTCCCGCCGCCGACGGCGATCACTTCACCCTCCTGGGGTTTTTCCTTGGCTGTGTCGGGGATAATGATTCCACCTTTCACGGTTTCTTTCTCTTCCACTCGCTTGATCAGAATCCGATCATGCAGGGGCTTTACCTTCATTTTTGAGTCTCCTCTCGTCTACAAATTCTTTTGATTACTCAAATCCAAAAAACTTATCTTGGTCAACCCAAGCTCTAAACCTTGCCTCGCAATGCCATCCGCGCTTGGTCCTTCGCGGCGCCTGCCGGTCGGCCTTCCCAGCGAGCCTTTAGCACTTGGACTTACCAAGTGCTAATCTATCTGTTCCGAAGGGATTTGTCAAGCCTTAAAATGGGCCTGAAACTCTAGAATTAGCACTCTCTCGCGCCGAGTGCTAATTTTAGATTCGCGAGGCCCCGTAAGGGCTTCAGTGGATTGGTGTGCTCGATGCAGAAGGATCTGCCAAAGCTCATCAGCGCCATGTGGCATTTGCGCGCCCTAGTCATTCCTGCTTTCGCGGGAATGACCGGCGGCTGGTGTGGATCCCCCATCCCAAATGACACCAGCACCCGAGATTTGAGCAGTTGGTAACACAGGCGCAGATGTCTTATAATGTTGGCAATCATGCGAATTGTCTCAAGCATCTGCGAACGTCTCCAGAGCTTTGGCCTTGGGTATCGGGTCGGAATATGGGCCTTGGCCCTATGGGCAGGTTTGGGAGCTCCAACCGTCGGCATTTCGTACCAACATCTGCTGCGACTGGCCCAAGACACACCTCCCAACCAGCAAGGTCAAACTAAAAGCCAAACCCCGCAGGAACCCCAGAATCCTGCCAACCAGCCCACCTCAGAGGGTGAGCAAGGGCAGGTTGAGACGAGCTCTGAGCCGTCACAGCCATCTGCGGCTGAGCAAGGCGACGAAATGCTGGCTGGGATTCAGGCTATCCTGGGAAACGTTCCCTCCCCCGATCTTGGCGTGTTGGGTCAAGCCTTCGACACTACGGTGAAGAAGCAAGACGAGGCCTCAAGTGAATCCTCCCCCGTTGAGCTGATTGAATTGGGGGACCTGGATGGCGACGGAGTTTCAGAAGTTGCACTGAAGTTACTGGTCACCGATACGAGCCAGGAGGACGCCCAGGGGCCGGCGCCCCCCCCTTCTTCGCGGGGACTTTATTTGCTCTCTTGGGATAGGACTCGCTGGAAAGCCTCACGCCTTGCCGCCCCAGCAGGGAATATTCAATTCAAAGTCGTCCGGCTCGGGAAAAGCACCGGTCTTTGCATTGCCGTGGTGAATGTGGTGGGGGAAGAGGACGTGCCTTACCCGGCGATATTTCAGGTGCGGGAACATGAGGCCGCCTTACTTTGGGACAGTCAGGATGGAGATAACCGCTACAATGCCCTCGACCACGGCCAGATTGAATTTCAGGATAACGCGAAGCTTGGCCAAACAGACATGATCGTAACCGGGCGGGCAGACCCCGGACTTCTGCAATTCGAGCCCGGCGGGCATCGTGGCTTCAGCGCAAGGTGCGCTTACCACTGGGATGGGCAAGCCTACGTTCCTGCCCAAACGGAATACTTACCCGGCCCTGATAATACCCTATACCGTTTCATCGCGGCGTTGCACCTGCACGATTTTGGCAGCGCCTACGCCCTGATCGACCCGGGCAAATTCTTGAAGACAGATGCGCCGAGCCCGGAGAAGTTCCACCAGATGATCGAAGAGGATTGGCGGGAGTTCTTGGACGATCAGGTTTTCCAGGCGCGCGAGGCTAATGCCGGCTCGCCTGATGCACTTGCGTTCGAGCTTCCCGAAAAGCACTATGTCTACCTGCCGACGCTGAGCCAGGACGGCAGATTCCTGTTGATCGGCCTGGAGCGCAAGGTCGAGATGCCAGGCACAGGTTCAGGTCGAGATTCCCCATGAGCAGGCGGCGCCGATTCAGTGAGGTTTCGGGTTTCGTACTCGCGGGTGGAGCGAGTCGGCGCATGGGATTCGACAAAGCCAGGTTGCGGTTAGGTTCAGAGAGCATGGTGGACCGGCAGATTCGCCTGCTGCGCGCCATTTGTCGTTCGGTGGCGATCATCGGGCCCCCCGACAGATTCCCCGACGCAGGGATTCAGGTTTACGAAGATGACATCCCGGGGCAGGGGCCTTTGGGCGGTATTCATACCGGGTTGCGCAGGGCGCGCACAGAATTCAGCTTGTTCTTGAGTTGTGACATGCCCCTTATGAACGCCAGATTTCTTCGCTACCTCTGCGAACAGGCATTAGTAAGCCGCGCTTCGGCAACGCTTCCCCCGCCTTGGGCCAAGGGACTGTACCCACTTTGTGCGGTATTACGACGGCGCGTACTCTCGACCCTCCGTTCCAGCCTTACCTTGGGGCAGAACCAGGTGGGTCGATTCTTCAAGAAGGTTCAGCGGCGCACCATCAGCAAGGCCGAGTTTGCGCGTGCAGGATATTCCCCCCGCATTTTCTATAATGCAAATACGCCTGAGGAATATGAGAAGGTGCGGCGGCAATTAGAGGTTCACGGCAATCAAACCGTAGTGGCCGAATGGGGGGCATTTCCGGCGTTTTCTGGGAGCGAAGTGGCCGCACATGACGAGCAACTCAGAATCTAAAAGTCTCGAGTCCCCGTACTTTCAGTTCGTCCACGTTTACAAGGCGTTTGACGAACAGCCGGTGCTGGAGGACGTGAATTTTGAGGTACGCCGGGGCGAGATGGTGGTCGTGCTGGGGAAAAGCGGGGTGGGGAAGAGTGTAACCCTTAAGCACATTCTGGGCTTTCTGCAACCGGACAGCGGACAGGTTTTTGTTGCCGGTCTGGAAGTTTCGAAGATGCCCGAGGAAGAGTTGTTCGACGTCCGGCGCCGGGTGACCATGGTTTTTCAATCGGGGGCGCTGTTTGATTCACTGACGGTGGGCGAGAATGTTGCCTACCCTCTGCGGGAGCGTGCGGAATACGGGCTGGTGCTCGATGAAGATAGAATTCAGGCGCGAGTCGGTGAACTCTTAGCGTTGGTGGAATTGGAAGGCGTCCGCGATCTCATGCCTTCGGACCTGAGCACCGGCATGAAGCGCGCGGTGGCTATCGCGCGGGCCCTTGCCGCCAAGCCGGAAGCGCTTCTCTACGACGAGCCAACGACCATGGTGGACCCGCTGATGGCGCAGACCATTGCTGACCTGATTCTGAAACTGAAGCGCCAGACGGGCCTCACCTCGGTGGTGGTGACCCACGATGTGAAA
>Ga0326727_10003511_pt1 | contig 49854 bp, 44 predicted proteins | sample MB2enrmetagenome_FD_207643 | JGI IMG/M metagenome (GOLD analysis project Ga0326727, IMG submission 207643) | Lab enriched peat soil microbial communities from McLean, Ithaca, NY, United States - MB29MY | ecosystem: Environmental > Terrestrial > Soil > Wetlands > Peat | place: USA: New York... | reverse complement strand
GGCCGTGATTTTGACCAAGGCCTCGCGGGCGCTGGGTTTCGGAACCGGAAGATCGACCAGGGTCATAACTTCCGGACCCCCGACTTGCTTAACTTGTATGGCTTTCATCTTTCTCCTCGCAGGCAACCTGCCGACAAACTTGCGGAAGGCGGGAAGAAGTACAAGACCTTTCCTCGCAGTAACCAGTTATCTTTTAATTTTCCCTCAGTTTCGCAGCTTTTGGCCAGAACGCTTGCTTCCCCGGTTCTGGACAAATGGGCGGGGCTCTGAACTGGAATCTCCTTTTTGATTCGAAAAACGACAACGATTGTACGCCGGTTTCGCCTGTGAGCAACGTGTGAAAAGACTTTCATCTGGAGCGCCCCCAAAGCTGCCCAGAATGCCGGGATTGGTCACGTCACCTCGCATTGCTTCCGTCACACGTATCGTATGTGGTTGGACTCGATCGGCACACCCATTGGTGTCCAGCAAAAGCTGATGCGGCACGCCGACATTCGTACCACCATGAATTGCGAAGACGCGGTGACAGACGACATGCGCCAGGCGGACGAAGGGGTGGTGCGGCTGGCCATGTATCCGCTTAACTGATTTTTAGGTGATTGCGGCGGCGCGTAAGTGATTGAAAAGATGGGGTGGGTGGTGGGATTCGAACCCACGACAGCCGGAGCCACAGAACGGAGTTTGGCAAAGCCCCCAGCCGGATTCAATGACTTACGCTGGAACTATCGTTCTCAGTTGGAGTAAAACCCCCACGTTTGGCGCTTAATGGGCAATAAATTGGGCAACGGCGGATTTTGAGTCCCCCTCCCGAGTCTTCGATGTTCAGCAATCCCTTATGTTTACAAAGGCTTACCGCACATAGGCCCGTGTGGTCGGTGCGGTTCGGTGATGGCCGGTTCGGGCCGGTTGGTCACGAATTGGTCACGCTGGCCGCTGTCTATCGAAAATCCAAGACTTGGACAGTTTGAGCACGTTTGACGCCTCGAACACCCATTCTGCGTGTGCCCAGGGGTGCCGGTTAAGGGGGTGGGTAGGGCCTGAGCGGTCGTTCAAAAGGGCGTGGGTGCTCGCGTCCCAAGAGTTTTTTGAATTTTTTGATTTTTTAAATTTGAAAACGGCTGAGTCGTGCAATTAAAACTAGGGCCGCGTATCCTCCGGGGCAAGATCGAATGGTGCGGAGGGTCCGGGGAATGACAACCGTTCAAATCCAAAGCTATGCGGGAGTGCCTATCCGCTCCTTTGATGATTGGGAGAGGTACGCGCTGCCTCCCGCTCGTAATGAACTGCACTGGAAGCTACACCGAAGCGCCTGCGAACTCGGGCGAATCTGGACGGCTGGCGGCGAACCTGCCGTGCCCCGTGAACTGGCTCGACTGCTTGAATCGCACGAAGGCACGAGAAGCATGGGAATCCTCAGCGGAATCACGGAGCGAGAAACGCCGTTGCCCTTCGGCAACCGGGGCCCACGCTGCCACGACTTGGCTTTGCAGGCTGAGCAGAATGGTCGTCCCGTGACCATCTGCATCGAAGCCAAAGCCGACGAGTCATTCGGCGGAACGATCACCAGAGAACTCAGCACTGCAAGAAGCAGGGCAGCAATGCGGGAAGGAGGGCATACGAGATTTCCAGAGCGCCTCGATTGGCTCACCCACTCATTACTGGGACTTCGTGCATTCGAGGATGACCGGCATCAGATGCTCACTGGTGATGTCGCCAGTCTGCCGTACCAACTGTTGCCCGCAATCGCGGGAACGCTGCTGGAGGCTGGGCGCCAGAGGGCTTCCAAGGCCGTCTTTGTCGTCCACGAGTTTCGGACAGAGAAGACGGTCGATGCCAACTTGGACGCCAACGCAGTCGCGCTCAATCGCTTCCTTCGTTTTTTCCTGCCGGCAAACGGAGTAAGCGCAGGCGAGGACTTTGCCCTTGAAAACGGTCAGATTATTGGGCCAATCCTAATCGCAAAGCGCCCGGTTACAGGCGCAGAGAAAATCCCCTCCGAGATTCCGCTCTTCATCGGGAAAATCAGGACCGACCTCATCGAGGCTTAGCACCAAGCCGACGCAACAATCCGGCTCGATTTTCTGAGGCCGAAAATCTGCTGAATTTTCATGGCTGGAAGCTGCCGTCTTGCCAGAGGTGCTCTGCGCCTGAGAAGGGGGCAAACAGGCTCTTCCAGTTGTCGATGTTCGACCGACTGGAGTTAGCTGGCCCCGAATGGGTCACGCTGGCCGCTGCCTGTTCGAGTCCAAGACTTGGACAATCTGGCCAGCCCGCGTCACGTCCAAGCACCCGCCTCCTGGGACTACGCTGATCCTAATTTCAGGTTGGGCGGGTTGACCACTGGCGACAGTGTCAGCCCTGCACCGTTGGTGCGAGGAAGGCGAAGGCGGACGGATGCGCGCTCCGATGCGGTCAACACCGGGCCGTGTGGGAAAGCAAAAGAATTCCGTAATCAGGGTATTAAAAGTAGGCGAATACCGCCAACGTCCTCCGGTGCGAGGCCACACTCCGGTTCCGAGCTGCATCCAATTCACCTCTGAAGCGCATAGCTCTGTCTTTACCTGGCAGAAGTGCCCTCAATCCGGCAAACACGCCGGGACCCAGACATCGAGTTATGGATGGCTTGAGATAAAGGAGATCCCCGCACCATGGCCAGCAACCCACAAGCAAAACGCCCTGTTTCCCAACAACCACAAATATCGGCGATGGTCGAGCCGCTCTTTCCGGCACGGTTCTTCGACGCAATGACCGCATTCAAAAGGGGTGCCGCCCTGAAGGGCGCAATCGAACTCGACTTGTTCACAATACTTGCCGAGGGAAGCCAGACGGCGAAATCGCTTGCGCTGCGCTTACAAGCATCCGCCCGTGGTGTACGCATTCTGTGTGACTACTTGACCGTGGAAGGCTTCCTTGAGAGACAGGACGGGAAGTATTCGACCACACCCGAAGTAGCCAGGTTTCTCAATCGCAAATCGCCGACCTATATCGGGAGCGCAGCCTTTTTCCTTAGCGATCCTATACTGATGGCCAACTTCCACGATCTTGCCGGGTGTGTGCGTAAGGGCGGCAGCGTAAGCGGCAACGGCTCTCTTGAGCCTGAGAATCCAGTCTGGGTCGAGTTTGCACGGTCCATGCAGCCCATTGCTGCGCTGGATGCCGAGTTGGTCGCTCGTACACTCAGGGCCGACGTTATGCAGGAATGCAAAGTGCTGGACATTGCTGCGGGTCACGGGATGTACGGGATTACTCTTGCTCGCCACAACCCCAAGGCGGAGATCGTTGCTGTCGATTGGAGCAATGTGTTGGCAGTGGCACGGGAAAATGCGGCAAAAGCTGGGGTGAGCGGTCGACACCACACCATCGAGGGCAGCGCCTTCGATGTTGCGTTCGGAGATGGGTACGACATTGTGCTAATCACCAACTTCCTGCACCACTTCAATGTCGAAACGAACGAGTCGCTTTTGCAGAAAGTTTATCGGGCACTGAAACCGGGAGGCCGTGCCGTTGGGGTAGAATTCGTGCCCAATGAAGATCGCCTGAGCCCGATGATTCCTGCGGAGTTCTCACTGGTAATGCTGGCGAATACTCCTGGGGGGGATGCCTATACCTTCTCCGAGCTAGAGCACATGTTCCGCAATGCGGGTTTCGGGTCGGTCGAACTGCGCGAAATTCCCCCGTCGCCGCAACGAGTCGTCATCGCCACCAAATAGTTCATGTCCGGGGCATTGGCATTAATACGCCTCCACCCAGCGCCAATGAGCCGAGGAGTGTCCAAGGCTTGGACAAATCGGGGATATTGGGCAACCTTGCACCCCAGAAGAGCTGTTTCAGGCCACAGAACAAATCGGCGATACCCTGACCACGTCCGCTGCCCTAAGCGTCTGTCCTACGCGCTGGAATGCCTTTCTCCAGGGGCTGTCAAACGGCGCACAGGCGTGGGATACTGCCGGGACGCATCTTCGCCGCAAGGGTGGCCGGGGGATGAAAAAGCTGTTTGAAAGGGCGTGCGTGCTGCGACGCAGTCCCGCAACGATCACGCTGCTGACTCAAGGTAAATCGATCATCTGGTGCCAGCCCTCACCGGGTGAGGTGGCGGTTTGCGTGCCTGCGATATAGCCTCGATCGCTCATCCAGTGATAATCGGAGTTGTAGGCGATCTTGTACTGTTTGCCGCTGTTCGGATCCACAACGTCGACGGTTCCGAGAATTACATTTTCTTCTCGACGGGATGTCTCGTTGAGGGTTTTCTGGCGGTAGGCGTAAGAGCTGGAGATCATTTCCGAGGTCTGTCGCTGGTCCTGGGCGATGGCCGCCATGGCCCGGCTTCGAATCTGCTGTGATCGCTGGTTGTCCTGTTGGACTGTTGCGGCGGAGATCTCCCGTTGCTTCATGCGCCATTGGGGATTGAGCTGGAACGACTTGGCGGCCTGTTGACAAACGGCATCGGCTTCTGCCTGCCGTTCGGCCGGAGCGAAATAGCCGTAAATCCGCTGTGCAAACCACAAGGGAGACTGACCAACAGAAAGAGACACGGTGCCAGCGGCTACATAACCCCTCATCGGAGTTGCCGGGGTGCTGCTCTTGTCCCGTACACTGCACGTGAAGGAGACATCGCCGGCTGTCACCTGCGGATTTCCGCCTGGGACGCCTTCGGAAATTAATTCTGCTCGATAAGCGGAGACCAGGTCTGGCCGACTGCTGCTGGAAAGGACTCGCAGATCACCGCACCGCCGTCGCATTACGCTTTCGACATACTCCTGCGCGAACTGCTGGCCGGGAAGATACCTTCTGACCGCAATCTTTGAACCGTCGGGGAGTGGGTACATCGAGCCTTCACGGAATCCAGATCGCATCAGCATTTGCGATGGCTGCATAAAGATGCCAATGCTGGCGTCATTCACGAAAACCCAGATCTGATGATCGGGGGATAAGAGCTGGAGGCTGGGGCGCACATCAGTGGCGCTCAAACGATATAAACCGCCAACCGTATTCCACCCCTGCGGCACGTTGATGCTAAAGGCATTTTCGCGCGGGTCCGTCCAGCGGACAAACGAATACGTTTGCGGGGAAGCGCTCTTTGCTGTGCTCCCCACGTCCGTGGCCACCCCCTGGATTCGAAAGCTCCCCAGAATGCCGGTGAACGTGTCAACGGATGCCCGGTACACGTTGGGTGCCGCTTCTATACCATAGACGTAAATCGCTGTCCCGCTGGGCGAGATCCTCCACGACAACAAAGTGACCCCATTTCGTTGAGCGTTGCGGGCAATCACGCGCGCCATGTTGGCCGAAATTTCCGGCTTCCCCCAGGGAAGGCTGGCATTGATTTTGCGGGCTAATTGTTGGAGTACAGCGCCGGCCCCATTTCGGTCCAATTGCCGATCCCGGACAAATATGGGCCAGATTGTTAGCTGCTCTCCTTGCCTGCCGGCAATAGTGATGCGTCCAAACTGCCGGTCGGTGGTGACAGTCCAACCCGATGGCGTATCCACGGAAAATCCTGTGGGATCGCTGTGCCTTGACCATCCGGCAGCTACCGGCCCAGGAACGCCGCCCTTTGCCGGGGTATCGGCGGAGAGCTGTGCGTTTGAGCACGCCATGAGACTAAATACGACTCCCAACAGGAGAAAAACCACGGTCCGCAAGAATGACTGCGCCATGATGCTGCTCCTTTGTTGCCGGGCTTACAGTCGGCATGACTCCTGTTTCGGCTAGGCGTCGGCGTGTTACCCCATGTTGCGAGTCCAAACAACGGTTTGCGAACAACAACGTCATCAGGCCGGCATGCTTTCTGCCATCGAAGTTTTGGACCATCCCAGACCCATCTTGCGGCGCTTTATCGCAGGTCCAAGACTTGGACAATGGCGGTGCCGGAGCACGCCCGATGTCCCAAGCGCTCTTCCCGCACCCTGGAATGCCCTTCTACAGGGACCTCCAAAACAGTGTACGGGCCGAGGACACTGCCGGGATGCTCGCGTCCGCGTTCATGCTCTCCGGGGTGCACCCCGCCAAGAAGCCGGAAGCTCAATTCCAGTGGGCGGGATCAAGGGTGCCGGGGGTATGGAGCCGTTTCAACATTGATCCAGCGCATCTCAGTACCACTGTCAATTCGTTTATCTTTGATTAGCGCGTTTACTTATTACCTTGAGCAATAGGTGCTGCCTTGGGTACTTTTTTGCATGGGTTACCCTTGCGCACAGGCAATGTGATTTCAGAACAGAGATTTCGCATTTTGTTGCTTTCATGCCTAAATAGCCAGCTTATTATTTCCAATTGTTCCGAGAGGCTCAGCAAATCGTCAACAGCAGCACATCCGAAGCGACGGTCGGCCGTGGCCGCCTCAAGCAGGTCATCTTTATTTTCTTGAATCACTCCGGCAATGTTTAGAAAAAGTTCGAACTGCTTGAAGACAGTGCCCGATACGGATGTGAGGTTATCGTAGCGGGTCGTGGTTTTTTCTCCCAGAATCTTTTGCAGAGCCGGAAATGGCTCCCACCTGCCTTCGATCATGCCATCACCTCGATCCAGAAGTGTACAGGCGAAGCGGCCCAAAACTCAGGCGGCAATCGCACGAATTAGCGATTTGAGCAATGTTCTGCCGATCCGGGGCCTTTGGGTCAGCCCAGCGCGACGTGTCGCTCAGATAATCCGGCGCAACTGGCGGGTATTCTCCCGTACGATGGGGATAGAGAAAGGACGATCGCCGGACATGAGAGTTCCCGAAAGGCGGCTTTTCCCTCAGCATAGAGAACCCTCCCATCCCTTATCGTCGCTGCCCAAAAGAGGTTTGGGTGCACACTTACCATGCACCGCATGGGAGAAAATGACTAGTCTCCAGATGTCGTAGGCTGTTTCATTACTCCAGAAAAACGCAGGTGCCGCCCAAGGAAGCCGGGATGGACATGAGAGTCCTAACCGCCACCTCTTCGCCTCGGCGCACGCCAGCATGCACCCCGCCCAGCCGTCCGTCTCGGCTGTCTCCCGCCGCTTGCAGGGAATAAAGAGCAGCCGCTCCTTTGGGTTAGCACAGATGGCGTACAGCAATTGGAGACTTGGCATTCAGTTCTACGTCAGGCATTGTAAAGTCCCGTAGTTACATGGGTGCCCCACTCCAGGGGTGTTCGGGTGCAACATGACGAACAGTCTGAAAGAATGGCAGCTGCAGGCAGCGTGTGAGATCAATGGGGCTTGGTGGAAGGTTCTGATGAAAAGGGGTGAACCGCCCCATATTGAAAGTGTCGCCGCAATCATTGCTGCGTGGATGCCGTCGCCGATGAACGAGTACACTCCCATGAAAGATGATCGTCCACGTTTAGCACTGGTATGGAGCAAACCTGAGCCCGTGAGTAAGTAGATTTTGAGAACCCTCACCGCACTTCTGTGCCACGCGTTGAGATCGTCGAACAAGGTAACGATGTCTTCGTCGTCTAGCCTCATGTTGGCCTCCGCCTCACTTGCTAATGAAAGTCCCTCGGCGCCATCTTCCCAATCGTCTCGTTCAGCAGCCTCGCCAGCCGCAATCCCGCCAGCGCCATCTGCCGATCCACCACCTTGATTTCCCGCTGGTAATACCCTTCGTCCAGGTCGGTTCCGTCTCGTACCCACGCCATCTTTACCAGCGCTACCGATTCATTTGCCGATGTTCCCGAACGAAGCGGGTAAGCCAATGGACCTCAATAACCTCGTCAATCGCGTGATCGTGCCCACCCTGACCCGCTGCGCTAACTGTCGCAAAGGGAAGGACGAGCACGTTTTGGCCGACCACGAATTTCAGCAAGATGAGAGCCTACCGAAGTGGCACGGCTGGCACGCGGCTCGGCGCGGCCTGGGAACGAACTTGTATCGGCTTGGGGTCCCTGAGAAAACGATCCAGGCGATTCTGCGCCATGCGAATGTGTCAACCACGGCCACGTACTACATCAAAACCGCCGCTGCAGACGCCCAAGCTGCGATGGCGAAACTCGAATCCGAGCTTATCGGGCAATCAATGGGCAATGGACGTGGCCCCGCCGCTGAACGCCACGATCCAGAAGATGGAGATAAGTAGTTATCCTGCCTTGAGATAACGGCCTGGGGGTTTTGGGGTGGGTGGTGGGATTCGAACCCACGACAGCCGGAGCCACAGTCCGGAGTTCTACCACTGAACTACACCCACCGTCGAAGCATCAGCCCAACTTCGATGCAGCGAATGTTAATTTTACACGAAGCGGGAGCGCATTCTCCAGGAAGCAATCGTGTTCCCCGTTCCAGAGCGCAAGCTCGGCGGCTTGGACTCTGGAAACTCGCTGCTCGCTTTTGCCGGGCACACGGCCGGTCAGGAGAGGCTTCAACCGCGGCCCGCCCCGCAAGCCGCAGCGTTGGGACAGTCGGCCGGAGCCGGGCGCGCGGCCGCGCCGCTTGCGCCTACCGAGAACACCGAGATTTGCTGGTCCAGGTTGGTGCTGTCGCACAACGGACATTTCGGTCCCGACGCTCCAAGCACTAGAGCTTCGAACCGTTTCTTGCAGTCCTTACAAACGTATTCGAAAATCGGCATGCACGAACTCCGGTTTTGCTCCCCGCAACCATAGTAACAGGGAATAAAAAGAAGAATGTATTCTTGGTGGTTGGCGCAGTTTCATTATAGGCGCATGCCTCCGGCCTGCAAGTTCTTTGGAACCTTAGAAGGGTAGGCGAATATCCCATCATGGATGCCGATTTTTCCGTTGAACTGGGCCTGTCCGGCGAGGAGCCGGCGCTGGAGTTCCCCTGGAATTCGGGCGTAAATGGCGGCCCCGGTTATGCGGATGTGAAACGCCATCCCGAACTGCTTCCGCTGGTGACCGAGGCCGCGCAATATCCAGAACTGGGCGAATTTCTCCTGGCGCTGGGTTCGCATCAATCGTTGTTCGAGACTGCCAAGTGCGATGTTTGGTCAACCGATCAATTGGCCGCGGAAGAAGAAGATTACGAAGAGGATTACGGGGCCAAATGCAAGCTGGCATCCTACATTGACCTCATTTTTGACGAAGAATGGGCCGCCGCCCGCTTCTCGTTTGCCGCGCACGAGGACTGGGCCCGGTCCTTGACCCAATTGCTGAAGGAAACCCCGGATCTGCCTGCCGCCTGCGAGGCCGTTGTCCGCCGCTGCTACTACCATGCCGAGGGCGCGAACCCGGCAGCCGCGGGAGTTGGGGGAACCGAGTCCGGTTTCTACCTCAGCTTGTACGTATCGGGTTACGGCCTGGATGAACCGGAGGCGCGCCGCCACTGGGAAACCGCTTTGCGGTTCGCCGCCGATGCGTGCTTGCAGTTGTCGGCGCAGTGGCAGCGACAGACGTAACCGCGCGGGTTTCGTCGTGTAATACGTATCACAAGCTCTTTAAGCCCCGGCGGGTCGAACCGGGACGGAACCCCGCAGGGCGGCATTTCCAGCTTCCTCTCGGGATAACCCTCAGAATTGTCATTCCGAGCGCAGCGAGGAATCTGCAGTTCGGCCCTGCCTGTGGACCGAAGATCCCGCAAGGTTCCTCCCGGGATACCGGCAGCAACGGAGAGTCCGTCAGTCGCGCGCCCGTCCCTGGGCGAAGCCAAGGGAAGGGATCGGCAGTTTCTTCTCTCGGCCAGCGCCATTTTTGAAAAAGTTCGAGAGCGTGTTTCAAAAACAGCTTTCGGAAGGGCACGGCTTCAGCCGTGCCGTTTCGAGCGGCCATTTATGCGGCTTTAGCCGCTGAGGGATGTCTTGGCAACCTGGCCTGCGGCGTTTATGAAACACGCTCTAAGCAAAAGCGCGTTCCGCCGCCCGCCTCACTTAGTAATGGCGGGTGAAGGACTGGTGTTCTCCGCCGGCTTGGTTTCCACCGGCTTCTTGACTGGCGCCGGCTTCTTGCGCACCGGCTTTTGCGGTTTCTCCTCGTCGTCGATGATGATCCGGGTTGGCGGCGGGGGCGGCTTGCTGGCCACTTCCGCGCGTAAGCGCAGAATCTCGCTGTCCGCGCCGGCGGCCAGCTTTTCCAGTTTTTCCCCGATGTCCCGGCGGATACGGTCCAGACTGCCGGCATCCGCCGCCAGGGCGGCGGATTCGCCTTTTGGCCCAAACGTTTCCGCCATCTCGGCCAAGCCGCCAAACACATCATAGAGCGCATTGACGTTCCGATACAGCTTGACCGTCGCCGCCAGGCTCTGCGGATTGGCGCGCACCTGGTCTATGAGGCTGGGCAACGCGCTGGCGAGATTGCGCGTGATCGAATCGGCATCGGCTTGCGACTGCCGCTTAACCGAGGCGTCGGCTTTCCACTTCTCGATGCGGAGCCGCGAGAGGTTCAGGCTGATGGTCCCAGCTGTCTGCTGCAACTGGTTCAGGGAAGGGGTCAGATCGACTGCCGGTGGTAGTGCAGTCAAGCTGGAGACCGGCGTTTGGGAGGCAGGCGGAGGCGGCGCTTGCGCCTTTACCGGCAAGTTCAGGCCCAGCAAAACGGCGCTCAACAGAATGACAGCGATCTTCTTCATGGGCAGGGCAGCCCTGGTGGAAACGATTCCCGCCAATCGCTTGAGATGTAAGCGGCCGGAATGGCAGTTGCAAGGGCGTGAAAATCCATTCCCACGTCCCCTGTTGGAATTTTCCGTTGCCAGTTGTGCCTGGGGTATGAAGCAATTGCCGGAGGACATGACCAGATCGTATCCGGCATTCGTTGACTAAGTCACGTCGGTAAGCGACAATAAAGGTCTCGTGGGCCTGTGGCGCAGTTGGGAGCGCGCTTCCATGGCATGGAAGAGGTCGTCGGTTCGAATCCGACCAGGTCCACCAATCCCCTTAACAACTTAGACCGGGCGGGCGTTCACAGGGCGGGTTTTTGTGTCATGGTTTGTGTCATAATCCGCCGTTTTGGTGCTCACCGCAAGGGCTTCCAGCGCTTTCCGCTTCGCTTCCATCCTCACATGGCTGTAGCGTTCGAGCATTCGGCGGTTGACGTGGCCCGCAATCGCCATGATGGTGGAATCCGAGGCTCCTCTCTCGGCAAGCTGCGTGATGGCTGAATGCCGCAGATCGTGGAACCGGAAACCCGGCAGGCCCGCTTTCTTCGTCAGAGTTCGCCATGCCGACCGCCAACTGTTGACGTGCTTTGTGGGGTCAAACTCACTGACGTTGTACCCGATCACCTTTTTGCCGCTGAATGTGAACTTCGGCACGAATGCTGCGAAGACATAATGTGACGGCTCTACTGGGCCGAAGGACTCAGCCCGCGTGCGGAGTCTCGCCAGAGCTGAGCAGGCAACGTCAGTGAGCGGGGCCGTTCTTTCCCCCGCTGCCGTCTTGGACTTGCGAACTGTTAGCGTGCGGGCGAACAGGTCCACATCCGCCCATTGCAACCCTTGCAACTCGCAGCCGCGAGCCGTCGTATTCAGGCAGAGGATGGCCGCGAGGTATGCCGTTTCCCACTCGGGCCGCATTGCAGCCGTTCTGACCAGTCGTTGCGTTTCTTCTGGGGCAAGGGCCTTGCCGATGGTGCTCGGCTCTTTCAGCGGCCGTATAGGCGTGCCAGATGTGCCCACGCCATTTTCATAACTTCCGGCTGCCCCGTGACTCGTCTGCAATCGACGGCGAGCGTCAACCGAGGTTCTAGCTTCCCACATGCGGACTTCGGGACCGCGTCATTGGTGAGAAGGCCTGTTCACGACAGTGACAGCGCTGTTTCCCATCTTCGGCTTGCCCGTACTCGTGTTCCGGGTAGCTGCGGTTCGGCTATACCGTTCACTTCCATCGGCGGAATTCCGGGTGCTCTTCTCAAGGCTCGCTGACAGACAACCGGCGATATTTTTCCTGAATCCATAGCAGCAACCGAGGAGGGCTCTCGCCATGCAAATCAGAGTGATATTACTTATGGTCGTAATGTTGGTTACTGGCTTCGCGCTGGCACAACAGTCTATGCAGCAACCAATGGTCACGAGCCCGGCAGGGGCAAACTTTGTTACTTCGCCTGCTCTACCGGACTGTTACAGCTCTGTGCTTGAGCGTGGTGATCCAAAGGGCTCCGGGTCGGTGACACTGGTTAAACTGACCAGCGGATGCGTTGTGCCTCGTCACTGGCACTCCGCCAATGAGGAGCTAACATTCACCAGCGGCACGGGACAGATCGAAATGGCAGGTGGGCAGCCACAAACCTTGAGCGCCGGGTCCTACGTCTACAATCCGGCTCGCCATGTACATCAGGTGACGTGCAAGGATAGCTGCACTTTTTATCGGACTGTTGACGGGCCGATAGATATTCACTACGTGGACTCCGCAGGCAATGAGATCGCTCCCGCAACTGCTCTGGCCGCCTTTGGCGAGCACCCAGGAAGTGCAGTCGCTCAAAAGTAAACTGACCATCGCAGGTGCCCACGCGTTTTGCTGCTTTCGGCTAACGTGAAGTGACAATTTTGGTGGCTTTGAACGAAAGGGAAAACTTCCTGCACGACGCGAAGGTGTAGCACCCGCCACACTCGACTCTCTCTATATCTTAGCTGGTGAGAAACCGCGTTCGCGTCACCCGGCGGAAAGCGCCCACCTGGTTTCCTCGAATGAGACTTCGGGACCGTGTGGACGGACTCACTTCCGCGGGACGGACACAACCCGGTCAAGCGGCGCCCCGCTGCCCAGAAATGTTAAGGTTGTTTCCGTGTGGGCGTTACGCGTCCAAGCAAACGGGGCCTTATGTGTGCGTTCGAGCGCCCGATGAAGACAGACGGCAAACTGGACTTCATCCGCACGACACACCGAAGAGAGCTGGTTTTCTGGCATCGAAGTGAAAGCTCTTAACCTGGGAGACCCGTTAGCAAATGTTTCCGCATTTCAACCCTCATCCCTCCTGCCGTCGCAGGGCTTTTTGCAGGTCACTTATCTCTGTGATCATTAGCACATCCAAAGCGTGACACGGAACACAGAGGTCTGTGCATATTTCCCTGTATCCAGTTGAGAGTGGCATCCAGCCGGAACGCTGTGGGACGAGTCTCCGGCGCAAACGATCGGTCGCGGGCACCACCATGCAGGCCTTCAGAGATTCCGGACACCTTTTCCGTTTGGCCGCAGTTTTTGTCGTGGGCCTCCTCCTGTTCCTGGTCATCCGCGCTGCCCTGGTTCCCAAAAGCTTCGGAAAATACGGGCACTACCGCGGAAACGCGATAGCCGAAATCGCCGCGCGGCCCGTCGACTTCGCCGGCCATGAGGCTTGCGAGAGCTGCCATACCGACGTCCTCGACAAGAAAAAGCATGGCAAGCATGCCCACGTCAATTGCGAGGCCTGCCACGGACCACTGGCCAGGCATGCCGACGACCCGGCCTCGGTCCAACCGCCGAAGCTGGACCCAGCGGCGCTCTGTGTCCGCTGTCATGAGGCTAACGCGGCCAAGCCGAAAAGTTTCCCGCAGGTCGCTTCCGCCGCGCACTCCACCGGTCTTCCCTGCGATAGCTGCCACCAGCCGCACAGTCCGGCCATCAGCGGAGGCGCGAAATGAACATCACCCGGCGCCATCTGCTTCTGCTGTTGCCTGCCGCCGCCGTCGCATGGAAGCAAGTTCTGGCCGGGACCCCGGAGTCGTCCCCCAACTACACCATGAGCCAGCACTGGTGGGGCATGCTGATCGACCTGCCCAAATGCATCGGCTGCGGGAATTGTGTTCGAGCGTGCCAGGCCGAGAATGACGTGCCGGACGGATACTTCCGCACCTGGGTGGAGCGCTACCACGTTTCCGATTACGACATTGAGAACCCGCAAGTGGACTCTCCCGATGGCGGCAAGAAGGGATTCTCACCGCTGAAAGCAGAGGGCGGGAAGAACTTCTTCGTGCCCAAGCTGTGCAACCATTGCGCGGAGTCGCCGTGCACGCAAGTCTGCCCGGTGGGCGCAACCTTTATAAGCCCGGATGGAGTGGTTCTGGTGGACAAGACATACTGTCTCGGCTGCCGGTATTGCGTGCAGGCCTGCCCCTACGGGTGCCGCTTCATCCATCCGAAAACCGAGACCGCCGAGAAATGCACTCTGTGCTATCACCGGATCACGAAGGGCCTTACCACCGCGTGTTGCGAGTCTTGTCCGACGGGAGCGCGGCAACTGGCAGACCTGAAGAATCCCAACGACCCGATTCACGAGTTCCTGAAAACCCATAGCGTGCAAGTCCTAAAACCGCAGATGGCGACGCATGCCAAGGTGTTTTATTCCGGCATGGATGGTTCGGTGCGATGAGCCCTCCAATTCGACAAGGAGGCTGGTAACGGATATGCCCGGCGTTGAAGGCTTCATGTATCCCAACGAAATCGAGCTGCAGTGGAGCGTGCTGATCGTGCTGTATCCGTTCCTGACGGGACTGGTGGCGGGCGCGTTCATTCTGGCCTCGCTGGAGCGCGTGTTCCAAGTCCAGGCAGTGAAGCCTACGTACCGGCTCGCGCTGCTGACGGCCCTGTCTTTTCTTCTCGCGGCGCCACTTCCCTTGCAGCTCCACCTCGGGCATCCGGAACGCTCCTTCGAGATGTATCTGACGCCGCACCGCACATCCGCGATGGCCATGTTCGGGTTTGTCTACCTGTGGTACCTGATGGCGGTTCTGGTCGTGGAAATCTGGCTCGACTACCGGCGCGACATCGTGCTGCTGTCTGAATCCGCCACCGGCTGGAAGCGCTGGATCTACCGGCTGATGACCCTGGGCTCACACAACCTGAGTGAACGCGCGCTTGCGATTGACGAACGAGCCGGCTGGTTGATCACCCTCATCGGTATCCCTTCAGCCTTCCTGCTGCACGGATATGTCGGCTTCATCTTCGGCTCAGTCAAAGCGAATCCGTGGTGGTCCACGCCCCTCATGCCGGTGGTATTTCTGTTTTCGGCAATGGTGTCGGGCATCGCCATCGTGATGCTCCTCTACATGCTAATGACGTGGTCGCGCAGACAGCCAATCGATATGCGTTGCGTAGACACGGTGGCGCGTTATCTCTTTTACTCCTTCATCATCGATTTCAGCCTGGAGATGCTCGACCTGATCCACCGCATCTACGAGGCCGATGAATCCTTCCGTAGCCTCGACTTCATGGTTCACACCAAGCTGTACATCTCGCACATCGTGGTGCAGATCATGCTGGGGACGGTGATGCCGATTGCGCTGTTGGCCTTAACCCAAGTGGTGAGGCTCCCCGAGATAACCCGGAAACGCATTTACGTGGTGGCCGGATGCCTGACCCTAATCGGCATTTTTGCCATGCGCTGGAACGTGGTCATTGGCGGGCAGTTGTTCTCCAAGAGCTTCCTGGGATATACGACTTACAAGATGGGCTTGGTAACGCGCGAAGGATTGCTCATGGCCATTGCGCTGACCGTCCTACCGTTCGCGATCCTGTGGGTATTGGTGAAGCTCCTGCCACCCTGGACGGAGAAAACTTCGGGCGTGCTTCCCGGCGCCACGCCCGCCCGCTAAGTTCAACCAGTGACCTTTGTCAGCCTCAAGGTGATTATTATGGACGATGTTCTCGACGCTTTAGCACGGCTTTCCGACCGACTGCAGTACCTGGAGCGCCGAGTCTCCGTCCTGGAACGCTCCTCCGCAACCACCACCCCCCTCCCCTTTCCAGCAGCAGCACGTGTGAGGGAAACGCCTGCCGGGGAAAAATTTGCCCTTCCGCACGCCGGAGGAATGTTTCCGGTCGTGGGTAAAGCCATGCTCGGAATTGCGGGCGCCTACTTGCTCCGAGCCGTGGCCGATTCGGGCTCATTGCCGCAGTTGCTGGTCGTAGCGCTCGCCCTTGCCTATGTAGGAATGTGGTTGCTATGGGCTGTGCGGGTCCCGGCAACCATCCCTTTTGTTAGTGCCGCGTACGCCATCACCTCAGCCTTGATCCTCGCCCCCATGCTCTGGGAACTCACACTGCGTTTCAGGGTATTGCCAGCCTCCGTGACCGGCGGCGTACTGAGCGGGTTCGTGGCCGGCGCATCGGTTCTTGCATGGAAGCGGAGTCTTGCACCGGTGGTGTGGGTAGCGAACCTCGCCGCGGTCTTCACCGCCCTCGCACTGTTGATTGCCACCCACCATCTTGTCCCGTTCACCTCGGCGTTGCTCATTATGGCTCTAGCCAGCGAATTCGCGGCTGATCGCAATCGCTGGCTGCGCCTCCGTTTTCTGGTGGCACCTGCGGCGGACCTTGCGGTTTGGATTCTGATCTACACCTATTCGCTGCCGGAAAGCGCCCGCTCAGAGTATGCAGCCGTCCAGAGGGCGGTACTGCTCACGGTTCCGCCGGTTTTGTTTCTGATTTACGGGGCAAGCATCACCTTGCGGACTACGTTGTTGCGCCAGCGGATCACCATCTTCGAGATTGCGCAGACCGCCATCGCGTTCCTATTGGCTCTCTTCAGCTGGCTTTGCTTCGGGCTTGGTATCCGCGGGGGCGTAGGGATTTTCTGCTTGCTCCTCGCAACCGCATGTTATATGGCAGCGTTTATCCGCTTCGACCGAATCCTGGAACAACGCAACTACTACGTGTATTCCACCTGGGGTGCCGTTCTCCTCCTGGCGGGAAGTTTCCTTAGTCTCGCACCGCTGATGCTGGCGTTGTTATTGAGCGTGGCCGCAATTCTTGCCACTTTGGTGGGGATCCGGACGGCTCGCCATACGCTTGAACTCCATGGCTTGGTGTATCTGGCGGCAGCGGCTTTTGCATCGGGCCTGTTGCAATATGCCGTCCGTACCTTGGTCGGAACTTTTCCCAGCGCGCCCGGCTGGACGGTCTGGATCGTGGCCGCTTCCGCACTTCTCTGCTACGCCGTCGAAGGACGATTCCCAGGAGAACTGTGGAGCCAGCGGCTGCCTCGGTTACTATCGGCAATTCTGGCCGTCAGCGCCGCTGCAACGCTGCTTGTCTCTGCCTTGGTCTGGCTGGCGACGGTTGTCATGACTCCCGGCGCATCCCATATCGCCATCATTCGCACGCTCATTACTTGCTCTCTGGCACTCACCCTCGCCTTCGGCGGCTCCCGCTGGCAGCGCATCGAACTCGTCTGGACTGCTTACGGCACACTGGCCTTTATCACGGCCAAGCTTTTGTTCGAAGACTTGTTCCACGGCCACGCGGGATCCATCGCCGTCTCGATCTTCCTTTATGCCGTTGCTCTGATTGTCGTTCCTCGCATGGCGCGCCTGGGTTCGCGACACAGAAGAACCGAGGACTCGCCGAAAACCTACAGTTCATGAGGGCGTGGCCCGTATTTCAATCGTGGACGGAAGGACTCAGCCAACGGTGTCCCACCTTCGCGGAGCGTTACTCCTCCTGGGGAACGTGCTCCTCACCGGGCTAGCCGGTCTCCAGGCTGGTTTCCCAGAAGCTGACTTCTGGCCCGGCTTGATGAGACCGGAGTGGCTCGATGCAAACGAGAATGGTGGCGCGTTGAAACGTCTGGGAGGCCCGGTGTTACGAAGGCGGGACTCCTTTCTGGGCGGGGGACCGGCCGTAACCAGTGCTTGCTGTCGAGCAGCTTGCCCCAGATGGTAAAATCCTCTTTCCTTTTGAACTTGAGCTGTGTTCGTGCTGTACTACGCACGGTGCGATCTGTTTCTCAGGGTGTCCTGCATTCCGAAGAATGAAGAGTAATGGTCTTGCCGAAACGGCCATTCTCGGTTGGAGTTATACCGGCCAAGGTTGCTCAAGCGCCGAAAGTAATGCTTTAAGCGTTTTTATGCACTCTGCTGTCTCGCGTTCGCCTGACTTCGGCCAATGTGGGGTAGCTTCCGGGCAGAAAGGACAAATGCTTTTAAAATCCCTCAAATGCGCCTTCCGCATTTGAGGAACCTTTCCCTAGCATAACAAGCTGGCGATGCTCAGCTAAGTAGATCCACCTAAAAATATAATGCGAAAGGGATGATGCCATGCACGAAACGCTAGCACCCAAGCCCAAAGAGATGAATGAAAAAAGAACCAGATTCCGGTGGTTGGTTGCAGCCATGTTTTTTTCAGTCTATATGATCGCCGGCGCTGACAGGGCCAATATAGGTGTTGTCGTTCCCTTTATCAGAAATAGTTTTCATTTGACGAACACCGATATCGGCGCCATGACTAGTCTGTTTTATATCGGGTATGCTCTCATTCAAATTCCTTCCGGGTTCTTTTTCGGTAAGTACGGTGTGCGAAAGTTATTCACATTGTCCATTATTCTGACCTCGGTCGCGACCTTTGTCATGGGCATAGCTTCTTCCGTTTTCCATATGAAAGCCGCGAGGGTTCTTCTAGGATTCTCTGAAGGGCCGCTCAATATCGGTATCGTCACGACGATCAACCGCTGGTTCCCACCCCAGGAAAAAGGGCTTGCCACAGGGATATTTATGTCGTCGATAAAATTTGCCCCTGCGCTTGTCCCGCCAATTTGTGCGGCCATTATTCTGCTGCTTGGCTGGAGGGCGGTCTTTTACCTATTTGCTGTCCCGGGCCTCATTATAGCGATACTGTGGTTCTGGCTGGTAAAGAATGATCCTCAAGACAGTCCATACTGCTCGCAGGCGGAAGTAGACTATATATATTCAAAAAGAGATGAAACGAAAAGCCCCGAGAAGCCTGTGGGCAATATGCCCCAAAAATCAATGTACTGGCTGGACAGAATCATTCGCAGCAAACAGATTCGGCCGCTGGATACCAACCGCAAAGTGGTCATGTCTTGGAATTTATGGGGATGTGCGTTCGGGTATTTCTTTATGGTTGGCATAACTTACGCAATTATGACTTGGGTGCCAACTTATTTAGTTACCGTCAAAAGGTTTTCGGTTATAAAGATGGGCTTTGTTGCCGCAGCCCCCTGGGTAGGAGCTATGCTTGGAAATGTAATTGGCGGCTGGCTGTCGGACAAAGTCTTTGACAAGCGCCGTAAACCGGTGATGCTTTTGACGACCATTTCGACGGTATTTATGATGTATTGTTTGATTTATTCACCGAATGACCCCGTCATTTTAGCTGCAGTTCTTCTTGCTGCTGGTATACTTTTGAATCTGGGCTATTCTACTTTTCTGGTTTACCCGATGGGACTGGCTACAAAAGAAAAGTGCCCATTTGCCGCTTCGATTGTTAATACTACCGGGTCACTGGGCGGCGCTTTTGCCCCTTTTGTTGTCGGAGTAATATTAGATGCATTCAATTGGAATATGGTATTTACGTTTCTGTCAGTGAGTTCCTTGTTGACTTTTCTCGTTCTTCTTACCGTAATCGAGCCAATACCGACAAGTGAAAACGACCTGCCCCTCAGAAATTAGCCCAGCCGAGATGGAACGCTTTAGCCGACCCTGCTGCTTCCTCAACGAGAGTGGCCAACACGTGAACCACTCACCCCGCACAGGCGAGTGAAACCCGAAAACTGCGCGATTCGTCCATATCGGCGGGCAGATCGAGACGACCGAATAGAATATGCGGTACAGAACAAGCGTTCCCGAAACCGCGTTCTGGGAGATCATGAAGCTCAGTTCTTCCAGGCTGACCAACCTCCGGCCTGGTTACGCTACGGGCGAGGATTTTGGGATCGAGATCGAATCGGAGTGGACACAGCAAAAGCGGGAAGCTGCAGGGGGGATGAAGGGTGCATACCTTGGCCACCCGCCAAATGGAACGCTACAACTTTCCTTACAAGGTGTGGGTAGGCAATTGACACCTTAGCGCACTCGGCATAGAGTGCGTTAATTGTGCCGCCATTCTCAACGAAGCTGAGGGAGACCATGATGCGAACGGTGACTATTGTTGCCTTCCTGTCGATAGTATTCGTTTTGACGCCCGTTATCGCCGAGTCCCAGACCAAAGTACGCCCTGCCGTCGACATACCGGAGGCAGAGATTCATGACCGCCTGGGGCCACGAAAGCCCGGCGCTCTCCCAAATATTCGCGTGGTCGACGCAGGAGGGCACAATGTTGGCATCGGGGTGCTCTACCGGACTCAAGACCAGACCCAAACCGCCGCCCTGCACTACAAGGTCTCGGAGGTTTATCACGTGATGCAGGGCTCGGCGACGCTCGTGACAGGTGGAACTTTGGTCAATGCGAAGATCAGGGCGGCTGATAGCTGGCAGGTCCAGCAGGAAGACGGTCCCGGCGCAAGCGGCACGGCCATACAGGGCGGTACGAGCCGTCAGCTCAAAGCGGGCGACGTTGTCGTCATTCCCGCGGGCACGCCACATTGGTTCAGCAAAATCGACGGGTCGATTGCTTACCTCGTTATCCGGATCGACCCCAACCAATTAATTGCGCTGCAGTGAGTTTGGAACCGCAGCACAGCGCCGGTTAGAGAGAAAGCCATAATGACGGATGCGGATAAAGCGATAGGGGAGCACATGGAGCAGGCAGCGCCGTAAGAACTCCATAGCCGATAGCGTTAGGGTGCGTTGCGGATTACCCTGCGCGGAATCTCGCCAGCGAAAACTGACCTGGTGCGGATCGAAAGCAAGGAGGCGATGGTTGGAAATGGCGATGCGGTGGGTATAGCTGCCGAGATAGTTCAGAACATGCTCGGGACCTCCAAAAGGCGGTTTGCAATAAACCACCCAGTCTTGGCGGAACAGGGTGCGCAGGAAGGTCGCAAAGGTCTTCGGGGCCGCCAGCAGTTTCAACTTCCCGGAAAAGTTAGTCGATGGCAGGCAAAGGCGCGCTTCAGGGCAGCGACGAATGTGCGCTGCTAAGGTCGTGCCGGCAGGGGGGAGTTCAATGAAGCACTCCATGGTTCAGGCCAATGGCGGCGCGTTTCACACCGTGGAAACGGGCCGCGGTGCGCCTCTTCTGTTTCTCCACGGTTGGCCCGAGTTTTGGTTGACCTGGGAACCGGTCATGACGCGCTTGGCCGGCCGCTACCGGCTGATTGCCCCCGATCTGCGCGGATTCGGCGAAAGCGACAAGCCTGACGGTCCCTTCGGCCCGCAGGACCATGCCGCGGACATGCTGGCCTTGTTGGACGCACTGGGGATCGAACGCGTGGGGCTGATTGGCCACGACGTGGGAGGCGCCGCGATGCAGCCGCTGGCGCGCCAGGCCCCGGAGCGCTTGGTGGGCCTTTTCTTCTTCGATTTCGTTTATCCGGGAATCGGCTCGCGCATGGGTGCCCCCGATCGGCTGAATGAAATCTGGTATCAGTCCTTCAATCAGATGGAAGTGGCGCCGACGCTGGTAGGCGCATCGCCGGAAACCTGCGGCGCCTACATTTCTCATTTTCTCCGCCACTGGGCCTACCGGAAGCATGCGTTCGACGACGTGCTGGCCGCCTTCATAGAAAATTTTCTGCGGCCCGGAAACCTCGCCGGCGGCTTCGCTCACTACAAGGCGAGTCATGCCGGCCGCATCGCTATGATGAAGGGACAGGCGCCGGTCTTGCCGCCGATCACGCCGCCGACCTGCGTGCGCTGGGCGGAACATGATCCGCTCTTCCCATACGAGTGGACCGATCGCCTGGGCGAGACCTTCGTGAACCTGGACCTTGCGCCCTTCCCCGATGTAGGGCACTTTCCGCATCGCGAAGACCCAGATCGCGCCGCTGCTGAAATCGCCGCCTTTTTTGCTCGGCTTGGCTGGGGATAAACCCCCGGCTAAACCTGCATTCCTCACCAGATTTCGGAAGTGCCGTGTCAAAAAAAACCCGTCCAAACCGTCCAAACCGTCACCGGCGCGTGCTGGAGAGCGGCTACTCTACTGGTTGGGGAGGCTCTCGATGATGGCTGACGTGGGAACGACACGCCGGGGTCCCCGGCAAGCCCTCTTTTGGCTTGCTGGGGTGGAAGACCGGGGTCCCCAGCAAGCCCTGTCTTGTCCCGCTTTGCGGGATGGGGAGGGAGAGACGTGGAAATCCGGCCTGACAGTTGGGCCCCAACCCCCGTCTACCCGGCTTTGCCAGACGAGGGAACTTGAGCTGTTTTGCGGGCGTGACCCTGAGCGTAGCGAAGGGGGGAGCCCGCAGGCGAAATCCCGAGCACCGCGAGGGACCCAGCCCATCCCGCGATATCCCGCCACATCCCGCGACATCCCGCCTCCGAGTGAATTTTTTTTATTTTTTTGCTCACGGGTTACCGGCTTCCTCAGCGGCCTTGGTAATTTGCAATTTGTAATTTGCAAAGTTCAGAAGTCAGAAGTGGCACACACTCCAGGTTCTTACTTTGCAAATTACAAGTTGCAAATTGCAAATTAGGGTGGCGAATGGCCTCTTGCTTGACACCTCAAGGCGCCTGGGGGTAAGTTGCTGCAACCAGCTTCCAATAGGCTTCTAGCCGGGCTCGCTAAGGGCTCAATCCCGAGCGAGGGGAGGTCATCTGGTGACGCAGATTGCGGCACAAACGGGCACGTCTGTGGCAAACGTTGCGGTTGCCGCTTCCACACCTCTCCCTAAGCCCACGAAGTTTCGTTGGTGGATCCTGCTGCTGTTCAGCTTGATTTATTTGATCTGCTACATGGATCGCGGCAATCTCTCCATTGCGGCGCCGGAGATTGCCCGGCAATTCGGGTTGAGCAAGACCGCTATGGGGCTGGTCCTGGCCGCTTTCTCCTGGGCCTACGCGGCCGGCCAAGTGCCGGTCGGCTGGCTCGGAGATCGTTTCGGGCCGAAGAAGGTGCTGACGGTAATCATGTATGGCGTCGGGCTGGCGCCGATTCTGAACGGCTTGGCGCTGGGTCTGAATACCCTGTTGGGCGCGCGTTTGTTTCTCGGCGCCTGCGAGGCGGGTGCGTTCCCTGTGGCCAGCCGGGGGATGCAGAGCTGGTTTGCCAAATCGGAGCGCGGGCGCGTACAGGGAATCACCCATTTTTTCAGCCGCCTGGCCGTTGCGCTCACCCCGCCCGTGTCGGCCGCCATCATGCTGGCGTTCGGCTGGCGTACCGTATTCTTCATCTTTGGAGTATTTGGCCTGGCGGGAGCAGTTGCGTTCCACCTCTTCTACTGCAACCGTCCGGAAGAGCAGAAACGGGTGAACCTGGCGGAACTGGCGGAAATTCGCGGCGTGAACCCGGACGGCAGCGTGAAGCTTATGGTTACGCCGCCGCGGCCGCAGGTTCCCTGGCGCCAGATCTTGCGTTCGCCCAACATGTGGGCCATTGCCGTGGGCTACTGCACCAATTTTTTCGGCGCGAACTTCTATCTCACCTGGTATCCCACCTATTTGCGAGAATATCGCCACATATCGCTGAAGCATGTGGGAATGATTGCCGCTTTGCCGCTGTTGGCGGGCATGGTGGGCAACCTCGCGGGCGGTTATCTGACTGACGGATTGCTGACGAGAACCGGCAATGCCAAAGTGGCGCGCCGCGGAGTTGCGGTTCCGGGACTGCTCCTGGCTGGGATATTCTTCGTGCCGGCCGCGCTGACGCACAGCCCGGTGGTTTCCGTGCTCTGCCTGGCCGTCTCTTTCTTTTGCCTGGAGATGGTGGTGGCGCCGGCATGGGCGGTCTGCATGGACGTGGGTGGCCAGTATAGCGGGACGGTGACGGCCATCATGAATTGTTCGGGAGCCTTGGCATCATCCTTCACCCCCGTTGTCTATGGGGCGCTATTCGATCGCGGGATGTGGATCATGCCATTTTTCGTTTCGGCCGGAGTTCTCACCACCGGCGCTCTGATCTGGATATTCCTGATCAACCCGGAACGATCGGTCGTGGGTGGTGCGTAGCAAACCTCTCAGAAATTCAGAAGCCAGAAGTCAGGAGTCGGGAGTCAGAAGTCAGAATCGGAAAGCGGGTTCTCTTCTGTCTTCTGACTTCTGACTTCTGTCTTCTGTCTTTTGTCTTTTGTCTTCTGTTTTCGGTAGTGGTGCAGTTTCAATTTCCACAGGCAAAAATCAGTTTTTTGATACTTTACTTTTCTCGGCCAATTCTGCGGCCTTTATCTCAGCCCGAAGTTGGGCTACGGTTCTGGGACGCGGTATGGAAACGACTTGCAGCAGAAAACCCATCGTCAAGAGCGCAAATCCAATGGTTACAAGGACGGGTTGTTCAAAATTGACTACTGCTGCGGGGCGTGCATTCCCCCATTTTGGGCAGTCACCGCCGCCGGAAAATGAAAGACCTTTAGCGTCGGCTACGAGAATAACCCGTTGATCAATGCAAAGAGCTGCACGACCGTCACTTGCGGTAATGAGGCGAAAGTTGGATGATGTTGCTTGAAATGACACGAAAAGCAACACCGTACCAAGGAGATTGAGAATCAATGCAATCCTTACCCACCGCCGATTGGAGAACACGGCTGGCCCACCTCGACACTCTGGATTGGATTGCTATTGTAATCTTTGTGGCGGGTATTGTGGCGTCAGTTTATTTCTATACGCTGCGGCATCCTTAGCCCTTAGTTAGTGCTGTGAGCAGCATATCCCGTTCAATTATCGATTTGCCCACAACCGTTTCTGGCAGCAGTTCACACAATTCCTCAAGCGTCCAGACGTGATCCGTAAGGCCCGCTTCCAGGGCTGGCGTCACTCGCAAAGTTTTGTGGACCTTGCAGAAATTGTAATACATGAAGTACAGCGCAACCATGTGGCCGTGGTTTTCAATCTTCTTGCTGAATCCATTGGTCAGCCGGGTGAAGCGGCGCATATGCATCCGCATCGTGAGATTCTGTCGCTCCACGTATGAAGTGCTCACGTGCTCGGGGTCGGGATTTCCGCTTACCACTTTCATGTCTGCTCCGATGCATACCGCCGGGCTGTACCGTGTTTCGGGTTCGTTTGAGGCCCCGTATATTTTGTGCAACTGCGCGTAATCAGCATCCGCGCCAAAAGCGTCTTCAATGGCGTCCGGATAGGCTTTCAGCGAATCAGTTGTGATTTGTGGACGGCCAATAATGCGGCTGGCACAGTCCTGAATGAACTCGTAGGCGCATCCCTTGTCACGAAGGCCGACCAGATATGACACGCAGAGCTTTGTGTCCGCATCGATTCCGGTCCACGTCCATGCATCTCCCCAGCACGCCTGCTTCTGCTCCGGGCTGGCGTTCTTTTTCTTCGCGCCAACGAAGGCCCAAATTTCGTCACATTGCAGCCGCTTCACGCGGACATTGCGGACATGCTTGTGATGGTATTCGGCGCACGCCTGCCCCAGATCACGCAGCAGATTAAGAACCGTGTGCTTCGCAACTCCGGTCATGCGGCAAGTGGCGTTAACAGAGGTGCCCTCGACCAGTGCCGCGATTACCTGAACCCGCTTTTCTGTGCTGTAGGCGATTCATATCGACCCTCACTTACGGGTACATTCTATGCTTGAGCGCTCAAGCATGTCAAGAGGAAAATGAAAATATTTTAGACTTGACAATGCTTGAGCGATCAAGCTAATATTTGCTTGTGCCTGGTAAAAATAAAGCGGCGCAAGCGCTTGGAAAATTAGGCGGAAAGAAAGGCGGTCCTGCTCGGGCTGCCGTTCTCACGCCGGAACAAAGAAAAGCAATAGCGCAAAAAGCCGCTGCCGCTCGCTGGACGAAAGAACAACGGGCGTGAGATATAATTAATCGTGTGTGCCAGAGCCGGGTATCGGCTCCCCGCGCATAATTGCGAAGGGAGCCAATACAGCTACTGGCCAGTGATGGCCAGCAGCACCGGTGGAGATCAGGATACTCAGCATCCTGCCTCCTGCCCGATCATAAATTGTGATGTGCGCTAACACGTCACGACCGGGAACGGGTTAATCTGGAAACTGGCGGACCTGGCGGGATTCGAACCCGCGACTCGTGGCTTAGCGGGCCACCGCTCTCGAGGGCTGGGTTAGCAGCCCTGCGGTCTCGCGACTCCAACTGAGCTACAGGCCCAAGCGGATGACCAGCGAATCTGCCCAGCAAGCGAGTTCGCTGGTCTTTCTCTTTCCTCCTAATCTCGCATGACGTAAATGTCTGGATTCTTACCGCTCCCTTTGTGTATTACGCGAACAAGTTTCTTGTTTTTCAAGCTGCGCAATGCGCTCCAGAGAGCCACCATTGGGTCCTGGGCGGTAAACTTGTGCCCATTGTTGACCATTGCTTCTTTCAGTGTCTTGATGTCAAAAGAACCATGCAAGGTCTTTGCAGCGTCATACACCGCTCGCACCTGTGATCCTTCTGGCGGCAAGGATGTTTCCACACTGGTGCCTTCACGCTCCGTTCCGAGCAGCACGTGTTGGCGGCCATTCAATCCGAGCGCTTCACGAAATGCGGACATAATTTCCGGGTCGGCTAATGCATCGCAAGCGTCCGGATCGGCTAGCAGCTCTTTCAGCTTCTGTAGCCGTTTGATTCTCGTTTCCAACTTAGTTACGTCAATTGGCATTGCCTTATCCATCGCCTTCCAGTATCAATGATAATTGCAACGCGAGATAAAAGCAAGTCAAAACAATAGACGGCTAGGCAGGCAATGACGATCGTCATAGCATGATGGATACCGAAGCGGCTTAGTTATTTCCGGAAGGCGACCTACTCGAAGAGGCTATACGCGATGCATAAGGTCAGACTTTCTCGGTTGCTTCCCGCACGACCCGGAGGGCAGCCTGGCTAGCATCCTCGGTTGTTTGGCCAGGCTTGTGGGTCTTGCGTAAATGATCCGCGAACGCCACATCCAGGGAAGGCTTCACATCTGAGGAAAACGGGTAGCCGCATACAGAGCACCGCTTCAGATCGCCATCGGGAACCAAGCGCGGGAGCACGAGTTTCTTTTTTGCCATGCTTCCAGTTTACGGGGTTCGGTCAGCCGGTCAAGCCCTGTGGAAAACCAAACTGCACCACTACCCTGTTTCCTGTTTTCTGTTTTTCCGAGCTGTAGAAGACTACAATCTACGGTTGCTCGCGCCGGCCTGGTTGGGACCGCCCGGGCGAGAAGGGGGAGAAATGCCGATCCGCACCATCATCGAACCGTTTCGCATTAAGAGTGTCGAGCCCATCCGCTGGACGACGCGCGCCGAACGCGAACAGTTGTTGCACGCCGCCTATTGCAATGTTTTCCTGCTGCCGGCCGATGACGTGCTGATTGATCTGCTCACCGATTCTGGCACCGGCGCCATGTCCACTTTCCAGTGGGGAGCGGTGATGGAGGGCGACGAGAGCTATGCTGGCAGCCGCAGCTACATCCGCTTTCGCGATTCCATACAAAACATTTTCGGCTACCGGCACGTCATTCCCACTCACCAGGGACGGGCGGCGGAGCGCATTCTGTTCAACGTGATGTGCAAGAAGGGCGATGTGGTGCCCAGCAACACCCATTTCGACACCACGCGCGCCAACGTCGAATTCGTAGGGGCAGAAGCCGTGGATCTGCTGCCCCCGGAAGGGAAGCAACCCTCCCTGGTGGCGCCGTTCAAGGGCAATATGGATGTCGCGGCGCTGGAGAACCTGATTCAACGGGTGGGGCGGGAGCGGGTGCCGCTGGTGATGCTGACGATTACCAATAATTCCGGCGGGGGCCAGCCGGTCTCGATGGCCAATGCGCGCGCCGTAAGCGCGGTCTGCCGCCGCCATGGCATTCCGTTTTACTTCGACGCTTGCCGCTTTGCCGAGAACAGCTATTTCATCAAGCTGCGGGAGCCGGGCTATGAGAATAAAACGCCCAAGCAGATCGCGCGCGAGATGTTTCAACTGGGCGATGGCTGCACCATGTCGGCCAAGAAAGATGGCATGGCAAACATCGGCGGTTTTTTGTGCACTAACGACGATGCCCTGGCGCAACAGGAAAAAGACCTGCTGATTCTTACCGAAGGCTATCCCACTTATGGCGGCCTGGCCGGGCGCGACCTGGAGGCGATTGCGGTGGGCATTCAGGAGGCGCTGCAAGAGGACTATTTGAAATACCGGATTGCTTCCACGGCCTATCTCGGCAATCACATCTCGGAGCAGGGTGTGCCCATCGTACAGCCGCCCGGCGGACACGCGATTTACCTGGATGCCCGGGTGTTTTTGCCGCACATTCCGCCGCACCAGTTTCCCGGCGTTGCCTTAGCCTGTGAACTGTATCTGGAAGGGGGAATTCGCGCGGTTGAGATCGGCTCCTTGATGTTCGGCAAGGCCGCCACCATGGATCTGGTCCGGTTGGCGATTCCCCGCCGGGTCTACACCCAGAGCCACATCGATTACGTGATCGAGGTCATTCTCGAGGTCTGGCGCCAGCGGGAGCATATCCGCGGCCTGCGTTTGACCTATGAGGCGCCCTTCCTGCGCCATTTCACCGCCCGTCTGGAGCCGGTGGCGGGCCGGGCCGAGGGCGCCGCCGAATAGCTTGCTGGCGGCCTCTTCACCGCAGAGGACGCAAAGGACGCAGAGGGAATTTATATCCAGTGTTTCGTCGTCTTCTTTCCCTGTTTGCCTCCACGCCCTCTGCGATCCGAGAAGCGCGCGCCATTAAGCGTTGCCTGCATGCTGGCGAGCGGCGGCTATCCCGCGTACCTCAGGTTGCATCAGAAAACTTTCAGGTGTTTTGGAGCGGAATTTAGGTAATAACAGGTTGGCAGATTGACAAAATTTCACTTGCCAGGAGGTTCTACTCTGGTTACCATGCTGCCACCCACGGAAAATTCAGGTGGCGTTAGTGCCCTCATGAATATCGGCGAGACAATACGCAATTTTCGGCTGCAGAAGGGGATGTCACAAGGTGACATCGAGAAACGGACCGGGCTGCTGCGCTGCTATCTGTCGCGCGTAGAAAACAGCCATACCATTCCCTCGCTGGATACCTTGGCCAAGATTTCCGCCGCCATGGATGTTCCACTGGCTCAGTTCTTTGCCGACGGCTCCGTTCCCGAGACAGGCCGGAACTTGCCCCAGCTCAGCGAAGACGAGGTGCGCTTCCTTACGCAGGTCCGGCGCTACGCCTCCAGCCTGAATGAGAGCGACCGCAAACTTGTCCTGGCGATGGTGAAGAAGATGGCCGCCAGTGCCGGGCGGTAACCCAACACCTCTTGACCGCAAGGTATCCTTCGACAAGCTCAGGACAGGCTACAAGGAACGCAGAGGAAGGCAATATCCGCGGTGTGCCTGGTTCCTCCGTGTCCCCTGCGTCCTCAGTCAGCGGTGAATAGCGGCTATTGGTTGTTTCGAATTACGCCGCTTTTCCTACCTCGGTGACGGCGAGCACCGCCAGTTCCAGACGGTCACGGGCTCCGGTTTTGCTGAAGATGCTCTGCAAGTGCCGCTTGACGGTGTTTTCGCTAATGCGCAGCTCGTCGGCAATGTCCCGGTTTTTCATGCCCCGGGCTACCAGCATGGCAATCTGGCGCTCGCGTCCCGAGAGCCGGGCCAGGCTGCTCGGCGCCTCCCGTGGTTCGGCCGCCATCGCCTGGACCACCTGATCGGCGATGTCGGTGGAAAACGCCAATTCTCCGTTGGCGACGCTGCGAATGGCGGCAAAAAGCCGGTCCGAGTTCTCGCCCTTCAGCACCAAGCCGCGGGCGCCCAACTTGACCACCTGCACGAAGTCGTGCTGATTGTCGGAGCCAGTCAGGACCAGGGCCGCCACCTGGCAGCGGTTGCGGTCCAGGGTGCGCAACACTTCGAACCCATTAATCTCCGGCATGGTGAGATCGAGCAGCAAGATATCGGGCCGCTCGCGGGACACCGTGTCCAGGGCCTCGGCGCCGGTCTTGGCTTGGCCCACGACGCAGAAATCGGGTTGGGTTTCCAGCAACGCGCTTAACGACTCCAGCAGCATGGCATGGTCGTCCGCGATGACGATGCGGGTAGGTTTGCTCAGCTTCTCTGTGCCTGGTTGCATAAACGCCCCGTTTCGGCCATTTACGAATTAAGTAATGGACTAAGAGAAATCATGTACTTAATGGTAAATAGAATAGCACGGAACCGAGTACCCGCTCAGGCAAAACTATGGTCACCGGAAGAAGAAATTTAGCGGGGCGAAACGGGCGATTTTGCATGGTATACCCTTAGGGGGCCTTATTGTGCCAGGGGCCTTCTTGTGCCCGCGGCCGCCGAGGTGAGCTGTGACGGTGGATGACGAACTCGGAGTTCTCGAGGACCACATGCGCCGGCTGAAAGTCGAGTACGACATGTACTTCGGGGGCGGCGTGCGCAAGCCGCCGCTCGATCTGGAGTGGCGTGTCCAGGGGCTGCTCAGGAAATTCGGCGATACCCAGCGGCTCTCCTTCCAGCAGCGCTTCCGCTACAACACCATTGCCCAGCGTTATGCGGTGTTTAGCGAACTCTGGCGGCAGAAACTGCGGATTAAAGAAGAAGGTTACCGCCGCCCGGAAGACTCCCTGCTTTCCATCCAGGGCCTGCGAACCGAACAGGAGCGCGAGGCCGCCCGGGCCTTAGGAGAGACAGCGCACGCGGAAACGGCAGCGCCGGAATTTGTGATCGATTTTGCGGATTCGGCCAGCGAGGGGGACAAGGCCCGCTTGTTGTTCGACGCGGTACTGAGCGCGAAACGCCGCGCCGGGGAGGCGGACACCCGCGGGCATTTCGAAGGCTTTTTGGCCTTCATCAAGTTCAAGACCGAACAAATCCGCGAGCAGTTCCAGTGCCAGGCGGTGGAATATCGCGTGGAAGTGCAACATCACAAGGTCCGGCTGACCGCACGGGCGAAAGTGTAAAGGAATTTGGGATTTCAGGATTTGAGAAGAAGAAGAAATTTGGGATTTTGGGAAATCGGGATTTAGGATTTGAGAGTCGGCTTGGCGAAGCGGACTGAGCGGGCGGTGGCAACGGATCAAATCCAAGTCCGGAATCCGAAATCCCAAATTTTTTGAGCAGGTCGCTGGCATGGCGAAGATCGAACGTGCGCTGCTGAGTGTAACGGACAAGACCGGGGTGGTGGACTTTGCGCGGCAATTGGCCGGCCTCGGCGTAGAGATCGTGTCGACGGGCGGAACCGCCCGCCATTTGCGGGAGGCGGGTATTGCCGTCCGGGACGTCAGTGAGCTTACCGGGTTTCCGGAAATGCTCGATGGGCGGGTAAAGACGCTGCACCCGGTGGTGCACGGCGGCATCCTGCACATTCGTGCCGATCAGCGGCATCGCGCCGCGGTGGCCGAGTACGGAATCCCCCCGATCGACATGGTGGTGGTGAATCTTTACGCCTTTGAAAAAACCGCCGCCCGGCCCGGGGTCGAGTTTACCGAGCTGGTGGAGAACATCGACATTGGCGGTCCGGCCATGATCCGTTCCGCGGCCAAGAATTTCGCCGACGTTGCGGTGGTGACCTCGCCCGCCGACTACGAGGCGCTGGCGGCGGAAATGAAGGCGTCGAAGGGGGAACTATCGCTGGCTACGAGGTGGCAACTGGCCCAGAAAGCGTTTGCGGCTACGGCTGCTTACGATGCGGCGATTGCTTCCACCCTGGAGCGGGTTACGTTTTTCCCGGCTGAGGCCGGGCCGGCTTCACCCGGGGCCGGCGGTGCTTTCCGCCTGGGCGCGGCGGATTTTCCCGCCAACTTGCGGCTGCGCTATCGCAAAGTGATGGACCTGCGCTACGGCGAAAATCCCCATCAGCGGGCGGCCATGTACTCCGACGGTTCCAGCGTGGGGATTGCCAATGGCCGCCAGCTCCAGGGCAAAGAGTTGTCCTACAACAACATCGTCGACCTGCAAGCGGCATGGGACCTGGCGGCGGATTTCGATGAGCCCTTCTGCGCTATCATTAAGCACACCAATCCTTGCGGGAGCGCCGTGGGGCGCGACTCCATCCAGGCTTTTCAGAAGGCTTTCGCCTGCGATCCGGTGGCGGCCTTCGGCGGGGTGATTGCCCTGAACCGGCCGGTTACCGGCGCGGACGGGGAAGCGATCGCGGGACTGCGCTACAACGGTGTGGCGCTGTTCATCGAGTGCATTGTGGCGCCGGCTTTCGATGAAGCGGCCCGCGCGCGCTTCGCCAAACGGAAAGACTTGCGTTTGCTGGAAATCACGCCGGATGCGCCCCGTTATTTGTGGAAGACGGTCAGTGGCGGGCTGCTGATGCAGGAAGCGGATTGGCAGCCGCTCGATCCGCAGAAGCTGAAGGTGGTAACCGAGCGCCGGCCCAGCGACGAAGAGATGCGGGACTTGCTGTTTGCCTGGAAGGTTTCGAAGCACGTGAAATCGAATGCGATCTTGTATGCGAAAGACGGGCAAGGGATCGGGGTGGGAGCGGGGCAGATGAGCCGGGTGGACGCCGCCAAACTGGGCGCCCTGAAAGCCATCTTACCCCTGGCGGGATCGGTGGCCGCTTCCGACGCGTTCTTTCCTTTCCCGGACGGAGTAGAAGAGATTGCCAAGGCGGGAGCTACCGCCATTATCCAACCGGGCGGTTCGGTGCGGGACCAGGAAGTGATTGAGACCGCCAACCGGCTGGGCTTGGCCATGGTGTTGACCGGGGTGCGGCATTTCCGACACTGACCCCCGTTACCCGTTACCCGTAGGAATCGTTGAACTGGAAACGGCAGTCAGGAAACGGGAAAAGGCCGCATCCGGTGATCGGGTGATCGGGTGATCCGATTCCCCACCGCTCGATTAATACCCAGTTACCGGAAAAACCGTTGCGACGGGCTAATCTTCCAGCGGCTTAACGGGAAACGGGAAACGGATAACGGAAGACGGGGAACGGGGAACGGATTCAGCGACTTTGGCGATGCTTCGGGGTTTAAAATTAGGTAATGCTCGCTGCTCGGCACCGGCATCCAAATGGTGACGGCAAAGCTGCCGTCAAAGGGATCTGCATGAAATCGCGCTATTTTGCTGTTTTTGGGGTTCTGTTGTTGACCGGCAGCTTATTAGCCGGCGTTGCCCGGGCGCAGACCGGCGAAGCTACGCCGGATGCCAGCGCCGAGTCCAAGACGCTGCCCACCGATGAAGGGAAAGCCCCGGAGAAGGCCGAGGCGTACTATCACTTTTCCCTGGGCCACATGTACGAGGAAATGGCGACCATGTACGGGCGGGCGGATTACGCCAACCGGGCCATCGAAGAGTACAAGCTGGCCATGGCGAATGACCCTTCGTCCGACTATCTGGTTTCGCAACTGGCGGAACTCTACGCCAAGATCGGACGCATTCGGGATGCGGTCCTGGAAGCGGAGGAGGTGATCAAGCGCAATCCCTCCAACGTCGAGGCCCATCGGTTACTGGGCCGCATTTACCTGCGCTCGCTGGGCGATATGCAAAGCGGCGGCCAGCCCGGCCAGTCGCCGGAAATTTTGCAGCGCGCCATCGAGCAATTCGAGGAGATTATCAAGCTCGATCCGGGCAGCGTGGACGATCATTTGCTGCTGGGACGGCTCTACCGTCTCAACAACGACCCGCAAAAAGCGGAGAGCGAGTTTCAAGCCGCCCTCAAGTTGCAGCCCTTCTCGGAAGAGGCGGTTACCACCCTGGCTTACCTCTACGACGAGCAGGGAAATCCGGCGCGGGCGTCCCAGTTATTGGACACGATTCCCGACGCCGAGCGCTCCAGCCGTTTGTACCTGGCCCTGGGCTTCACCTACGAACAGCAAAAGGACTATAAGCGCGCCATCGATGCCTATCGCAAAGCGGTCGATCTGGATGGCGAAAACCTGGATGCGATGCGCGGCCTGGCGCAGAACCTGTTGAACGATGGCCAGACCGATGCCGCCTTGGAGCAATATAAGGAGATTGTTGCCGCCGACCCGCAAGATCCGCAGAGCTATCTGCGCATGGCCGAAATCTACCGGCGCAACGGCCAACTGGCCCCGGCGCTGGAGGCGCTGAAGAAGGCGCAGACTTACGTCCAGGATTCGGTGGAGGTGTCCTACAACCTGGCGGTAATCTACCAGGCGCAGGGGCGGTTCGACGAGGCGACCCAGATTCTGCAGGACCTGGTGCAGAAAAGCGATAAGGCCCCGGATCACGCCTCCCCCGGCGAACGCAATAATCGCGGTCTGTTTCTGGAACGGCTGGGCGGCATTTATCGCGATACCGGCAACTACCCGCTGGCCCTCGAGGCTTTCCGCAAGATGCTGGATCTGGGCGATGACAATGCGGCGCGCGGCTATCAGGAAATGGTTGATACCTATCGCGAGGCCAAGCAGTGGCCGCAAGCCGTTCAGACAGCCCAGGAAGCCGTCAGCAAGCTGCCGAACGACCGCAACCTGAAACTCACGCTGGCGGCGCAGTTGGCCGACACCGGCAACGGCGACCAAGCCATCGCCGATGTCAAGGCGTTGCTGAAGGGTACGCCGGAAGACCGCGAGGTGTACCTGGCGCTGGCGCAGATGTGTACGCGGCTCAAACGTTTCCACGAAGCCGAAGAATATATTGCCAAGGCCGAGCCGCTGGCCAGCAAGCCGGAAGAGAAGGCTTATGTCTGGTTCGTCTGGGGTTCCGTCATGGAGCGCCAGCGGAAATACGACGAAGCCGAGGTCATGTTCAAGAAAGCGCTGGCCGGCGACAAGCGCAACTCGATGGTCTTGAACTATCTCGGTTACATGCTGGCGGACCGCGGCGTGCGGCTGGAAGAAGCGCTGGGCTACATCAAGAAGGCAGTCGAGTTGGACCCGCAGAACGGCGCTTATCTGGACTCGTTGGGCTGGGCCTATTTCAAGCAGGGCAACTATGAATTGGCGGAGGAAGACCTGCGCCGGGCGTCGGAACGGATACAGAGCGACCCCACCGTCCAGGACCATCTGGGCGAGCTGTACGCCAAAACCGGACGCTTGAAGCTGGCCGCAATGCACTGGGAGCGCGCCATCGAAGAATGGAACAAGAGTGTTCCCGCCGACGTCGATCAGGCCGATTTCCAGCGCGTGCAGAAGAAGCTGGAATCGGCCAAACTGAAGCTGGCCAAGCAGCAGCAAGCGGAAAGACGATCGGCCGAGGCGGCGAAGCCTTAAACAAGGCAGCTCTTGGCTCTTGGTCGTTGGCTCTTGGCAAAACAGATACCAGCAACAAGCCACAAGCCGCAAGCTGGAGGCGGTCGAGCATTTTTTGTTCCGCTTCGTGCTTGTGGCTTGTCGTTTGCTGCTCCAGCTCTCCGTGTCTCATCGTGTTGCATCCTGACCCATGACGCGTGCCAAACTGACACGTGAGGCGAACCACCCGGAAGTAACAAGTATCTAGTAACAAGTCACAAGTAAGAAAAGAAGAAGCCAGGCTCGCCCTTCTTACTTGGTACTTGCGATCTAGGAATTGGGATTTGGGAATTAACGAAAAATATTTGGGATTTTAGGAATTTGGATTTGGGAATTAAGAGCTGCTTTGTAACCTGGCGCACGGGCTGGTCGTATGATACGCGCGGCATGGGTAAAAGGTCGCTCACGATTACCAGCCCATTTTGCGCATCCGCTCAAGGATGATCTCGCTGTACTTATTCATGCGCTCGGGACGGCGCTTCAGGGGAGCCGGCAGAATGGCGGCGAGCCGGGCCGACTGCTCCCGGCCGATATTGCGGGCCGCGGTTCCGTCGTAGTAACGGCACGCCGGCTCTGCTCCATAAATCCCGGGGCCCCATTCGATTACGTTGAGGTAAATCTCCAGAATGCGCCGCTTGCCAAGGACGAATTCCGCCACCGGCACCAGGGTGAACTCCGCGCCCTTGCGAAGGACGGAGCGGGCCGTTCCGAAGAACAGGTTCTTTACCAGTTGCTGCGTGAGGGTGGAAGCGCCGCGCGTGCGGCCGCCATCCAGGTCGTCTTCGGCGGCGATTTGGATCTGGCGCCAATCGAACCCATGGTGCTGGTAAAAACGCCCGTCCTCCGCCGCGATTACCGCATGCTGGAGATCGGGCGAGATTTGGCTGAGGGGAATGAATTGATAGCGTTTTTGGTATGGCCGGCGGTGAATCCAGGCCTGCAAGCGGCGCTGGATGTGTACGGCGGTGGTCGGCGGGTCGATCCACCGGGCGGCGAAAAGGATCAGCGCAGCCACCAGCCAAAGAAGCACCACACCGATGACGAGCCGTCGAACAAAGGACCGGAGGAAGCCCTTTCCTGATGGGGTCTTGGGGTGCATGTATGGCCTTGTGCTCACCCTTCAGAATAGCAGCCTGCGCAATGGCGAGGACGTGCTGACGGCGCTTCGCAAACCAGCAACCAGCCACAAGCCACGAGCAAGCCATCGGGTGATCCGGCGATCGGGTGATCTCTAAAGCCGCGATTGCTTTTCCGATCACCCGATGGCTTGCTTTTCATAGGCGTGGGCCAGCGCGAGCAGGGTGGCTTCGGCGCCGCGCGCGGCGGCCAGTTGCAGACCTACCGGGAAGCCCGCGGAAGTGCAGCCGCAGGGAACGGTAATCGCCGGCAGTCCCAGCACGTTGAAAGGGCGCGTGTTGCGCAGCAACACCAACTCCCTGGGCCGCAACTGATCCAGATCGGCCAGCAACTCGGAGATCTTCGGCGGGGTGGTGGGCACCGTTGGCGTGACCAGCACATCGGCCAGGCGGAAGAGTTCAGAGCTGTCCCGGCGCAGGCTTTGCACCCGTTGGCGCGCCTGGATATAGTGGGACGCCGCAATGTCCGCGCCGCTTTGGATTCGCCTTAAAGTCTCCGGATGATAGAGCTCGGGCGCGCGTTCGACGAACTGGCGATGATAGGTCCAGGCTTCGGCGGCGTGGACCGCGCGATCCGTATCGATAGGAACCGTGACTTCGCACTTCCCGCCGGTCATACGTTCCAGTTGCGCGATCGCCTGGTCGATGCGCGCCTGAATTTCCGCGTCGAGAGTGTCGAAAAAATGCGTACGCGCAATCCCCAGACGCAAGCCACGGACATCCCGATCCAGCGCCGCAACGTAATCGGTGGCCGGGAACCGGTGGCTGTTGATGTCCCGTGGATCATAACCGGCAAGGCAGGTCAGTACGGCAGCCACATCGGCTACCGTGCGGGCCATGGGACCGGCGTGGTCCAACGTCCAGGAAAGCGGCACCACGCCGCGCACCGAGACCAGGCCATAGGTAGGTTTCAGTCCCACCACCCCGCACAACGCCGCGGGCTGGCGGATCGAGCCTCCGGTGTCGGTGCCGATGGCGGCATAACACATACCGGTAGCCACCGCCGCCGCCGAACCGCCGGAAGAACCGCCGGGAGTATGCCCGGGCGCGCGCGGATTATCTACCGGCCCGTGGGTGCTGATGACCGAGCTGCCGCCATAGGCAAACTCATGCAGATTGGTTTTGCCGATCAGCACCGCCCCGGCATCCCGCAGGCGGCGCACCAGTTCCGCCTCCTCGTTCGGCCGCCGGTCGCTGAACAGGCGGCTCGCCGCCGTCGTGGGCACGCCGGCTACGTCGACCAGGTCCTTGAGCGCGATCGGGATACCATGCAACAGCCCGCGCCAGCGCCCGCTGCGCACCTCGGCTTCCGCCCGGCCCGCTTCTTCCAGCGCACTCTCGGCGGTGACGGTGATGAACGCGTGCAGCGCAGAATCCAGTTCCTTAATCCGCACCAAGCAGGCTTGGGTGAGGGCTACGGGCGAGACGCGGCCGTCACGCACACTTCGGCCCGCCTCGCAAAGAGAGAGCGCGGTCAGCTCGGATGATTCCGGATCACTCATAAGGTGCTCAGTCTAGCCCATCCTATGGCTGCACGCAAAAACCCAACACCTACCACAGAGGCACAGAGAAGATTGGGGATTTGGATTTGGGACTCTGGGGGTCGACAAATTTTCTGGCTTCGCTCGAAATCGTAAATCCGAAACCCTAAATCCCAGATTTCCTCTGTGTCTCTGTGTCTCTGTGGTAGGTGTTTTTCACTCGTCGATCCCCATCTGCCACAGGATGAACGCGTAATCGAAGGCCACCTCGCGCAGGAAATCGTAGCGGCCGCTGGCGCCGCCGTGACCGGCGCCCATATTGGTCTCCAGCAGCAACGGGTTCTTGTCGGTTTTGAGCGTGCGCAGCTTCGCTACATACTTTGCGGGTTCCCAGTACATCACCTGGCTGTCGTTGAACGATGTCTTTACCAGCATCGCCGGATAGTCCCGCTTCACCAGATTGTCATAAGGCGAGTACTGCATGATGTAATCAAAGTCGGCTTGTTTCTGGGGATTGCCCCATTCTTCGAACTCGCCGACGGTAAGCGGCAGCGAGGAATCCAGCATGGTATTGATCACATCCACGAAAGGAACCTTGGCCACCACCGCCCGGAACAGATCCGGGCGAAGATTGACGACCGCGCCCATCAACAGGCCCCCCGCGCTGCCGCCTTCGATCACCAGTTTCTTCCGGTCGCCGTACTGAATCGCTGCGGTGTCCCGGCTGCCCGCGTGCGGCGCGGAAGACGAGGGACTGGTAAGGTATTCGGCGCAAGCGATGAAGTCGGTGAAGGTATTCATCTTGTGCATCATGCGGCCGGCGTCGTGCCAGGCCTTGCCCAAATCCCCGCCCCCGCGCACATGCGCCACCGCGAAGACCGCGCCGCGGTCCACCAGGCTGAAGCGGGTGGAGCTGAAAGCAATGTCCATGGGCATGCCGTAAGAGCCGTAAGCGTAGAGATACACCGGCGCAGTGCCGTTCCTGATCAAGTCCTTCCGGTAAACCAGGGAGAGGGGAATTCTAACGCCGTCCGGGGCCGTCGCGAAAACGCGCTCCACACGATACCGGGCGGGATCGTAGCCTCCCAGCACCTCCGTGCGTTTCAGCAGCTTCGAGGTGCGCTGCTCGACGTCGTAGTCGTAGACGCTGGGCGGCGTCACAAACGACATGTAGCGGTACCGATACTGCGTGGCGGCAAACTCGCGGTTGTTCTCCGGGCCAATCGAGTAGGCCGGTTCCGGGAACTGGACGCGATGCGATTCGCCGCTGCGCAGGTCGGTGATGGTGATCTGCTGTATCCCCTCTTCCCGCTCCTGCAACACATAGAATCTTTCGAAACACCGCAAATCATCCAGCATGACCTGCGGCCGATGCGCCACCACCTCCTGCCAGTTTTTCTCGCCGGGATCGTGGACCGGCGCTTTGACCAGGCGGAAATTCCGCCCGGTGTCATTGACGCGCAGGAAGAAAAAGCCGCCGTGATGAGCGGGGTAATACTCGACTTCATCGCGGCGCGGCTCGATCAGCTTCCATTCCTCGCCGGGCCGGCCAGCGGGCAAATAGCGAGCTTCGGTGGTGGTGTGGCTGCCGGACTCCAGGAAGATAAATTCCTTGCTCAGCGATTTGAGGACGTGCAGGCTGAAACGTTCGTCCTGTTCCTCGTAAATCAACTGCGCTTCCGTGGCCGCCGATCCGACAGCGCGGCGATACAGGCGGTATTGCCGTTTGGCGGAATCTTCCACCGTGTAGAACAAAGTCCGGTTGTCGTTGGCCCACACCACCGAACCGGTTTTCTCCACCATGTCGGGCAGCAGTTGCCGGCTGTGCAGATCCTTAATTCGCAGCGTGTACTGGCGGAAGCCGGTATTGTCGGTCGAGTAAGCCAGCAGGTTGCCGTCTTCGCTTACCGCGTAGGCGCCCAGCGCCATGAATAGCTGCCCTTCGGCCAGTTGATTCAGGTCGAGCGTGACCTCCTCGGGCGCCTCCAGATCGCCGCGCTTACGGCACAGAATGGGGTACTGCTTCCCCTTCTCGGTACGGCTGTAGTAGAAGTAGCCACCCTGCCGGTAAGGCACCTGGACGTCGGTTTCCTTGATGCGCGCCAGCATCTCATCATAGAGCCTGGTCTGAAGCTCTTCCGTGGGCTTCATGATCGCATCGGCGTAACTGTTTTCCGCTTCCAGGTAGGCACGCACTTTGGGATCGTTCTTATCGCGCAGCCAGAAGTACTCGTCGACCAGCTTCCGGCCGTGGATCGCGATAACCTTGGTTCGCTTTTCGGCAACCGGAGGCTGCGGTAAAGCAACCGATTGATCGGCAGTTGTATTTGCAGGAATTTCAGTCATCCTCACGGGAACAACCAGTAGAAGAATTAGAAGCGGAGCCGCACTGGCATCCAGCATCATGATATTCCCTTCCACCGGAAGGCGCAGGGCAGCACCCAGCATTCAGAAGTGGTCTCAAAAATAGGAATCGGATTCATCAACGGCCTGCCAGTCCGCGATTTCTGCGGGTGCGTGAAGTCGCGATGTTTACCATCTTGGTTTGCGAGACCGCTTCTCAGTTCTCAGCTCCCGCCCGCTTAGCGGGATCAGTTCTCAGTGGTGCGCCGCGAACCGCTGCGGAACCGGCGAGCGGAAATCGCGAAAAAAATTTCCCTCATCGGCGGGGTACGGCGCGCTATCGCGGGCTATCGCGGTTTGCCTGGTTCCCCTGTCCGCCAAAAGCGGGCGGAAAAAACCGCAACAGGCCGCAAGCTAAAAGCAAAAAAGGGGCGCATCTGTCTGCAGATCCCTCTCCCGCTTGGCGGGATCGAGATTTCGTCCCGCTGTGCGGGACTCCCGGCCGCTGCGGCGGCCTCACGCCCGCAAAGCGGCTCAAGTTTCGTTCGCATCGCACAAGGCGGGACCACCATCGAGCGCCTCCTGGGGACAGAGTAGCCGACTTGGCAACGCATCTGGGGACAGTTTGGACGCTTTCGACGGATTTATTTTCGACCCAGTGGCCGGTGGCCAGTCGCACCCAGCACTCAGCATTTCTTGGCATGGTTCAACTTGCTTGCATATTGATCCTGCTAAGACGTTGGTGAGATCACTTCTCAGCACTCAGCATTCAGAAGTGGTCTCGAAAATAGGAATCGGATCTATCAATGGCCTGCCAAGAGCGCAGCACCTTAAGAATTGTCATTCCGAGTCCGCCGCGGCGGACGAGGAATCTGCAGTTCGGCCCCGCTGTTCTGGCTGATTGCTGAATGCTGAGTGCTGACTTCTGTATGCCCCCCGTTCACTCGACCGTTCGCCGCCGCATCAGCATATTGGTCGGAGTCTCGCTGTCCGCGCTCTTTGCGGTCACCGTGGTCATTTTGGCCAGGTGCACGTCAAAGCCGGTTTTGGGCAGCAGGGAGGTGAGGCGAAAGGCTTTCCATCCCGAGGCTTTGATCTCGGTTTGCCGATACACGTCCTCTTCCGTCCGGCTAACCTCTTGCTCGCCCTTTATGTTTTCCAGGAAATTCTGCGCCTCTTCCAGGCTGGGAGCCTTGGCGGCGGAGTTGCGATTGGTAAGCGATTCCGCGGCGTAGGAACGCACCAGCTTGGGCCAATACTTTTGCAGCAGCGATTCGCTGGCGAACACGTCGAACCACTCCAGGCGGTTGTTAATGGCTACCACCACGCCCACCGCCTTGCGGTCGCGAAGTTTTCCCATCAGGTCCTCATAGGAGCGCTCTAGCGGAGCGGCTACCTGTTCTACCTTCGCCCGGTAAACGGGAGTGTCCATCGCCGCGGCATACGACGTAGTACTCGGAGGCGCAACCGGACCCAGAACGCCGCCAACGCCGCCTCCGGGCGCCGCGGCCATGGCTTTCCGGGAAGAGTTCACCTCCGCCCAAACCTGCTCCTGGTTGCGCTCCGCCATGGCCTGTTTACGCACGCTGGGCTGGGCCATGATCGGCGCCGACGCACTGAATTGTTCGCTGGCTCCGGTCCAGCGCCCGGGTTCGACGCAGAAAACTGCCAGGTCTATGGGTTCGCTCTTCGCCGGCACAATGCGGTCGCTGCCTACCACCCGGTCCTGTTTGCCGCCCGTGACAATCTCCCCGGCAAGCAGAATTAGCGGACGGCTCGAGTTATTGACCAGCACCAGTTGATTGACTTGGGCTCCGCCGGCCGCCATCTGTCCCGGACGATGACGGATCATGGTGGACGCCAGGCGTCCCGATTCGGTTACCACTACCTCGCCGGAACGCATGCCTTCATCGAGTGTCAGGAACTGCGAAGTGTCCTGTGTGTTCCGGGCAACAACCGGAAAGATGGTGAGATTGTCCTGATGAATCGGCTCCAGAACTTGGTAAGCGGCAGTCGTCTTGGCCGCCCAGACGGGACCTGCCGCGTAGATTGCTGCCATCATCGAAGCCACTAGAAGTATTGCCAGAATGCGGTCTTTCATATCGTTTCTCCTCGCGGCACAGCCCCTGCATCTCGTCTTTCCGCTATCCGGTCCGTGCCTCTGGACAAAGAACGCCGGAGGAGTACGTTTCTTGCACAGAAAAAATTTGTTAGCATTCGCCAGCAGTCGCGCACCACAACCTTGTGAGCTATTTCGGGTCTTAGAGGTTGAATGTTTAGCCGCTCCGAGTTCGCCGACAGTATGGCGCCTCTCTTTCGCGAGCTGTACCGGAAAAGCGCGGCGGCCGAATATGGTCTGGAGGAAGGCGAGTTCGCGCGGATCTTGGAGGACATCGCGGCGAAATACCTGTCCGGCGGCTCGCCCGCGGAAGCGCCTACCTTCTACATGGCGTTGCGCATTGAGGAACTGGCGCTGGCGCGCGCCTGTGTGGCGGGAAACGAGAAGGCCTGGGAGGTGTTCCTTACCCGCTACCGCGCCAAGCTGTACGAAATGGCCGGGGCCATCGCGCAGGACGATAGTGTGGGGCACGAACTGGCCGACTCTCTCTATGCCGAACTCTATGGCTTGCATACACGGGGGGACCGGCGGGTCTCGAAGTTTTCCTACTACACCGGCCGGGGCTCGCTGGAGGGCTGGCTGCGCACCCTGCTCGCCCAGGATTACGTCGACCGTTATCGCCGCCAGAAACGCTTGGTCAGCCTGGAAGAAGAAGAGGAGCCGCACCACTCATTGCCGCCGGCGGAGCCGCCCGCGGTTGCCGATCCCCGTCTGGCTCCGGCGACCGACGCCGCTCTCGCCGCGCTGCCCGCGGAAGACCGCTTTATCCTCGCCGCCTACTTTCTCGACGGCCGAACGCTGGCGGAAATTGCGCGTATGCTGAAGGTGCACGAATCCACCATCAGCCGCAAGGTGGACCGGTTGACACACCGGTTGCGCGAAAGCATTATCCAGCGGCTGATGGATCAGGGCCTTGACCGGCGCGCGGCCCAGGAAGCGCTGGAGATAGACGTCCGCGATCTGGCCATAGACGTCAGATCGCGCCTCGCGCAAGAAACCGCCGGAACAACGTTCCATAATAGTAAGGAGGAGCGCAGCCAGGCAGACAACAGCAGCAAAGAACAAGCCACAAGCGGTTCCGATCCGTAAGGTGTGATTTGGTGTGTGGTGGCTTTGGTGTTTGACTTCTGAATTCTGACTTGTGGCTTGTTGCTTGTGGCTTGCAGCTTGTGTCGTGACTTTTCTACCCAAATTCGTGCGCGGCCGCCTGGCGCAAGGCCCGGGCGGCGGCGAGCATCCCGAGGCGGATCTGCTCAACGCTTTCTGCGAGGATGCGCTGCGGCCGGCCGAACGCGAGCAGCTATTGGCGCATCTAGCCGCCTGCGCGCAGTGCCGCGAGGTGGTGGCGCTGCTGACGCCGGCCGAAGGCCCGCCGCGGCCGGAAGTGCAGCCGCAACGCCGCTGGTTCAGTTTTCCGGCACTCCGTTTGCCCGCGTTGCGCTGGGCTGCGATAACGGCGGCGGTAACGGTCGTAATTGCGGCCGCTTTGCTCTACCGGCCCGAGAACCCCGAGCAGGCGCGCTCCGTTGCCCAGGGGCCAGCTTCCGCGACATCGGAGGCGACAGCTAAGCCGCCAGCTACGGAAGAGCGAGCAGGAGCTGTACAGCTTCCGTCGCCGGATACAGAGAGTAAGAAGGGTAAGAAAGTAGAGGTGGCGTCGGCGCAAAGCCGGCGTCAAGCTGCGCTGGATACTGGTGCGCGTGAGACAGCTTCCGCCGCGTCTTCTTATACCAGCCAGTCACAAGCCGGGCGGACGGTGGACAAACTCGGGACGGGGCGAGCGGCTCTTCCCGGAAACGCGTTCGGGCCGCATGCCAACCTGCAGCAACAGGCGAATCAAGCGGCGCAAGTGGCGGCTGCTCCGGCTCTTCCCGCTGCGCCTCTTGCGAAGACGGCAGGTATCGGCGCTGGCGCGACCAGGGCGGTTCGGAAGGCTCAGGCAGACCGGGAGGCGGTGCAATCCGCAATGGCAGCAAGCGCAGCTCCCCGGGCACCTGGAACGGTAAGCCAACCAGCCGCGCCCGCGTCCGCGGGGACCTCCGGCCCGCCGACAGACGCTGCAGGAGCTGACAGCAGCGCATCCCGTGGGGTGACAGGCGGGGTGGTGGGAGGGGCAGCGGGAGGGGTGTTGGGACCGCCCCTCGCGTTCCTCGCGAAGCCCGTTGCGGTTACGTGGAACATATCTCCCGACGGGCAACTTCTGCGCAAGTTGCCAGGGGAAGAACCGCAAACCGTCTGGGTTGCGAATGATGTCCGCTTCCGCGCAGTCGCCTCGATCCGCGGAGAGGTATGGGCCGGCGGTCCAGGCGGCATCCTGTACCACTCCTCCGATAGCGGAACCACCTGGATGAAAGTGGCGTTCCCTTCTACCCAGGACATCACGGCCATCTCATTCCGCAACCGCCGTGAAGGCGCCATCACCGTCGCCGGCGGAGACCGCTACGCCACCCATGATGGAGGCCAGAGCTGGCAAGAGGAGAAGAAGTTCTGATTTGGGATTTGGGAATTTGGATTTGGGATTTTTGAGACCGTAAACGCTTTCGTGATTCGAAGATATCTGGCGGACGCCTAAATCCCAATTCCGAAATCCGGAATCCCAAATCCTCACGCAATCCCAATTCCGAAATCCACAATCCCAAATTCCTTATTTGGGCCGCCCGATCCACCAGATCACTTCCCCGACAATCTTCCACCCGGGATCGCGCGAGATCAGAACCGGGGGATATTCCGGACTGGTATGTTGCGGGAGAAGCATGAACTCGTCGGCCACCTTGCGCAACCACTTCACCGTGATCGCGCCATCGGGATCGCGCGCCGCCACCATGCGCTCGATCAATTGCGCCGGATCGGACATAAACGCGTCCACGGCTACGACGTAGCCATCATCGAGCACCGGATACATCGAACGGCCGGAGACGCGGATGCACGTCGTGTGATCGGGGTGCGGACACCACAAGCGCGGAATAGCCAGCGTCTCTTCGACCTCAGCTTGGTCGATCATCCGCGGTGAGCCGGCCGCCGCCGCGTCCCGCAGCAGCGGCACCCCGACCGCATCCGGCTTTTTTTTCAACTTCAGCGCGTCCCCGTGCTGGGTGGCGCCGCGGGCGGGAATCATCTCGATGCGCAAGGGAGATCGCGTATACAGCCGTGCCTCCAGGTCCGGCACGGAACGCGCCACATCCGTTTTGGTGAGTCCTACTTCCTGCCAGAATAGCCAGCAGTCGGGATCTCCCGCCATCCTGCCCAACTGCACGAAGATCTCGGCGGCTGGCCGGTTGTCCCCTTTCTCCCAATGCGAAACGGCCATAGGGGTAACGGCAAACCTCTGGGCGAACCTGGCCTGAGACTCGCCCAGGCGAGACCGCAGGGCGGCAATCCGCTGAGCCCACAAGGGCTTAGCTTTCCGGACAGAAGGCATGATTTTTCTGTTGACTAAAGTAAAGTAATACTTTATAAAGTAATGCGTTATGACGCGCGAGGCCCGCACGCGCCGGAAATCGACCAGACAGAGTAACACGGCGAGACTTCCGAGCGCGGCCCGCTGGAAACCGGAAACGGGAAACTGGAAACGTTGTCCCCTAGGCCCTCCCGCCCGTCCACCCTCCTTACCGCAAACCTCAACCGCGCCGGCGTCAGACCGTAAAACCGGGGGTGCTCCGTCCCGGTCCCGCGATAGCGGGATTGGCCAAGGCGGGCCCGGCGCCGGCGCGCCCTCCCGCCTCGAGCATGTCGCAGAAAGAGTCTGGACTCGCTGGACCACTGGGCCCCACCCATCTTCGCCAACAACCACCACACAGACACAGGGGCACAGAGCGCGCGTGCAACTGAAGCGGTTAGCGCGAAAGGGCAGGAATCAGATGTTCTCTCCTGCTCCGTCTTCGAAAACGTGCGGCACGGCTGACCTCTGTGTCTCTGTGCCTCTGTGGTGGACTTTGGAGAAATTATGAGCGACCGAAAACCCACGCCCAAAGCGATCGATCGCCTGGCCTTGAAATACGAACGTCTGAAAACGGCCATCGAAAAAGCGCAAGAGGAGGCCAGGGAACCCAAGCGGCAACTGATCCTGCTCGCCACCGCCTGGGGCGCGATCACGCGCCGGGCCAGGAAATCTTTCCGGCTGGACGGGCTGGAGCGCTACATTCTCGCCACTTACGGCGAAAGCAGCGAAATCCGGAAGGACGCGGTCCAGAAACTCCAACTGGAGCTGGTCTGCCTGAACCGCGGGCGCCTGTTCCGCCAGCTCTTCCGCCCGGACCTCCGCTACGTCTCCGTGCCGGGCGCGGCCGCCGCCATCCGCAAAGTCCCGCGCGACCAGCGCCGCCACATCATCCGCCTCTATCGCGCCTGCTTCCTGACTCAGCCGCAGAGTCCGTCGCTGAAAGTCGAAAAACAGAGACCTGCAACTGCCCCCGGCCGCCGGCTCGCAGCGATAGCCGCGCAGGAAAGCGCCTGAGGAAGGCCCATAACATCAAGGAGTACTGGTTTATGAACGGAGCCAACGGGAAACGGGGAACGGAAAACGGGGAACGGAGCACAGGAGAGGGGAACCGGGAAATGGCTAATCGCTGTGTCTCATCCGCGCGCGCGTCCCGAATCCTGGCAAACGCGCTGGGCCACGGCTATTCCCGGCAGTCGGTAGTGCGCCTGATCGAGGAAGGCAGCCTGCACGCTCACCGCCTCCGCCGGCGCGGCCAGTGGTACATCGACTCCAACTCCGTCCTGAAGCTGATCCAAAACATACTCGACACGCCGCCGGACTAAGCCACCACATCGAGCCAATCAGACGGCGACGCAGGCCCCTCGCAACGGCCGCTCGTGGCCGGGGATTCTCACTGCAGGTGGAGGGAGCAGGCGGCCCGGCATGGCCGCGCAAACTTCCTTCCGTCCCATCCATGCCGCGCCAGATTTTGCGATGCTTTCGAATTTCCTATTAGCGACGGTGGCCCAGGTATGCGCCCTCGTAAATATTGCGAGCTCAATAGCACGATGGCGCATACCTGGGAACGGCAACTTTTCTCGCCCTACCAAGTCTGCGCACGCCATATTATCCCAGGTATTCGCCACTAAATCTTCGAGCTTGTGAAGTCGCTCAGAGCGCATACCTGGGCCACCAGTCCAGTCGGATCGCCCGATCTCCCGATTCCGGGACTCCGTGTCGGTGGCAGGTTTACTCCCTCACAGCTTCAGCAATCTCTCCGCATTCCCGTGTGCGACTTTCTCCAGATCTTCCGGACTGATCGGAAGCGCGGCCAAAAAATCGCGGCCCTCGGAATTGGGACTGAAAGGATAGTCCACGGAAAACAAAATACGGCCGGCGCCCACTACCTGCAGGGCGCAAAGCAACGGGGGCACGGTAAAGTATCCGCTGGTGGTGAGGTAGAAATGCTCGTAGAAATATTCCGACACCCGGCGGGGAAGGTGATTGGCGGCGCGGGCCAGAACCGCGTCGGCGCGGGCGATGGAGTAGGGCAGATCTTCTCCCATATGCCCGATAATGATCTTGAGCCGGGGAAAACGCTCGAACAGCCCGGAGACGATCAGGCGCAGGCAGTGCATCCCGAGTTCCACGTGCCAGCCCCAGGCGGCGGTCGACAGAAAGAAACCGCTCGCGCCCGGCATCCCCTCGTAATAGGCATCCTGCACCGCTTTCGGCGCCGGAGTGGGATGCAGGTACAGGGGAACGTCGAGCGCCTGGGCGGTGGCAAACAGCGGAGTAAAACGCGGGTGGTCCAGAAAAACCCCGTCCACCGCGCCATGCACCAAAGCCCCCTTGAATCCCAACTGGCACACGCAACGCTCGAACTCGGCCGCCGCCTTCTCCGGTTCCTGCGGCGCCAGCGCGGCAAACCCGGCCAGACGGTCCGGGTGGGCCCGCACCGCCGCCGCCAGTTGATCATTCGCATCGCGCGCCAGCGCCGTCGCGGTCGCCGGCTCCAGTTTGTCCATGCCGCTGTTGGTAAGTGATAGCACCTGGAGGTCGATGCCGGCCGCATCCATGTCGGCGATCCGGCCTTTCCCAACATCCAGCAGCTTGCCGCGCACCGCTTCCACAAACCCCGTACGGGGGCCGCTTTGGATGTGCGCCGTGGCTTTCAGCACTTCCTCGGTGATGAAGTGCTCTTCCAGAGTAATGGTTCGCATGTTTGGCTTGACCTTTTGCGGAATTTTGAATTTTGAATTTTGATTTTAAAACCCCGCGACCCATGACGTATCGGCAGCCTTGGATTTTACCGCTCCCGCTCACATTTCGCGATGTCTGTCGAACAATAGGCGGTAAAACGCTCTTCAAATCAAAATTCAAAATTCGAAATTCAAAATTTCCTAAGCTAAAGTCCCGCCGCATTCCTGCCGATAAGGTGACTGGGGAGAACACAGGAGACCTATGAACAAACAGGCCCTGGCTGTAATACTGCTCATTCTTGTAACCATCATGACCATCGGCTGCGGCTCCGGCAGCAGCTCCAGCTCCGCTGCCCGCGCCTACAGCGGCACCGCTTCGGTGGGCGACTTTTTGAGCATCACGCTCGATCCCACCGCGCAAACCATCACCTACACCAACTATTCCAACGGCGACAGCGGCGTGATTCCGTATACGCTCAACAGCGACGGGACGTACACGCTCAACGATCCCACCGGCAATCTGATCGCAGCCTACGAAGTGCCAAATTATGGTTTATTGATCCAGGCCGCCAAAGCCGGACCTAACCATGCCACGCCGGCGCTCATTACCGCTATCCAGCAGGCGCCCATCTCGATTTCCAGCATGGCCGGACATCAGTACAACTACATGCAATTCCGCACCACCGCGGGCGGTCTGGAAGTGGGTTCAGTGGCCACCGATTCCCAAGGAAATATCACCACCAGCAGCTATTGGCCGTACGGCGAAATGGGGATGGGCGGACCGCCAGACCCATTTGGCTCAAGCACCTTCTTGGGCTCCGATATTCAGGCGGACCCCAGCGGTAATTTCCTCAAGTTAATGGCTGACCCAGGCCAGTACAGCTACATTTTCGGCACCAGCAACGGCCTGTTTGCGGTGGATACTCCGAACGGCGCAATCCTCGGATTCCAAAAGGCGACGAGCCCGGCCTTCGATCCGTCTTACGCAGGTACCTATCAAGCCATCTACTACCAGAAGAACAACGCCAGTACGGGCCAGGGCAACGTAGAGACGGGAACTCCCAACCTGGGGACAGCGACCCTGACGATCGGTTCCAGCGGACAGCTGACGGTCCAGAACGCACAGGGCACAACGCTGCTGCAGGCGACTCTGAGTCCGATAGCCAGCGCTTCGTACCTTTATGGTTCGGCGAGCGAACTGCAGGATCCCTGTTACGGAATGTTCACCGTCCGTGTGACTAACGGCAGTTACAACCAGGATATCTTCGCTACCTTCGTGGGCCAGGCGGTGCTCTTCTCGTCCTTTACTCCCATTTCCAGCTCCAACTACAACTATCTGTACGGGGTCGGACTGAAGTAAGCTTTTTCCGTTTCCCGTTTCCCGTTTCCGGCTCGTAAGATCCTCGCTTCTAGCGAGGCCCGCTGGAAACTGGAAACGGGACACTGGAAACTCTTCCTTCCCCCCGGACTCACGCTCGCCAACAAACTTCACCGAGATTTCACAACCTGTTGAACGGCTATTCAAGTACCTGGGACTTAATGAAACTGAGTTCCTGAGCGAGCCCCGAGGCCTGCAGAGCAGACCGACGAGGGCAACTCACGCCACCCACCCCGCATCTGACGCTATTCCGCGCGCCGGACGTTGAGCCGTGAAAGAAAGCCGACGCTTTCTGAATCATGACTGCGACCAGAATCCCGCTGCTGCTGCTGTTCCTGCTGCTGATCCTGCTTTTACCCTGGCAAATCGTGCATTCGGCGGAAAGTGCGGCGCCGCCCCTGGGAACCGGCCCAGGCAGTTCTCCTCCTCCGATCGTGATTGGCTTCGTCGGCGGATTCGTCCATCACGACAATGCCCGCCGTTCCGAGATCCAGCTTGCCGAGAAGCTCCGCGCCGAATACACGGATCAGGTGCGCGTTGAGGTGTTC
>Ga0326727_10003507_pt1 | contig 49913 bp, 63 predicted proteins | sample MB2enrmetagenome_FD_207643 | JGI IMG/M metagenome (GOLD analysis project Ga0326727, IMG submission 207643) | Lab enriched peat soil microbial communities from McLean, Ithaca, NY, United States - MB29MY | ecosystem: Environmental > Terrestrial > Soil > Wetlands > Peat | place: USA: New York... | reverse complement strand
CCAACCCTGAACCGAGCACCGCCAATCGAATCGAACGGGATATTATGTTGAGTCCGCCAACGCGTGCGACGTGCCAATCGCCAAGCTGGCGCACTTTACTGCACATATCTACTGACTGCACACAATACAGGAGGGTAGACTGAATACTCCGATGCCCTGCAAATAAGGCAATTTCGTGAATGTCCCAGTTGGCGCGCGCGAGGTCGGTGAGGCAAAGATGCCGTGAGGTGTGAGTTGTGAACTCTGGGACAGCGGAGCGTTCGGAGATCCCAGCGACCACCTTGGACCAAGTCCAGATCGAGATCGGACGACCGCGATTGCGGCGGGACTCAGACAGGAACAAGGGGCCTCGATCGCTACTCAACTCGCGCCGTTTCCGGAGGTATGCAGCATAAAGTATCGCTGTCACCTCGGAATAGACGACCACTCGACCACGCCGGTTTTTCGTCTTTTCTGCTCGGATGCGGATCGTTCGCCGGGAGGGGTCAATGTCGGCCGTGTCGAGAGAGCACAGTTCCTCTCTCCGAAGGGCCGCGTCATATCCCAGCGCCAACATCATACGGTTCCGTAGGGGCTCGCACCGTGCTGCTTCGATGATGGCTCGCCATTGCTCATCGTTCGGAATCCAAGGCAGTTTGGTATAGCGTGGGATCAGGCCCCGCTCTCGTATGCCGCCGAAACATCTGCCCGGCGTGTAGCGACCGCGGCCGACGGGATTATTGGTACGCAGGCCTTCCTCAACCAGGTAGTCGTAAAACAACCGAATCGCAGTAAGGCGCTGCTGGAGCGTGGCGTTGGCCAGCCCACCACCAGAGTCGATTACCACCACTTTCCAACACTTCGGATTTGGGCGCGAGGTCAGATCGCGGACGTAGGCAGCGATGTGCTCTCGCGTGGCGAAGTCAATCTCGGTGTGGGATCGCGCGCTGAAGAGCAGATAATCCTGTAGCGCGCGGCCATAAGCATCGATCGTGTTGGGGGCTAAGCCCAGCTTGGCTTGAATACCGAGCCAAGCACGGGCCGTGTGGCAGGCATTCACTTGGGGGTATCGTTCCCAGCGTACCTCAATTCTCATTCGGAGCCCCTTTCGCCATTGGACGGACGTGCGCTCCGAAGGTCACCAAACTAATCACACGATCTTGTGTTATGACGGAGGAAAGGAACCGAAGTGCCCATTCCGGCTACCCTTTGCGATTATTTAAGAGAGTTCAGTAGCGAGTTAGGTGAAAGAATTCTCGAGACTTGCCCGGCTCTTCACAAACCAAGTGACCCAGTTTTGCCCAGGATGAAGACCTTACTCCGTAAGCCTTATCGCGCCCAGGAACTGGCAGCCATGGGTGTGGTTCGGCGCTGGGAGCAGGCACATGCTGCGGCGGTCGTCGGAGAGTGTGGCACCGGCAAGACGCTTGTCGCGCTCGCCGCTATCCATTGCCACGCCGACGGAAAGCCGTACACGGCGCTTGCGATGGTGCCGGGACATTTAACTGCCAAGATGGCGCGAGAAACTTTTCAAACCTTGCCCAGGGTGCGGGTCTTTTTCGTCGACGCGTTGCGCGACGGAGCGCCGAATGGCTCCCGGTGCGGCATCAATGAGGTGAAGTTGCGCCATGGCAAGATCGTGCGGGAGGGCTTCCACACCACGCTGACCGATCTTCGTCTCCGGAAGAACTACAAGACGGCTCGGCAACGTTGGCACCAGGAGATCTGTTCCGGTCCAGCCTTGTTCATAGTTGGGAGGGACCGCTCCAAGTTGGGGTGGTTCTGGCGGCACGCGTACGAAGTGGCGCAGTGCGGCCGCTACCAGGGCAGTGTCGTGAACCCTGACACCGGCTGCCCCGTTTACGTTGGGGATGATCGCCTGCTCGCCTCGGACTTCGGCAAGGTACGGCTAAGCGAGATGGTTGGCGGTGCCGACCATGCCGAAAAGGAAGCGAATGCGAAATCACGCCGGCAGCTTTACAGCCCGCTCTGGCAGGCGGATGGGCGGAGGATCCGTCGGGTGGCGCCAATGGAGTTTATCGGTCGTTATCTGGCCGACTGGTTTGACTATGGCATTGGCGACGAGGTGCATCAACTGACGGCGGGCGATACGGCACAGGGTAACGCACTCGGAACTCTTGCCGCTTGTACCGATCACCTGGTGGTCCTCACGGGCACATTGCTCAGTGGCTATGCAGACGACCTCTATCATCTCCTGTTTCGCCTGGAGGCAAGGAAGATGGTGGGGCTCGGTTATGAGTGGGGCGAAGCCGGCGTACGGTCCTTTGCCGAAACGTATGGAGTGCTCGAGAAAATCACGACCATTCAGCCAGCCGACAATGCCTGCTCCAAAGCACGCGTAACGACGCAAGTGAAGCGTCGGCCAGGAGCTTCACCGCTGCTATTCGGGCACTTTCTGATGGAGTTGGGAGCGTTTATTTCGCTGGAGGACATCTCATGCGACCTGCCGACGTACACCGAGGAGGTGATCGGTGTCGAGATGGATCCGCCGCTGCGTGCGGCCTACCAGCAATTGGAAGAAGACGTCAAGCGCGCCCTAAAGGAGCACCGTGGCAACCACTCCGTGATGAGTGTGGGCCTCAATGCGCTCTTGATGTACCCGGACCGACCCTATGATCTCGGCGAGTTGTTCGGTTGGGAATTCAGCGAGGAAACGGGCCGAAGGGAGAAGTTTCTGATTGGTCGGGCCGAAGACCTGAACCGCGACTGTCTTCAGGCCAAGGAGCGTCGGTTACTTGAGATCGTCCGGGCGGAGCTCAGTGCCGGGCGTCGCTGCCACGTGTATGCTGTTTTTACACGGCGGAGGGACGTGACTCACCGTCTGGAAAGCATGCTGGCGCGGGAAGGCATCCGTGTGGCCGTGCTTACTTCTGACGTGCCTCCCGAAAAGCGCGAAGCATGGTTCGAGAGGAAGCTCGCAGAGAAGGTGCAGGTAACGATTTCACATCCCAAGATTATCGAGACTGGGCTCGATCTTCTGAGCCACCCTTCGCTGATCTTTTATGAGTCGGGGTATTCGCTCCACACGCTGCGTCAAGCCAGTCGGCGATCCTGGCGGATCGGGCAGTGGCAGCCGGTTCGCGTCTATTACCTGCACTACGCGGAGACCGTCCAAACGTCGTGTCTCCGACTCATGGGGAAAAAGCTGCTGGTGTCGCTGGCCATGGAAGGCAAGTTCTCCGCGGAAGGACTCCAGGCGCTCGACGACGGCAACGATATGCTGACCGCTATGGCGCGCGAGTTGGTCACTGAACGGGGAATCGGCGAGCCCGCCGCTGTCATCTGGCGACAAATTCAGGCGGAGCAAAACAGAGTGTTTCCGGCTGTGCTTCCCGCTCCCGAGCCCATCGAAAACCCTCCCAGCGACCTCCCAAAAACCTTGGCCCCGGTCGCAGAGGTTCAGGTGTTACCTCTCCCCGGCCTCCTTGTATTCGGATCGCGACCCCCGGCGCCGGCAGCCAGTCGTCTGAAGAAGAGGTCGAATTTAGCGCCGTCACGGGACCAACTCGCATTGTTCTGACGCCCCCCGACTCGCAACGGCCCTGTCCCGATTCAACCACAGCCAGACTCCACGCCGAACTGCAAAAGCAAAGGCAACTGGTTTCAAGAGAAATTCAGACTGAGAGACCAACCAGATTCCACCAAACCATATTCCTCGTAACTTAAGTGTATGCGGTCTATACGCAGAAGCGTGACGTGACGCGTCGGCTGGAGGGCATACTGGGCAAGGAAGGCATCCAAGTAGCTGTACTGACCACGGAGGTTGCGCCGGAGCAGCGTGAGTCCTGGTATGAGCGGCAACTACGGGCTGGCGTTCAGGTCGTGATCGCGCACCCCCGTTTGGTTCAGAGGGGACTCGACCTGTGGTCCTTCCCAGACATCTTCTTCTACGAGACCGGCTATTCGATCTACACCCTGCGGCAGGCCAGCCGGCGCTCCTGGAGGATTGGGCAGTGGTCGAACGTCAACGTCAAATTCTTCTACTACGCCGGCACCATGCAGGAAGCGTGCTTGAGGCTGATGGGGAAGAAGCTCCTGGTTTCACTGGCGATGGAAGGGAAGTTTGCAACTGACGGCCTGCAAGCGATCGACGAAGGCGATGACATCCTGATGGCGATGGCCAGGGAGCTGGTGACGGAGAAGGGCATCGGGGAAAATGCAGATGCGGTGTGGAAGAGGCTGCAAAGGCAGCAGGCGGAGGTATTCGGAGTCCGAGCAGTGGAGCCATCCTCCATGGAGGCAGAACCTCCGGAGAGGGATGCGCCAGAAGTCACCATTCCACCGGTGGCGCAGATCCCGGAATTGGTGACACAACTCCTCATGTTCGGTATGTCACTTGAAAGTGTACCCAGGCGTAAAGCCTCGCGCAGGCCATCGAGTGCCGCTACGACGTCAGATCAGCTGGGATTGTTCCAGAGCTAAGGGTGAGGCGAGCTATGGCCGTGCGCAGTCTCGCACTGGGCAAAGTACGCGGTCACCCGGCCAGAAGCGCGGATTGCCCCTGCGGAATCGTCGATTAACAAAGGGTGACAACGCAGGATCTGCTTCCTCGAACCCCTTTCTGGCCCGTCGCGTCAACTGGTCACTTCTAGGTGTCGATATACAACCATGTAAATCAATGTCCTGTGCTCTTATGTTGAGGTCAGGGCGTCACTCGACCTTTGACGAGGGTGCTGCTCATCTCCTTGACATCCGACACTAATGCTCCAATCAGCTCCTCCCAAGCGGCCTTGTAAGTAAGGCTAAACTCCGTACCATAGCCCTTCATCTTCTCGGGGCTCGCGTTTTCGAGCACCATCCAGAGTCTGGAAAGCTCTACCGCAGGGAGTTGCCGCGGCCTAGGTTTGTGAACCTGAATCGAGAATCGATTGTGCGATTCCGACAACCGTATCCGAACTGATTGCAAGTTGCAGCTCAGGCGATCTGCACGTCGCAGCGCGTTGGAAGGTGTCCAGAAACAGCACTGTCCCGCCTCCGGGTTTTTGATGCGGCCAGGAGGGATTGTTTCCCACAACGGGACTTTGGGGGACCCAGCATGAGGTTCTGTTTTACTGGCGCATATCAACCACTCGGTTGAACGCTGGTGCTGGCTTCAGGCTCCGCTCATCGAACTAGCGGGTTTCTCGGGATAGAGGCGGTCGAACTCGGGATCGTCGTGAAGTATGGCCAGATCGGGATCGCGGCGCGCCCACGACGGATCTTTGAAGCCAGCTTCCCATGCCTTGCGCAGGGTTTCGATAGCTTCCTGTTTGCGGCTAAGAGAGCAGTACAGGCAGGCGGCGTTGTAGAGGATGGACGCTTCGTTCGCGCGTAATGTCACCGCGAGATTGAGTTCGCGCAGCGCGTCGTCGGAACGGCCAAATTTCGCGTAATCGGAGCCCAGCAGGACTCGCGCCCGCGCATCTTCCGGCACCTGCTTCAAGTGGTTCTCGAAAGCGGCAATCCGCCGCTGAGTCCAGTTCCGCCGGGCTTCTTCCTTTCCTAGCGCACCCAGCGCATTGAGAATGGGCACATAGACGTTATAGTCCTCGCCACTGGCCTCGACAGCGGCTTCGGCGGCGTCCACAACCTCCTGGTAACGGCCGGCGGCAAACAGGGCCCGGCACAGCAGGTAATAGGCGCCCTCGCAATCCTTCTTGCGCTCGATGGCCTTCTTCACCATGCGAACGGCTTCGTCGTACAGTTCGGCAGCGTACAAAACCCACGCCTGCGCTACCTGCACTTCCGGCAGGTCCCAGCGCAGTGCGACGGCCTTCCCCGAGGCTTCCCGCGCGCGCTCCACCCATACCTGGTCGCGGCTGTAATTGCAGTAGAACATCGCGCAGGCATTCGCGGATGCCGCATAGGCAAGCGCGAAGTTGGAATCGATGTTCACCGCGTTTTCGAACATCTGCAGCGCGAATTCCAGGTCCTGGCGCGTCAGGCGGCGGGCGTAGCGCTTGCCTCGCAGGTACAGGTCGTAGGCCTGCAGGTTCTCCGTTGGCTTGACGGCGAGCGCTTCGAGTTCCTCGGGCGTCAGCGTCACACGCAGGGCCTCGGCGATCTTGCGCGCCATCTCATCCTGAACTTCGAAAACGTCCTTCATCTCGCGGTCGAAGCGTTCGGACCACAGAGAGAAATCCGTCCGGGTGTCCACCAACTGCGCGCTGATACGGAGCCGGGGGCCGGCTCGCCGCAAAGTGCCGGTAAGAACGTAGGCGGCGCCAAGTTGCTGGCCCACCTGCGCCGGTGTCACCGCTTTGTCGCGAAACGCTAGCACCGTCGGGCGTGAATAGACGTTCAGGCCGCGAATCTTCGAAAGATCGGTGATCACATCCTCCGTAATGCCGTCGCGCAGGTATTCGTCTTCCTTCGCACCACTGAGGTTTTCGAAGTAGAGCACCGCGACCGACTTCGATGCCAGCCGGTGAGTGCCGGATCCGGGGTCGGAGTCTGTCTTTTCCTTGGCGCGGCGCTTACCCGTCTCCAGGTCGCGTTTCAGGCGGCTGAGGTCAGTCTTCAGCTCGGTAGCGGTCTGGCACCGAAGATTGCGGTCTTTTTCCAGCGTCTTGTCGAGGATCCGTATAAAGTCGGCAGGCAATGACGGATTCAGTTCGGACGCTGGCTTGGCATCGTGATTCAGGATGGCGTCGAAGACCATCGCCGAGGTATCGCCCGCAAACGGCAGTATGCCCGTCGCCAACTGGTACAGCACTGTGCCAACGGAGAATATGTCGGTCCGCCCGTCCACAAGCTGGCCTCGTGCCTGCTCCGGTGACATGTAGCTGATGGTACCCATCACGGAACCCGGTGACGTCAGTCCCGCGCTGGCGCTCATCGTCTGCACCTCGGTCGCGTGCCCGAGGCCGGCTTCCTCCGCCGTGATCTTCGCCAGGCCAAAATCCAGGATCTTCAGTTGCCCGCGGTCCGTGAGAAAGAGATTGGCCGGCTTGATGTCGCGGTGAATGATGCCCTTAGCGTGCGCCGATTCGAGCGCGTCGGCCATTTGAATAGCGAGCGGCAGCAGTTTGTCCATCTCCATCGGCTGCCGGCCCATCTTCTGCGCCAGGCTGGCGCCTTCCAGCAGTTCCATCACGATGAAATGCCGGCGTCCGTGCTGCTCAATGGCGTGTATCGTGCAGATGTTGGGATGGTTCAGCGACGATGCCGCGTGCGCCTCCCGCTGAAAGCGTCCCAGCAGGGTGCTGTCCTGCGCCATTGCTGGAGGAAGAAACTTCAACGCCACGCGCCGGCCGAGTTGCGTGTCCAGCGCTTCGTACACCACGCCCATGCCGCCTGCACCGATCTCGCGCACAATCTCATAGTGGCCGACAGATTGACCCAAGAGAGAATCGTCCAGATTGTTCATATGTAGATTCATGGTATGTCCCGGAAGGAACGGTGTCAAGAAGACCTCCGCGAACTGGCATGTCGAGTGTGCGGAGTGAGGGTCGCGCGCAAGGCGCAGCGGCAAACCTGAGGCTGGTTCCCGCCACACGCGACTACGGGCAAAGGTTCCCCTACGCTGGGCACGTTGGCGACCCGTAGAAGTGCGCCGCTCCTGACGCCCCGGAAGTCTTAGTGCGTATCGGAAGCGCGCCGACTGCACAAAGTTGCGGAATAGCAGAGCCTCTGCCCGGCGCGCTTTCGATACAGCGACTTGAAGGAAGCCGCCCGGGTTTGCGGCGGACGCGGGAATTATGGGCTTTGAATGGCGAAGCTAGGGTCGTAGGTTAAAGGGGTGAGCGGGCAGAATGAGTTTGTGAGGGCCAGGAAGCACGGATGGAGGGTGAACGCGGGTTGGATGGGGTGCGGTGTGTGCTGTTGAGCTGAGGGCGGAGGGTTCGTGGGTAGGTTGCCAAGCACACCAAGGCGTGTGCGTGGTGGGCAGGCGCGGTCTTTTCGCGTGAGGGAGCGGTACTTCATGAGAACCTCGGGGAGGAGAGGGGTGGGGAGCGTAAGCACATCTCCGCCGCCGTCAGGCGCTCCAGGATAATCATCGGGCCGCCGCACTGGGGGCAGGACCAGGTGGGAGTGGAAGGCGGTGGGGTCGAGCAGCCTTCTTCCTCTCCGGGTGGCGGTCCTGGTACGGCTGGCAAATCGGTCGGTCGTCCCAGGAACTGAAAGCAAAGGGGCAAGAGAGCGGCGCGCCGTCGATGGGCCAGAAAGCCGAAATGACGGATACGCACGAAGCCGGGGGGAAGCACGTGGAGCAGGAAGCGGCGCAAGAATTCCTCCACCGCCAGGGTCATCAGGCGCTGCTGGTTGCCGTGCGCGGAGTCTCTCCAGCGAAAGGTGACTTGGTTGCCCTGGAGGGAGACCAAGCGGTGATTGGAGATGGCCACGCGGTGGGTGTAGCGGCCGAGATAACGGAGAACATATTCGGGGCCACCGAAGGGCGGTTTGCAATAGACCACCCAGTCCTGCCGGAACAGTGGGCGGAGGAAGGAGGCGAAAGCCTTCGCTTCCGCCAGAAGCTGGAGGTCCCCGTAGAAGCCGAGTTGGCCATCCGCGAAGGCCCGTTTGAGAGCGTCGACAAACTTGCCGCGGAAAACAAGAGCCAGCACCTTTCTGGGGAGGAAGAAGCGATAGCGGGGGTGGATCCAGCGCTGGTGATCGGGGGAGAGGCCGCCGGCCGGGACCACACAATGGACATGGGGATGATGTTCCAACTTCTGATTCCAACTATGGAGCACGCCGAAGAAGCCGATTTCGGCGCCCAGGTGGCGGGGATCGCGCGCCACTTCCAGCAGCGTTTCAGCACAGGTCTGGAACAACAGACCGTAGATCAGCTTCTTGTTCTGCAAAGCCAGCGGGGCGAGCCGCCGCGGAAGGGTGAAGACCACATGGACGTAGGGAGTCGGCAAAAGTTCGCGGCAGCGCGGCCAGCCGTTGGGTAACGCTGCTGGGAGCCAGCTTTCGCTGGCGGAACAAAAAGGCTTGGTACTCGCGGATGTGCTGGGGACCCAATCGGTCCGGAGAGCGATGGAAGTAACGGGCAAAATCTTTCACCGCAGGGATATAACACTCGATGGTCCTGGGAGAGTAATTTCGACGCTCGAGTTCTTCGAGCATCATTTTGCGTAAACGGGTCATAGGGAACCTCCTTATGACCCGACAATAGCTTGATTAGGGCAGTCCTGTGGGCAACACGCACGCGCAGCGTCCGCCGCACGGGCGGCTTCGTTCAAGTCCCCTTCGAGAGAGTTTCCTGTTGGCCAGACCGCGTTCCCACAGCGTTCATAGTGCAAAAGGCAATCTTTTGAGTTGGCGGTCCTCTTCCGCCTCACCGTTCCCCATTAACAGAAGGACGGATTCATGTTTCGACATGAAGGGAGGCAACGCATGCCCCTACTATTCGCTCACACCGGTGATATCCACCTCGATGAAGACCGCTATTTCGCCGACACCGCCCCGTGCCTGGAATGGTTTGTCGCAGATGACATCCATGCCGGCGTTGGCGTCATTGTAATCAACGGCGAACTCACAACCTACTGGACCAACCCACAACATGCGGCAGGGCCAGGGCATTCGGTACGAAACTCTGTTCTGGGACGAAACCGTAGGAGCCCTGGATGCTGTCAATGGCAAGGAGTGCGTGCGCAGGCTGAGTCGGGCGATGGACCTTGACCGCAGGATTTCAAGAGCCTCTTCAACGGTCTGGAGTACTGTTTTCTGTTTCGGTTTGCGCATGGTTTGACCACCAGTGGTAGAATCACCCGCGTTATGTTCCGAATTGTTTTGTTTTCGCTATTGCTGGCCTTGGCAGTTGTGGTTGTCGGAATCTCCTTCGCCTTAATGCGGAATCTCCACCAGCCGCTCCTCGTGTACGTCATCGTGATGCCGGTTTGGATGACCGTGCTTGTGATATTGGTGATGGTGGGACGGGTCACGTTCAAGAAAGGGCAGAAGAGGGACGAGCGATAGCGAAAGTGATCTGGTACTTGTTTGAAAGGATTGTGGTGGCAGCATGGGATCAGAGGATGGCAGACGTGATGGGGCGATGGTCACCGCAATAGCAAGGAGAAAATACGCATCCTCACTCGCGGCCATGTCGATCTTGGCATCTGCAAGGGGGGGGCATGTTGGGCCGGTCCCGCGGTGGTCGTGCCGGTACTCGTCGGTCCACACCGACGCCTCTTCGGGACTCTCGGGGGCGAGTAGCACCCGCATCGAAAGAAAAGCCCATCCACGGGAGAACGGTGACCCGCTCAATCTCGCTTGGCCTGTGCTCGTGCGTTGCCTAATTAAAACACACACGCATTTCTCGGCTCCACGCTCGCTTTCTCCGGCAGGTTCGTCGGCTTGTAATTCGGATCATCGTGCAGTTTCTCACTTACGGTCTCATGCAGCACGGAACCGGGAGGGATGAAGCGTCTCGCTCCAAGCGGGATCCGCCAGCTGACTTTCTTTGTAGTCACGTCATAATGACGATGGGGGAGAAGCTCTAGGAGCCACCACCAACGTCTTAGCGATTGATGCGGTTTGGCACGCACGTCCGGCGCCACTGGCGGAGGAGGTAGAATCCTTCCAAGTACACGGTCCGCCTTTACTTTGTCGACTAATAAACACAGCGACACAGCCTCGCAGAGCATCCACTCCAGGGTGATCTTTGACAACCCGCTTTGCATCTCTGGGTACGACCCACCGACATCTGAATGCACACCAGCAAACCAAACTTGTTTAATGCTCTGGCCCGGAAATGGCGCACCCCACAGATTATCTCGATAATAGCATCGACGTTCGTCTATCGAAACCGCATGGCGCCCATTAACCATATCGGGATTTTGGGCTGTGTACGGCAATCTCAATGGATCCCAGATCCAACCAACAGAACTCACCGTATCCCAGACGCCCACGAAATGCGGTGGACAATGGCGGCAGAATGTTGCTTTGAAATCATCCGCCACCTTGAAAGTGTTCTTCATACCTCCGGCCTTCCGACTCCGTTTTGCGAAGAGCTGGATGATGTAAGGTATGAGCCCCTCATTGCCAGGAGAAAGTAACCCGAACATGTGAAGCAGGCCTGCAATTGCCCTGACTGTGTATGCGCCTCTGCTGAAGCCAAAAAGGAAAACCTTGTCGCCATCCTCATAGACGTTCATCAGGTAGCGGTAAGCGTCGCCGACATTGGCGAGAAGCCCCGCTCCAAACGCTAGCCCCATCGCTATCGACCATGCTTTACTAATCTTGTTGTGGGCTGTCGGTCCGCCCATCGTCCCTACTCCGGGGTGGTAATATCCGACTTGCCGCACGCCATCGACGACGAGGGTGCTATAAAGCTTGACGACATTGGAGTTCTCATCGCCAAATTCATTTCCTGTTCCATCGCAGCAGACGACTATATTCTTGGACATGCAGCCTCCTGATCTCCTCCTCGAAATCGTAAGCAGTACATCGGGCCTCATCAGTCTTTTTAAGCCCATGGTCCACGCCCCTGACATCACGGCGCAACTCGAAACCGAAGAGACCACCGGGGACGTCAAGGCGAACCGCCCTGACTAATCTTATCGTATCGCAAAGATCTGCATCGACGCAGACGAATGTATCACGCTGGACAAAACGGTTTCTGGACATTCTGGAAATCCAATAGCCTTCGTATTATGCCCGCGGCTGGAGGGTCTTCACTAATCGCGATGCCTGGCTGGGACGCTCCTCACCAGCTCGTGGATACCGTTCCCGACTCTGCTAAAATACATCGCCAGGAAGATTGAGAGCCCATGGCCAACTGGAGAGTCATTGCGCTGGTCAACGGCCAGATCGAAGCCGTTTCTGGCCCGGCTGCTCAAGACCGACCGGGAGCCCACGGATGGATTGTCTGGGAAGGGCCAGCCACTGACGAGGCTCAAGCCCCCCAAAGCGCAGAGGATGCCGATCCCAGGGTCGACCTAGAGTGGATGCGCATTCGCTACGAGCGGGATGTTAATGTACGGTAGGCTTTGAATCATGCTTCCAGGGAAGCCTTGTCGCCTCAACTAGTGTGGTCTCGTCTTCGACTCGATTTGTGTCTGAAGCTGCTTCACCCGCTCCAGGACTTCTTGCTTGGTAATTAGGCCCTTCTCGGTGAGCAGTTCCACCAGCGCGTTGAGGGTCAGCATGTTCGAGTAGGCCAGCTCTTCGAAGCTGACCGTCTGCCTGTTGCCTTCGGATGCCACCTTTTCCCCTCCGATCCGCGGTCTCACATGGTCCCGTCCTACGTCGCAACAAGTGGCGAGCTAGTACGCATTGACCGCCTGGGCGATCCCGATCATATCGCCCTTTGGAGTATAATGTGCCAGGTGATGCCGGTCGAGTAGGAATCCGCGCGCTATGGCAGGGACCACTCAGCCTCCAGGTGGCGTTCGATGAGAACTCTCATAGCATTGACCGTTGCAGGCATGCTGGTCTTGGGTCTGGCCTTCAAGCTTCTTCTCGGTCGGTACGTACTCGCAATCGTACTGGCATTCTTCGGCATCACGTTTGTCGTTACGTTCTTGGCGTTTGTGTTTGTCATTTTGACGTCAGCACGGCACATAAGCGCGACCGATCTCGACTTGGCGCATAAAAACATGGAATCTGGGCGAGGGAGGATGTCTCAATGGATAAACTGAGGAAAATCACTCTACTGATCGCAGTCATTTCCGTCTTCGCGGTGTTTCTCGTGCCCAGCTTGGGAGCGCAGGGAAGCAACCCCCAGACGGCCACCAAAGCTGCTCCAGCGGGCAAAGCGGCGCCGACGACCGGCAAAGCCAAACTCCTCGATCTCAATTCGGCCAGCAAGGAAGACTTGAAGGCGCTGCCTGGAATTGGGGACGCTTATTCGCAGAAGATCATTGATGGAAGGCCCTACAGGGCCAAGACCGACCTCGTAAGTAAGAAGATCATTCCCGAGGCGACTTACAAGAAGATAGCGCCACTGGTTATTGCGAAGCAGCCTCCCAAGAAGTAGCTCGATGATTTATCTGATTGATCGAGGCTAGACCAGGACCTTGGAGTCAACACCCTAAGACGCCTGCTCCAAAGATTAGAGGTGTGCATGGAGACTAGCAGGCGCCTACGCGAGCTGCGACTCGCCAACCCGTTGAAGCTTGGTTTCCTTCATACTGGTGAAGAAGGTCTCCCCTTAGATCGGCGCTGACACTTCAAGCTCTACACTTGTCTCCTTGTCGAACAATGTGGGCAAGAAGGACGTACTCCCGTGCTTCGCGCTCGCTTGCCGAAACGCGGGGAGAACGCCAGGAGCGTCCGATGCCGACTACCGCCGCAGGGCGATAGCCGGCATCAGCAGAGTCGCAGTCACCGTCACTAGCGCTGGCAATGGCATCGGCACACAGGCATTGGCAATGTCATGGGCAATGGCAGAGGCATTGTCATTGGCGAAGACTACGTCTCAAACTTGGTGATGGCGAACCGGCCGAACCCCTGGGACCGGGCCGCCCCGATGCCCAGGTACTTGGCCCCCCACTCGATCATCTGGCGCAGGTCCTTCGGCGACAGCATCGTCTCGTCGAGGTCGAGCGTGCCGGTCGCCGAGGCGTCCTCAATGTACGAGTTTTCCTGCCAGGACCGCTCGTTGCTCCCCTCCAGCTTCACGTACCTCCCGAAGACCTTGGCGTCGGCGACCGTCCTGTCCGTCACCAGGCCCGGCTCCCGGACCTGGACGGCCGTGCGGATGATCTGGTAATCCGCCGCTGCGACCGCCTTCGGTGCCACGTGCGCCACGTGGGCCAGGAAGGACTGGAAGTTGCGGCTCGGGATGTAGACGGTGCCATCCAGGGTGAAGAACTGGGCGTTGGCCTTCTCCGTCAGGGCGGCGTAGTCCGTCTCGCTCATGCCCCGCTTCTCCAGTTCCGCCGCCAGCGTCAGCTTGCGCTTCGCCCCGCTGCGGACCCGGTGGAAGCCGCTCGCCTTCTGGATGGAGATGACCTCGGACCGCTCCCTGGTCATCGGGTGGGCGATGTAAGACTTGAGCCTGATCTCAAGGTTGATCGTCATCTTCGCCGCCTCCGCTGGGGCGGGCACGCCAGCATAGCACATGCTGCCCACCGAGTTGGCAGAAAAACCAGGATCAACTCGTCGCAGTTGATTTAACCGTCTTCCGTACCGGCGAGCCTTGGGGAGCCGAAGGCCCAGTGCGAGTAACCTGGCTCGGCAAGGATTGCCAAATCGACGCTGGTGCTGGACTCTCGGCAGAGGGCTGCGGCAGGCATAAAGGGCGCAAGGGCGGAAACAAAAAGGGGCAGCCACCATGCCGGATGGCCACCCCATTCAAGGAATTCTAACGCCAAAGAACATAGCACAGCTGATCTTGGTTGCAAGAGTACTTTGGTGCCAGAGTCCCCCAGGTAACGGTTGACAAAGGGAAGATTGGGCCGTCACGATATCATTACCGTTAGAGATTCGAGAGTGAGAGGGGGTACGCGGACTATGCGCCAAGTGAGCAGAGTGCGAGTGCTGGTTGTCTTGCTGACTGCTGTTTCCTGGCCCCGGCCTTGCTTGGCGTGGGGCCATGAGGGCCACCAGATCATCGCCCTTATTGCCGAGCACTACATGACGGACTCCGCGAAGGCAAAGGCGACCGCCCTGTTGGACGGCAGCGGGATTGATGCGATTGCATCCTGGGCAGATGATTACCGCCGTGACCATCGGGAAACGGCCTCTTGGCATTACATCGACTGCCCGCTTGCCGAGCCCAGGATCGACATGGCGAGGGACTGCCAGCACGGTGATTGCGTTGTGGCCAAGACGGAAGAATTCCTTGGCGTCCTGCGTGACCCCGCCGCAACCCAGGCAGCGAAGGCGGAAGCGCTGAAGTTTGTGGTGCATTTCGTTGGCGATCTTCACCAACCCCTGCATGACGAGGATAATCACGACAAGGGCGGCAACACCCGTTACGTGGTCTTTGAACGCCATCCCGACAACCTGCACTGGGTTTGGGACACCGGCCTGCTCGAACACATCAACCGCGACCCGGCAGAGCTGGCCGAGGAACTAGAGAAACGCATCACGGCTCAGGATGTGGCCGACTGGGAAAAGGGGACCGTTCTTGACTGGGCAAATGAAGGGCACCATCTCGCCCAGGCGGTTGCGTACGGCGATCTCGGCGACGAGAGCCCCGCGCCGATCACAGCGGCATATGAAAAGCAGGCGGACCCGGCCATCGAGGTTCAGTTAGAGAGGGCTGCTGTAAGGCTGGCGTGGTTGCTGAACCTCGTGCTGAAGTGAGCAGCAATTGACGGGCATGGCTGCTGGGCCTATCAGCCTCCTTTACAGGGCACTGGTCTTCCTCGCATGAACGCAAATTACACCGTCCCGGCGCTGCCGGTCAAGCGATCAAAGAAGAGCCGCCGTTCGTTCTCTCCAGACGCAGACCTCCGATCTTGCAAGCCCGACGTGAACGCTGTACCATGAGACCTGAGACACTTCAACAAAGACCATAGATCGTTCGTGGCGATGTGCAGTCCATAGCAGCCGTAACTCAAGCTCCAGTTGACCGCCGGGAGTGTAGCCACGAGGGGGTCTCGATGCAACGATACGGTGTTTTCAAGAGGTTTGCGAACGGCTCGCGCGTATGGGTTAGCTCTGCCGACGATTTGAACGAGGCCAAGGCGAAGATGCTGGACGCGACACGCCGAACGGGGAAAGAATTCCTCGTCTATGACTTGGTGCTTGACCAGGCCGTCGCATCGAGCGTGGATAACAGCAGGGTTGATGCCGCTGCTGCCTAGTAGGGTTGTGCAGTGTGCCTGTGCATCTGTTGACGATCCAAACGTGCATTTCGGCACCATGCCACGCCAGCAACCATCACGCGCTGCCGGTCAAGCGATCAAGGCGAACTCGCCGTTCTGTTTCGCTCCTCGACGCAGGCGTAGCCGGACTGCAAAGGGTGCGGCGTCGGGGCGCAGAGCACATCGTTTGAGCGGATAAGACAATTGCAAGTGGCTGGGGTGACGCAATCGCGCGCTCTCGCTGGCTGAGTACGAATCCAAATACGACTGCACCGTATTTGGAACAGGAGAGTCGAGGAGCCGAGACGCCGCCCTCCTCACCCGCGAGTCAAAGATCGGGTCACGGCCATAGCTGATGAAATGCAAAAGGGTGTTTGCGCGGAACAGGCCAAAGCGCGTTTCTGCTGAACTACACCAATCTTGTATTCGTTCCGATACTTCCGTTGCCTGCGGCCCCCCGTGAGGAGTTGGTGAGGGCTGCAACGCTAGGAGGGGAACAACACGCCGAACCGGTCGGCGTGTTTTAGCATCGCAGCCCTCGGTGTCGCTGCCGAGCCGTGGTTTCAGGCTGTCACGACAAGCTGGCCGACGCGTTGCTAAAGACATTCGCTACTACCGACCCGAGGCCCTGAACCACAGCGATGGAAACCAACGCAATAAACAACAGGAGCAGACCGTATTCCGTCAAATCCTGGCCTTCCTCTTCCTTCCACAGTCGGCGTAACATGATTCTCATAATTTCCCCTCCTCAAACAACGAGTGCCTAGAATAACCACCTTTCATGCAAACGGCGGAAAGTTAACGCTGGAAACGCACGGAAGAGCCGCAGCCTCAAGCGGCTCGCCGTGCAACTGTGTCAGTTGACGGTGAACAAAGTAATTCTAGTCCTGCCAGGATCGACAATCAAGCCGAATTCTACACGTATAATTCTGTCAGCAATAGAATGTTAGTTGACACCTATTTAGCCATACCTCGACCTGGCTTGCTGCCGGATACCCCTGCGGCGGCTCACGGGCAGCCGATGTGCCAATGATGCCGCATGAGGCCGCATGATTGAGCGGCAAAGGCAATGGAGATGGGCAGTGCGGCAGGTACGGTATCCACCGGGCCGCGCTGAAAATGACTTGACGTGTACCCACTCCTTGCATACAGTGTCGGTCGAAGGTGCTGCCGTAAACCACGGCAATCTCAACTTACGCGAGGAGCCAGAGACATGATGACAAAGCCCCAAGTCGTTGCGCATTTGGCGATGAAGGCGGGGATCCAGAAGAAGGCCGCGGCCACGGTTATGGAAGAGCTTGCCACCCTGGCTACAAAGGAAACGAAGAGTGGTGGGCAGTTCGTAGTTCCGGGAATTGGCAAGGCCGTCAAGGCGAACCGCAAGGCCCGTGTGGGACGGAACCCGCAGACCGGCGAAGCCATCAACATCCCGGCTAAGACGGTCGTAAAGTTCCGCTTGGCGAAGGCATTCAAGGATGCCGTGGTGCCCCCCAAGAAGAAGTAGCGTTAGCAACAATTGAATTCCCCCTGGCGCGCACTCCCTCTCACTCCCTATTGCGGGAAAGGCGTGGAAGTGTGATTCCACAGCCCACGTCTGGCTGTATAATCAGATAATCTGGCCTGAGCATTTACAGCCACTGTGAGCTGCGGGACCGCATTCATGAACCAGAGCGAGCTTCTCCACTATAAGAATCTTTTCCTCGGAAAGCAGCAAGAACTCTCCGCCAACAAGAGTTTAGCGGGTTCGATTCCCGCTGGCGGTGAACGTGGTGGGGATCCGGTCGATATGGCTGCCAGTGAAATCAGCGCCTCTGTCCAAACGCGCTTGAGGCAGGCAGACAGCAAGCTCTTGCGGGCCATTGAGGATGCCTTGACGCGGATCCGGCAAGAGAGATTTGGAATCTGTGAAGGATGCGGACAGCCCATCAGCAAGGCACGCTTAGACGCGGTCCCTTGGGCCCGCCATTGTAAGGACTGCAAAGAGCGGTGGGAGTTCTTGACTCTCGCCCAATCACGAGCACACTCACTCACCCCAAGAGCCCGGACCGGCTCGGCAAAGGGTGGCAGCTTCCCGGCCTCCAATCCGCCCAGCCCCGTGGAAGTCGCCTCAGCTCTTGTGTTCTGCGGGGGCCCTCCCGCTTGGAAGCGTCGGCATCGGGCCCAGCGCCTTCAAAACGAGGAAGCGGGAGCGGATATCCTCCTGCATGGCGGGGCTGCGGCGCATGAGCCATTCCCCAACCTCGGCGGAGGCTTCCACGAGCATGCTCAGAAGGACTTTCGCAATCCCGAGTGAGCCCTCCAAGGCTTTCACGCCCAGCCAGACAGCAAGATGCCGCGCGGACCTTGCTGGGTCTCGAAGCCGGAAGCCGGGGCGGCAGCGCGGACCGTCCGTGCGATATCTCAGTATGACCATCCTCGCATAGAGGGCTCCGGCTGCAAGCGGCAGCCACGCCAGCAAACGGTAAAGCAGAACGCTCAAGTACGTGACCATTTCCTCGTGTGCCTCTCCGGCTGACAAGCGGAATTGCCCGCGAGTATCCGTCTCGCTTGGCGGTTCATTCACAGCAGATAAAACACCAACATCAGGACACCGCAATGGAACTTTCGTAACGCCCACCATAATGTCTCCTGCCAAGTTACAGGCCGCGGGACCTTCGCTGGGCACCCTTCCGCACAGGGTCAACAGTTGACATCTGATCTGGAATACGCTCCAAACCCTGCACGACCTTTCTAATCTGGCCCTCGAGACTCAGGCCCATTCAACACTGACGTCAGCCCTCTCAGAACTGACTTCAATCGGGGTTTTCGGCGCGACGGACCGGGCGCACGATTACATCGACAAGGCGATGAACTGGGCCACCTCTGCTTGGCTATTGGGGCTTTGACCCTCTCAGTCAGATAAACAATGGTACGTCACCCTCGATAATATCCGCTTCGGTTTCTAACCGTCGGTCGGTGCTGGTTTGTTGATCGGTATTCCGCTCGCAAGCCAGCACGGTTCCCAAGGCGAGAGAACCGAGCAACAGGACTCCTGGGTGGCACATTGCCCACTGCAACACTTGCTGCAAGCGAGGTGGTTCATCCTGAATCTTTGAACGCTCCGGTTTGTTATTCGCCGTAGCGCATCACCCACTCGATTCCTTTATCTTTCCCCACAAGCTTGAACGCTGAACCGTCTGAAACCCGGACGTGCCACGTCAAGCGCCTGGCTTACTCGTGAGCGTTGGGGCTCGGCGAAGCCACCTTCACGCAGTTCCCGTTACATTCTCGGGCAAGGTGCATTCCGGAATCCGCAGCCCGGAGAATCTCCTCCGGCGTTCGGCCGTGGTCCGGAAAGGTCGCAATCCCAATGCTGGCCGTCACCTCGTGCCCGTGCAGGAAGTCACCCGCTTCCACGGCTGCCCGCAGCCTTTCCGCCAGAATTCCTGCCTGTTGCGCGTTTGTCTCGGGCACCAGGATGGCGAACACATCCTCCCCGTACCGCGCCAGGACATGGGGTTCTCTTAATTGGGCGTCGAGCAGGGTGGCCACAGATGTCAGCACTTTTTCGTCTTCCAACTGCCCAATGCGCTCCTTGACTTGCTTGAACCTGCCGAGCGCCATCATGATCACGGAAAACGGACGATTCGAGCGAGCTGATCGGCGGCATTCCCCTTCCGTCGCTTCCCAGAAGTAGCGACGGGTCTCGAGACCTGTTCGGTTGTCGGCGATCGCCTCCTTCACAGCATGCTCCTCGGCGCACGCATTCTGCAGTGCGTGGCCCAAATCGGGCCCATTATGGCCGTCCGGGGAATCCATTTTCCCCCTTTGAAGGCCAATCTTGTTTAGGCAAGGTTCCAGTTGGTGCCGGGATCTGGTGATGCCGTCCGCGAGCGAGCGCATTGGCGCGATGAGAAACCAGGGAAGCCAGCCCATTTGTCCCTCAGCTTGCCGTGCCGGCATTGACAGTGCTGGCCGGCCGATTCTCAGCTAGCACTAACCTGGATTCTATTCATGAAGATACAATCGTTCAATGGTACTAAGGTAAGACCTTGAAAGTCTCATCACCGGCCCCCTTATGGCCCGGCGCTCGGCCGGCGAGGCCTCCCTGTGAAGCGACGAGTCGCAGCCTTGCACGCCGCAACAGCGATGCGTGCCTTCACAAACCAGCCGTCAGGAGGTCTGTATCCAAGTACCGCCGTACCATTGCTCGATGAGTTTGTCTATGTCATGAATATGGTGAAAGATGTGAGCGGGGAGGGAGACAAGAGTCATGATTCTCGCTACGCTCATCTTGGTGCTCTCAACAGCGACCTTCTTCTTCTACCTCCAAGTCACCTGCGGGAGGATTCTGCGCCGGCAGTTTGAGCGGGATTACTACCAGTCCATCGTCAATGTGATTCGTTTGGAGTTTCCGTCCGTGCGAGAGGCTCTGGAAGATTCTGGCGCCTCGTTCGATTACTCCCGGCTTCCCAAAGCACTGAAATGCGACTTCCTCGCTCTGACCCACCTGCTCAGGAACACCACAGATGTGAAACCGGGCTATTCCAAGGAGCAGCGGCTCCTGATTCTCTATTTCCGCGTGCAGTTCCTTTCCCTGGCAGTGCGACGTTCCCTGAGGGTAGGCGAGAGAAAAGCAACATTGAGACTGACTTCGATCCTTCAGTACTTTGCCAATGTGATTGGCCAGCGCCTGAACGAAGTCGGGTTTGGTAATGCCCCGACAGCAAGCTACCAAGTGAACCTCTGATTTGTTCCTCTTGACTAGCGCATCGCACCCGCCCGTCAGCCGGGATCGTCCCACATCATTAGGCAGAATCGAACAAAGCGGCACGGCTGTGCCGCCTGCGATCGGGCGGAGATCTACTGAGCGTCTCGTTTGCTCCTGCGTGAGTTCCCTTCATGGTGTTTTCACGTCTTGTGCCGGCGCTTCTACGGAACTGTTGCTCTCCTCCCGGAACCCCAAGGTCAACTGCTTCGTAAATTGGTCTACCGGCTTGCCCTTCTTCTTGGAGTTGGTAGCCAAACGGCAGAACTTGCAATTGCCGCGCATGTACCCCTTGGCGTTGTCGATGCGGTCCAGGCTCCCCGTTTCTCCCGATATTCCCTGGCCAAAGGCGAAGCTCATTTGTTCTCCCGTATACCCGTCTTTGCCTGCCTGCTGCTCGAAGAGCCCCCGATAGTATTCAAACGATAAGGTGAAGGGGATGCCCTTTCGTCGAGCATGGCACCGCTTCGTCGTGAACCGGCGGCGCAGGGCACCTTCTGGGGTGCTTACGCTAAACCGGAAGGCTGGATATTTCCAGGCAAGCGCAACCGCCCAGTAGACACCGGGTGGTTCATGACGACGGTGATCAAGCCAATCGCCGCGAAGCAGGGATTTCCGGAGATCCATTGGCATGCGCTGAGGCATTGGAACAACTCAGCCATGCTCAATTCCGGGGTTGACCCGGCTGTGCGTATGAAACGCGTTGGTCACGCGAGCGTCACAACTAATCTGATATACAGCCACGCCGACGACAATCTCCAGAGAGCAGCATCGGACGCGATCTGGCAAAGACTCCAGTCGGCAAAGCAGAGACTGCAACAACAGAAGGCGGAGCCACAAACTCTGCCTTCGGCCGCAGTTCCGCGCTTAAGTGAGGCACAAACTGAGGTACGTTTTGACAGGATCCCTCTAAGTCCTTGAAAAGGTGGTAGGCCTGGAGGGATTCGAACCCCCGACCCACGGTTTAGGAAACCGTTGCTCTATCCGTCTGAGCTACAGGCCCACGTCCTTGAGGTTACTGCACTTGCGAGCCATCCGCAAGAGGTTTGGGCATAACCGCTATGCCTGAAGTATGCCCGTCCTGACCCTTAGGCTGTTGTTGAGGCTGCGACCCGCTTTCAGCCTGCGGCTGAGCCTGCGGGGCAGGCTGCTCCAGCATGGCGGCCGCTTTGCGGCGGGTTTCCATGTTGACGATATTGTACCGCTCGGAGCAGCAACGAGTTTTGTGACCCATCAATTCCATCGCCCACCGCTCGTCCATGTTCCTGTCGGCCATGGCTACCCTCGCCGTGCGCCTGAGGTCATGCACCCATAGCTTCGGGTTCAGCCCCGCAGCCTTCAGCACCCTCGGCCATGCCTTGCGGTATCCCTTCACCTGCGAGCCGTCCGCACGGGTAAAAAGAAAGTCCTCGGGGTTCTTGCCACGCACGAGAGGAAGCAGGGCAGCCTTGAGGCGGGGTATCAACGGCACCGTGTTCGCCTCCCCGTTCTTGGTCATGCCGACGTGCAAGAGGTCCCGGAGCAGGTCAACGTCCTTGACCTTCATGGGATAGGACTTGAGCAGAGAACGAAGACGCCAGCCGTAGGTGAGGCCAATCTCCAGTGCACCGACCATCCATGGGCCTTCAGCGACAGCAGCCTTGCGGAGCTTCTCTTTATCCGCCTCGTTGTCGATGAAGGTCTCACGCACATTGTCCTCGCCGGTCATGGGGAAGTAGGGTATCCCCGTGACCAGCGGCGGGGTCACTTCCATGCCATAGTGGAAAGCCCCGCGGACAACCTGAATTTCTTTATCAATGCTGGAGCCCGATGCTCCCTCCCTCTTTCTCCTCTCGATGTATTGCATGGTCAAGTCACTGGAGTAGTCCTTGACCTTCACGTTTCCGAAGAACGGCTCCAAATGTAGCTTCCAGCGAGCCTCGGGGTTGTACAGGTCACGCAAGGCCTCGACCCTGTTCTTGCGGAACTTCGCCTGGACAAGCTGGCGGATGGTGAGGGTCCCGGACAGCGTGCTGCCATTGAGATTGACCTCGGAGACCTTCAGCTTCAGGACATCAAGGGCATCGGAATAATCACGCTTCCCCGTGCTCTCACGGCGTGGCTTGCCGTGGACATGGTACTTCATCCAATAGACCTTGCTGCCCTTTTGCTTGTAGATACTGCCCGTGCCACGCTGCCGCATGATTGCGTTCCTATTGAACTTACCTACAGGGCGACTCGCTCATTCCTCTCACCTGCAATATACATTCGCCCAATGGAATTTCCGGGAGATTCTCCGGTCTCGCCCCGCATCGCTCCGGGGCGGCATTGACCGGAAGCGCCACTCTATTCCGCACCTCGGAGTTGTCCGCCGAATGAAAGTTCGGGTCTCAGGCACGGCGTTCGAACTTTCGAGCTTGCGACCCGCATAACTATTTCTTCTTCCCCTTCTGCATCCACCTGCAACTGTTGGTGGGCCGGTAGCTCCACGTGGCGATGAGCGTGTCAGCTTCTCTCTCCTGTCGGTACGGGTCTTCCTCCGAGACTTTGCCGTCGTGACCCAAGATGGCGTGGGCGAACTCGTGAGCGACGGTAGCATTCACCTCTTCTTGCGGGCGGCTCTCAAGCTCCGGGGATAAGTAGAGCATCGTGTGATGGCGATCTTCCGGGCAGGCGGGCCAGTACAGGATGTGCTCTGCTCCCATCTGATAGGGAGGCGGGGCGAACACGATTATCATTACCGGGATGCGGTCCTTGTCTTCTTCAGGCATGCGCTGGCACAGGACCTTCATCGCTTCATAAGTTCTTTCCCGCTCTTCCGGCTCGAACCACGGGAAACAGACGTAACTGTCCTCGAAGTCTTCCCAATTCTCCTCGGCGGTTTTCATAATCCCTCCAAATTCTGGCCACTTTTGGCCGTGATCTCCGCCGCTTGCTGCACTCTTTCAAAATAGGGGTGGGAGGAAGCGTTGGGCGAAAGGCGGTAGCGGAATCCCGGGAACGTCGGAAAGCGTTCCAGCAGCCCATCACGGTAAAACTCGACCAAGAGGTGCACAACCGTGCTGCTGCCCACCTCGCTGTGCTGTACCACATCGGAAGACGAGAACCATTCTTCCGGATGCCCGACGAACATCTGGAAGACCTTTACCTGTTCTTGGGAGATTTCCTTCTTCATAAAGACCTCCATTTGCAGTATACGAACGAGAAATGAAATTCCCTGGATTTTCTTCTTAGCCAATGTTCATGCGGCTGCCGTCGCTGTCGCAGCCATCGTCCCCCCGGGCGGTTGCGACCAGTTTTCAGCCATTTTGCCCGCCCGCCCAGGCTTTCCCAAGACCTTGACGTAGCGCCCCGGCGATTTCGGTCGCACGACCGCCGGAGCCGCCCTTATCGCCTGCCTGCCCGACTGCGGGCTGCTCCGGTCCCTGCTGGTGGAGCCGAGGCGGCGGTAGCCTGAGGACCGCTGGCTGGACCGTGCCGCTCACGCTAACGAATGAGCTACTGCCTCTCGAAATCCTTCGCCTTCCTGTGCTCGACAACCTTCCCGTAGCTCACCGCCAGTTCGTTGCCTAGGAGGTCCGTGCCCAACAGCGGCTCGTTGTGATGCCTCCCAAACAGGACGCCCGCCCCGTCGTCGAAGGCGTCCCGGAATATGCTTGGCTGCGCTGTATACTGTCAATGACGCACTCCCGGATTGGGAGATTGCTTGGTGGCACGTCCGGCATAGCTTGGCACCCTCAATGATCTCAACCCACCAAATCATCCTTCCCAGCGAGCGCTTCCGGCTCGAAGAAACAAACATCCCCGAGGACCTGGCGTCCGCCCTGGCGGGGCAGGCAGTGGAAGTCGAGGTCCATCCCGAAGTCCCGGCCGGGACACTCCGACTCGACATCAACGACCTTCCGGATGGCCTGCCGTTCCTGGTCGGCGATGACGGTATCTTATGGAATGGCTACTGGCCCGCACGGGTTTTCTACACGGACGCTTGCGGCCGCACATGGAGATTGCCCCGCCATTGGCTCACGGAAGGCGTGTCGCCCGTGATTGAGGCAAGCCGCTACCATGTCACGCATGAGTCAAGCTGGCTCGAAAGCTGGTGCCCGCCCACATGGTGGGACCTAGGGGACGTAAATATCGACGAAACACCTGCCGCTGACGGGGAGCGGGGCGCAGCCGCCATCGAAGTGAGCGTTGCGCCCGGCGAAATCCCGAAGGTCCTCTGGAAAGGCCCGTCCGGAAAGGCGTGGAGGATTCCGCACGACTGGCGGCGACGGCGCATCAGACTGCCAGATTGCGAGGGACTGCTGGAAAACCACTTGCCCCAGGACATCGCCGAGGAATTCGGCGGCCGAATCGTGGCCGTGAACTATCACCCTGGCTCGCTGTGCTGTCTGAGCGATGGATATAGGGTACGTGATGGACGGGGTGGAAAGTGGCCCGTGCGGGCGGCTGACTGTGTGGTGGTCGGCTTCGGCGATGAGAAGGAAAGATTCGCCTAGCGTGTCTCGTCTTTCGGAAACCCATTCTCCGAACCCACGGCTTTGGCGGAGGTCACCGCAGCCGCAACTACCACGGTCAGCAACGTCTCGCCGTATTGCGGCAGAGTGTTTGGTTAGTTTCTGATGGTCTGTTTGAGGACGTAGTCGAAGAACCTTTCGGTAGTGCCGTCGCCGGAGGTCCACTCTGAGCGCAGCGTCGTCTTCCTCTGGACTTTTCTCAAAGCGGAAAGCAGTGTGCGATTCAGCTCTTTTGCGCTGGCCCCCTCCAGCTCGGCCTCGATCACCAACTCTTCGACCGCTTCTTTCACAGAGCCTTTCGCAGCCAACTGGTCGAGAGCCTGCCGGATGGTCTGGGCATCCGAGCGGCTGACCCGTGCCTTGAGCTTGAAGTTCATGTGGGTCGCCCCTTTCCGCATCAATCGGGATTTCGGCACGGGCATGTAGCTGTCAGCTCCGGCCGTCATAAACCTCGTGATCCGGCCTTGACGTAGTCTCGCCCGGCTCGAAGCTGGGCGTGATCATCCTCCTTCCGGCTCCTGTGAAGCCTGCAAGCACGCTCCGCACCGGAAGCGTGTGCCGGAATGGGCACACCTCCAACCGCCGCCGGACAAGTGCGAACGCAGCCTCCAGTCCCCGGGCAGAAGGCTGGCTGCTCCTTGGGACCAAACCTGCCGCCGCTCCAGCTACTGCCTCTCGAAGACCCCGGTGTATGGCTCGTTTACGGCGACGGCGCTCCCGGTGACGGTTAGCGTGTGCCCGTCCTGAGACACCGTGTAGGTCTCTCGGACGAACGGCTTGCCATCCTTCTTGTATTCCACCTTGAACGAACGGGGGCCGGAGTGCGTCAGCGCCCCTGTAACCCCATCCGGATTCGTCGGCCCAGTAATGGTGTAATCCTTGCCGTCGAACTGGGCATCGCACGTGTGTCCGTAGCCCATGTCCTTGATCAGCAGCCCGTCTTTCCCGGAGGGCGCTAACACGATGGTCTCAGACGAACTGACCTTTACCTGTTTGTCTTTCCATCCGCCCATTAGCCCCTTGCCGCCAGCGATACGCTGGTAGACGGTGGTGTCTTCAAACGCCTCTCCGCTCGACTTGGTCCCTTTGCTGACCACCGTCAGGGTCTTGCCGTCCGCCGATAACTTCGACGTGTCCGTGTTGAGCAGGGTTCCTTTCTCACTGACGGTATTCTGCCAAGTGGTGTCATCGATTTGCTTTCACACAACCGTTTCGCCAAACGGCCCTTTGTATTCTGTAACCAACCACGATTTCTTCCCTCTGGGAGAGTGGTTTTTCTCAGATTCAGTTCGCGCTGGGTGGAGACGTGTGCGGAGAGAGGCCGGCGTCGAATGCGAAACAAGCGAACGAGCCAACAACTTTCGATTGCAGGCGATCAGGCAGTGGAGGACGCTCGGCCCCAGGGGAGCGCACGGTCGGCGCCAAGGGCTGAAGAGCCAACGGGAATGTCCTACTGAGCGCCCGCGAACGGACTTGCCAGCGAAGAGTTACATCCAAAACAGAGGTGGCGCTTTTAAGGCTGGTACTTCCACAGGTCGTTGAACTTTCCACAGGGGTTTCCAAAGATGCAGAATCCCCCGAACAGCCAGAGATTCCCGGCAGGATCCGTCCAGCCAACAGCCCAGTTGCGCGCTCCGGGTACATTACCGGGTGCAGCGATGCCCAGCGTTCCATACGTTCCGGGCTGTTCTGCGGTGTTTGACCCGCTCATCCAAGTCCACATGCCAGTCGCGGGATCGTACTTCCACAGGTCGTTGAGGTCTCCGAAGACTTGCGGGTTGGTCTGGGAGTCGTAGCCCGTACCTCCGAAGAGCCAGAAGTTCCCTTGTGCGTCAGTCCAGGCTACTGCGGAATCGCGCCCTCCAGGGACATTTCCTGGAGCGGGGGTTCCCTGGGTTCCGTAGACTCCCGGCTGCTGGGCGATGTCTGAGCCACCCATCCACGTCCATGTGTTGTTGGCGGGGTCGTACTTCCACAAATCATTGAGGTCACAAGGCCGTCCGTTGACCTCGCAGATTATTCCGTTCACGTCGCTACCGTCCCCTCCGAAGAGCCAGAGATTCCCGGATTTGTCAGTCCAACTGGCCGCACCGGCGCGTGCCCCTGGAACGTTGCCGGGATCGGGCACGCCCAGCGTGCCATAAGTCCCATTCTGGCCCGTGGTGATGTTTGCCCCGCTCATCCACGTCCACAGGTTCGTCGCCGGTTCGTACCTCCACAGGTCGTTGCCACTCGTCCCGAAGAGCCAGAGATTTCCGCACGAATCGGTCCACGAGGAAGCACTGGTTTGGGACCCGGGGGCGTTGTCCGGAGCCGGAATGCCCTGGGTGCCGTACACGCCTGTACAGGTGGAAACGCCCTCGGTGTTGCATACACTGCTCGGGCCGCCCATCCACGTCCACGCGCCTGCCGCCGGGTTGTACTTCCACAGATCGTTGAGGTCTCCCCTTGTCCCGGTGGAGTCGAGACCCAATCCGCCGAAGAGCCAGAAATTGCCGGAGGCATCGGTCCAGCTCGCAGCTAGCGGTAGTTTACTGCGAGAGTAGTTTGTTGTGAACCTTCCCGATTGGTAATCCCCTCGAATCAAAGGCCTTACCAGAGGTGCAACTTTGTTTCTTGTGTATTACCCTACTATTGTTGATATTTTATGCGAATATGTTCAATAATTGTGCTTGACAATCGCAATTCTGTGTTGTATGTATTACCCTATCATGGCTACCCTCATCGCCAAGCGCAAGAAAAATCAGCTCTACTATTACGTGGTGGAATCAGCCCGCCGCGACGGTCGCCCCCGCATCGTCCACCAGACCTACCTGGGTAACGCCGAGAAGGTCGCCGCCCTGCTCAAGGATCGCACCGCCCCGCTGCCCGTTGCGGCTTCCCGCCGTGAGTTAGGTCTGCCCGGCGCCCTGTGGCTGGCCGCCCAGCAATCGGGGGTCTTGGCTCGGTTGCAGTCCTTGTGGGGTGAACCCCGTTCCGGTCCGTCCCCCGCTCACTACTTACTGCTCGCCGCCTTCCACCGCATCTGCGCTCCTGGCCCCAAGACCGAGGCGAGCGACTGGTATCGGCAGACCATTCTTTATCCCCTTTGGGGCTTTGAGCCGGAGCGCTTCTCTTCCCAAGCCTTTTGGGATTGTTTCGAGCAGCTCCTGCCCGAGAAGGAAGCGGCGGCACGCCAGGAAGAACGCGATCCGCTGGAGGAAGCGCAGGCCCACCTGCTGGGGCTGTGGAAGGAAAAGCAGCTCGTCGGCCAGCGCTTACTGGCTTACGACACCACCGACTTTCACACCTACATCGCTACCACCAACACCCGCAATCACCTGGCGCAGCGCGGCCATAACAAGCAAGGACGGCATGACCTGCGGCAAGTGGGCCTGTGCTTGGTACGGGATGGAGAATCGGGACTGGCTCTCTGCCATCACGTCTATCCTGGCAACGTCGCCGACAGCGAGGAGTTCCCCGTGGCCCTGGAACGCCTTGGGCGTCTGCTGGCTCGCCATCAGATTCCGCCCCAAACGGTCACGCTGATTTTTGACAAGGGCACGGCGGCGCTGGCCAACACAGTGTTGCTGGAAGACGCGGGCTTGGGATGGATCTCCGCCCTGCCCTGGAACCAAGCGCCGACCGAATTCCGCCAGCGACCCGTGGAAGACCTGCCCGCTTTGAGCAGCGCTCAGCCCGGAGTGCGCGCGGCGGCGGAGAAGCTGCTGGTGCATGGGAAAGAGTATCTCGGTGTGTTGAAGTACTCGGCCAGCTTTGCCGCCGAGCAACTGCACAGCTTGTCGGCCTCGCTCGCTAAGGTGCTGGGTGCGATGAAGCGACTGGCCGTGGAGGTGGCACGGCCCAGCAGCCGCCTCACCCCGCCGGGGATCGAGGCCAAGATCGCCCGCTGGTTGAGCACACCCTTTCTGGCCGAATTGGTGCGTTACGAGTTGCGCGAGGAGACGGGAGGATGGCGTTTGGCCTTCCAGGTCGATCATGCGGCTCTCCAACAACTCCTCACCCATCGCCTGGGCCGCACGCTGTTGTTGACCAACCATGGGAATTGGACGGCGGAGCTGGTGGTGAGCGCCTACGCCAGCCAGCAAGAGTTGGAGCAAGTCTTTCGCGGCCTCAAGCAAGGGGACTGGCTCAACTGGCAACCGCTGCACCATTGGACGGACAGCAAAATCCGCGTGCATGCTTTCTACTGCCTGCTGGGCCTGTCGCTGCTGCACTACGTGCTGCGACAAGCGCGCGCCTTCTGGCCGCAGCTCACGGTGGAAAAGTTGCAGGAGGAGTTAGAGCAGATTCAGCAGTTCGTGCTTTTGTACCCGGCCCTAGGCGGAGGTCCGCACCGCACCGCCACCGTGCTCGCCACCCAGAGCTTGGTCCAAAAAGGCTTGGTCGATACCTTGGGCTTGCAGCAGCTCGCGTAGTACCCCGCGTGGGTAATACAAGGCGCTCGTCGCAACCCACGAGAACAAAAGCGGATATCGCTCGCTTTGGCAGCTTCGCAGTAAACTAGCGCTAGGTATCGAGCTCCTGGCACATTGCCGCCAGCAGGTACACCCAGCGTTCCGTAGACCCCCGGTTGCTCGGTCTGGCTCGACCCGCCCATCCAGGTCCACTCGCCCTCACTGTACTTCCAGAGGTCGCTGTGGTCGGCCTGCTGGCTCTCCACACCATAGCCGCCGAAGAGCCAGAAACTTCCTGAGGAGTCGGTCCACGCGGCAGGCTTGACTCGGGCCCCTGGGATGTTGCCGGCGCTCGGGACGCCCTTCGTCCCATAGACGCCCGGTTGATCCAGCGTGTTCGAGCCACTCTCCCACGTCCATTCGTTGGCGTCAGGGTTCGGGTTTGGCGCGGGCGGAGGAGTTGTGCTTGGGCACGTTGGCGTCGAGGTTAGCCGATTAGCTGGCATGATGTAAAAGGGCAAGCTGGCGTTGGCAGTCATCGTGCTTGAGGTGCCTGTCAGCGTGAGCGTTATACTCGCCGGCGTTGCCGAAGCGCTCACCGAAATCGTCAGCGGTTGCGGCGGTCCCTGAGGTGTGTCGACAACCGAGGTAGGTGAAACCGTTACGCCCGCAGGAAGCCCGCTCACCTGAATGGTAGCCGGTGTAGTGAAAAATCCGGTGCATTGCGCTCCCGGAACCGCAACGTAGCCGTTTATCCCTACAGCAACGATCTCTGACGATTCCTGTGCGATTTCTACTTGCCCGGGCATGACCCAGATAGGGGTTACTGTGCAGGGCAAAGAGGGTTGTGTAGGACTGGGGTTTGGCTGTGGGGTTGACGTGCCACCCCCACAGGAAAGAACACCCAGAGCAAGGACAATCACAAGGGGGCAGCGCAAATGCGCGAAACGGTCAGGCCAGCGACTCAGCAGACGTGATCGGTACTCCCGTATTTCCATATTGCCTCCGGCGCGGGCAATATCCAGATCAGGCGGCCGTGAGTAATCACAAGTGTAGTACAGTATGCGATCACGCTCTCCTGCTCACGCGAAATGACGCTCCTCCGCGCGGCCGTTTCGATCCCCAACCTTGTCCGGATTGTTTAGGCTTTTCTTGCTGTAGGTGGCAAGCACCTCGACACGGACCATCGACGCCGTGAGAAAGCCGAGAAGGAGTACCTGCCGGACCCTCCGCATCATGATTGGGCCCCTCCCGCACAGTCGGCGTGATCACTCGCCTTGCATTCGCTTGCGACTACTAACCAATTGATGGACGTGGGAAGATTACGGTTGCCTGCCATTCGCAGCGCTTTTTCCAGCCGACGCCGAGCAAGTACGGGATTTCCTTCGTGAGCGACTCGAGTGATCCCATCGAACGATAGACCCCTCATGCCTTGAAAATCTCCCCCCGGGTGACAGAACACATGAGCCTACAGAAAGCTGTCCCCTCCACCACACGCTGCGTGGAAACTGCTCACTCCCGTCCGGGCGGGGTAGGAAAGGGGTCCATCCCGCTGACGGCGGAGCGCTTCAAGCTGGCCGGGCGACAGCGATTCCAGTAAAGGATGTGCGCTCCATACCGGAATCTGCGCACTAGATGCCCAGAACTGCCTCGTCGCCCGCGAATTTCGGCGAGATCGTCGGGCCCCGAATAGAACCCTGCTGACCAGCAGATGCACATGACTCCACGGTGCGAGACCCGAGACAAGGTTGAGGGCTTCCGATTCTGATGATGGCACCGGACGAACAAAAGGATTTTGAAGACCTAGAGGCAAGCCAGCTCTTCTGCGCGACCTGCAAACGTGCCATGCCTGTGCGAAAGCGTCTTTTGCTGGTGCTGCTCGACAAAGAAATTTATAGCTACATCTGTGCCGGGTGTGGCTCCGCGGTGGGAAAAAAGGAGCAGCCGTGGAAGAGACCGGCTCAGTGGTCGAGATTCTGACGGCCGTCTGCCTCCCACTCCAAATGGTCAGACGTGGTTTCTCAACATGAGCTCTTTCGGGTGCGGCTCCAGGTAGACCTGCCCGCAGAGGTAGGGAATCTCGAAACGGCGAACGTAGTGCCGGATGAGAGTTAGGGGAACAATAAGCGGCACCAGGCCGTGACGGTAGTCCTCAAGCAGTGAGTGTAATTCGCCACGCGCGGACTCATCCAAATGCGGCCGCAGGTAGCCGGCGATGTGCTGCAAGACGTTGGTCTGGCGGCGCGTGGTAGCCATCTCGGCGAGCGCCTGCATAAATCCCTCTTCATAGCGCAAGCGCAGTTCGGGGTGCGGCAACGCCTTCCCACCGGCAACCAACCTTCCCAGGGCCGCATAAGCCCGCGGCGAGTGGGCCATAAGCAGCAGTTTGTGCGAAGTATGGATAGCCACGAGTTCGCCCAGACTCCAGCGCCCTGCGAAGAGCGTGCGCAAGCGGTTATAGACAAACACGCGCTCGATGAAATTCTCGCGTAAACGCGGGTCATAGAGGCGGCCCTCTTCCTCCACGGGAAGATTCGGGAAACGGTGGAGCAGAGCCTCCGCGAAAAGTCCCCGTCCCGATTTCGCGGGAACACCATGCGCATCAAACACCCGAACGCGTTCCATCCCGCAACTCGGGGATCCCTTCTTCAGAACGTATCCGCAGAGATCTTCATGCGCGAGTTCGTTTAGACGGCGTTCCGCGTAGCTGCGCATGGCATCGGTATGGTCGGCACCGGTTTTGGGCATCACCATCCGGACTTCTTCGCCGATGCGGACCAGACGGAGGGTTTCACGTGGGGTGTCCAATCCCATCTCCACCTCGGGACAGACCGGCACCCATTCGACGAAGCGGCCGAAGGTTTCCAATAGATAAGCGTCGCGTTTATGCCCGCCATCGTAACGAACCTTCTCGCCCAACAGGCAGGACGAAATACCGATGCGGATGGAGGGACCTGCTGGCGCGCTCATGCGTTCAACCTCCAGATGGCGCAGTTGAGAGCTGCCGCAAACCCCACCCAAGAAAGATACGGCACCATCAGCCAACCCGCGGCCTGTGAAACGGGCCCGAACGAGGCTGTCGTAGCCAGGATCAAAAGCCAGAGGAGGACGATCTCGGCAAAGGCGAATCGAGGCATGTGCAGCGTAAAGAAGATAGCCGACCAACCAACGTTAAGAACAAGCTGAAGGACGAAGAGCGTGAGAGCGAATTTGGTGGCTGTAACTCCCGTTCTGCGCCACACCAACCAGGCAGCAATTGCCATCCCGAGATAGAGTGCTGACCAGACAGGTCCAAAAAGCCAGTTCGGCGGGGTCCACGACGGTTTTCGCAGCGCACAATACCATCCGCTGATCGAGGGCTTGGTTAAAAGGGATCCGAGCCCTGCCGCGCCGAAGCAGATTACCACCGAAACTCCCAGGCCGACCGCCTGCCGGAGCATGATCATCTTATCTCCCCTTCCTCCCCTGTGCGGACTAGTGCTTCAATATGCTGGATATATTGCTTGCAGTCGAATTTGCGCGAGGTGCTTTGGTACGACATATAGCGGACCTTGCCGTAGATGGGCCGCTCGGGCCCCCAGGCGCGGTCGTGCTTGCCGCCGATCGCCCAGGCAATGCCTGCATAGCCGTTGGGATCGCATCCGTCGAGCTCATAGCGATCGTTCAGATGAACTGCTCTCTGGTAAGCCTCCTCGGGCGAGCGTGTCCACTCGAGGATCTTCTTCGCCCAGTACATGCGCAGGTAGCCGTGCATCCAGCCGCCCACCACCATCTGCCGCTGTGCGGCGTTCCAGAGCGGGTCGTGGGTTTCGGCGTTCTCCAGTTGTTCCTCGGAATAGACATATTCTCTTTCGTCGCACCAATGGTCTTTCAGTGTCCGCAACGCCCAAGGCTCGCAGCTCTCCAGGCGATCGTAGCGTGGATTGAAGCGAACGAAATTCACCGCCAGCTCGCGCCGCACGATGAGCTCCTCGAGAAAAGCCTCGCGATCCTGGCGCGGCGCGTCCGCATTCTTCACCGCCAGCGCCAGCGTGAGCGGGCCGACGTGGCCGAAGTGGAGGTAGGGAGACAGTCGGCTGGTGGCGTTCAATTCAAAGCGATTACGCTTGCCCGCATATCCCTGGAGCCCTTCCTGGACAAACCGAGACAGGAGGCGAAGTGCCTCATCGGTCCCGCCACGGAAAGTCGAGACGGGCTGAACGCTGCGGTCGACAGGGAATCCCTCCAGCAGATTCCCGCCGGGAGGGAGCGACGGCAGGCCCTTGGGCTGCTTCCACGGGGTTTCAACCTCGTGATTCCTAAGCTCGACGAGGAACTCATCGAGAAGCCCCCGGATGCGCGGCCGGATGGTACGCGCCGCGTAGTGCTCCTTCTCGAGAAGCTTGGAGGGAACGATCACGTCGGCGTCAACTGTCCACAACGGCACGCGCAAACGCTCGCGGACGACCTGTCTCCACCGCTCCGGTCCGCGCAGCGGGTTCTCATCGCCCACCACGAGACTTGGCTTTGCTTCTTCGCAGAACTTCACCAGTTGGTGGTCTGGGTAGCGGCGAAGCACAAAGCCGACGCCGCTTCGCCCGAGCCGCCGCGCGAGGCCGGGGATTCCTTGGGCCAGGAACGTGTAGTGACGGAAATTAGCGTTGGGGTAGAAGGGCACCAGGCCGAGAAAGGCCACAAGCGGTTTGCACAAAGCATTGGCCGCCTCGATGGCCACGTCGAGCGCAGGGTTATCCAAGGCCCTCTGGGCCCGCTGCATCCAATAGACGACACACTCTCCTGCCGGATCCGGCGTTCCCTCTCGTCGCACGGTCACGCGTGGATCGCGAGAAAGCTCGTCTAAGGTTCTGGAGTGCATCTCACTGTCTCTGCGGGATTGCCCTTTCCAGGTTTGCCGGCGTGGCAGGCCTTCACAATACCGCGTAGCATGCCGGCAAATACCCAACGATGCACAGGATAAAGAGCATACCAGTATAGAAGCCCGAACAACCCCAGCGGATCGAACAGGGCGGTCTGCCTAATCGTGGAGCTTGACGCATCACCTGCAATTTCGAACTCCAGCCAAGCCCTCCCGGGGAGCTTCATTTCCGCCAGGAGCCGAACTCGCCTCCCCGGTTCGAAGCTCTCGACACGCCAGAAGTCCACCGTATCGCCCACGTGCAGCGTCTCCGGGTCTCTGCGGCCCCGCCGCAGTCCCGGGCCCCCAGCCAGCAGGTCCAGAAAACCGCGCAGACGCCACAGGAAATTAGCAAAGTACCACCCCTGTGGGCCCCCGATCCGTTGAACAGGTGCGAACGCCAGATCTGGGGGCTTGTCGACGTGGACGACCCGGGAATCCACGATCCTGGCGCCGATGCGCTGGCCGCCCCAGGAGCACTGAGGTCCGGCGGAAGAAAGTGCGCCGGACCGGCTGGATGCAGCGAATTCATGGTCCTCGTTGTGCAAAGCGCGTTCGATAGCTTGCCTCAGGCCGCGCGGGCGGACGTGAAAAGCTTTCAACGCGGACGGGTTCTTGACCAGAGTCGGGTTGCGCAGGCTGTCGATCAGTTTGCGGCCCACACGAGCGTAGATGGGGGTCACCAACCCCAACCACAAGCTGGATAGACGTGGCGTCAAGACGGGCGCCGAAATCATCACACGGCGAAGCCCGCACTGTCTTGCGTACTCACGCATGATATCGCCGTAAGAAACCTGGTCGGCCCCGCCGATCTCGAACACGCGGCTTCCCTCAAGGGGCAAATCCAGCGCCTGCACGAGGTACTCCACCACATCCTCGATGGCAATCGGCTGCGCTTTGACAGAGACCCAGCGCGGACAGATCATGACCGGCAGGCGCTGCACCAGCGCCCGAATCATTTCGAAGGATAGGCTGCCGGAGCCGATCACGATAGAAGCCCGGAATTCGATGACGGACAGACCCGATTGTCGCAGGATTTCCCCCACCTCCTGCCGGCTGCGCAAATGGGAAGAGAGCAACGGGCTGACTTCACCTAACCCACCCAGGTAGATGATGCGCTTAACGCCAGCCTGCTTGGCAACCTCCGCGAAGTTTTGGGCGGCAATCCGGTCTTGTTCTTCAAACCTCCCGGCGGAACCCATAGAGTGGACCAGGTAGTAGGCGACGTGGACGCCCGCCATCGCCGGCGCAAGGGTACTGCGGGCAAGGCAGTCTCCCGCCACGACCTCCGTCCGCGGCCCTGTACGTGCTTGCAAGAATTCAGGACGCCGGGTAAGGCAGCGAACCGCCCGCCCGCTCCCCTCTAGAGCCTTCAGAAGTCTGCCGCCGATGTAGCCGGTCCCTCCGGTCAACAGGATCTGGGCGTCGCCGCCAGCAAGTTCGGGGATATCCATAGGCCTTCCGGGACTAGGCGATGTGCTCCGCCGGAAAGAGCAGAGAAATCTGCTGGGCACGGTAGTCGAAAATCCGATCCACGTCGCGCTGTACCAACCAGCCAACGCACAGATCCCCCAATGCCCCGAACGGCACTGCGAACTCGACAGTATCCCTCATCAGAGTACCGCCGTTGCGCGCCTCGAAACTGTGGGTGTGGCGCCAGAAGCGGTATGGGCCCTTCAGCTGCACGTCGATGAACAGAGCAGGCGGGCGCCATTCCTCGATACGGCTTCTCCACCTCATCTGCAAGCCGTGCCAGGCAAGCTCGTAATCAATCAAAGTGCCGGCCCGGAGTTCGAGGTGGGACTGCCCGAGGAGGTTGAAGCGAAGCTCGGGCGGCGTGATGCGGTCAAGGTTATGGGCCTCGCAGAAAAAGGAGAAAACCTTCTCTAACGGCGCTGAAATCCACTGCTGACGATGAATAGTGTGAGTCTTCATATGACCCGGCTTAAGAGGAGGCAGCGCATGCCCGGCTTGCTCAGGGCGCCGACGTCGACATTTAAATCACGCGAAGTGTGGTGCCCCATACAGAAAAAGCAATGCGCACGCCAATTGCGAACTGCGGCGGTCCCTACCTGGGGCTATCATTATTTCTCCTTAGAGCCATTTCCAAGCTGGCGGCTTTGGCTTCATCAAAGTCACCTGCGGCCCGCCACAGCACACGTCCCGAACGATCAATCAAGACTGCATAGATCCGCTTCTCGTCGGGCAGGTTCAACACTTTTCGAAAAGAGGACTTGTCGAGATAGAGCGTAATGGTCCGTGCCCGAGCATCGGCGTCGGGAATGCCACGGCGCATGCCGCTGTTGATGAACCAGCGGGCGACCGGATTCAGCTTGTCGATAGTTGGCAGTTCGTAGTACCGGAAGCCGGGCGCCCAGTCGAAGCGCTTCATCTCCTGCAGCCAAGTGTCTACATTCTTCTGTTGCTCGCGCTGGAAGGCAATGAGGAGCAAGTTGCGCTCGCCCGCAAAGTCTTCCGGCAGTGTGCGAGCCTGCTTTTCCAGGTTGGAAGCGGTCAGTTTCGGGAATGTTCCTGCTGACGGCGCCATCGATTCCTCAGACGCGGCGTTCGCAACATCTGTCCACGCCAACGTTATGGTGGACAGCACGGCTACCAGAAGACAGAATACAACCCTCATCACTCCTCCTTGAGTGGGACTCTGAATGGTCCTAATCCGCAACGTTTTTGAGTCCAGACAGGCTTCAATCTTCACTCGTTACCACCCTCAAACCCTCCCGCCCGTCGAAAGCACCTGGTGGAATTCCTCCGTGAGGGAGGGTTTCTCCCGAAAGACTCCACGCAATGCTACGGTCGTCATGGAAGCCTCGTGGCATTTGACGCCGCGTACCGCCATGCAGTCGTGCCGGCCGGTAGCCTTTACGACACACCCCAGAGGTTTTACTACAGCCATGAATGTGTCGGCGATTTCGGAAACCAGGTCTTCCTGCACGATCAATCGCGCGGCCATGCCTTGAATGAGCCGCGGAATCTTAGACAGCCCGACGATTCTACCGTCGGGGACATAGCCAAAATGCATCTTCCCGCGATAGATCAAGAGGTGGTGAGGACAAAGCGAGTAGAAGCTGATGTCGGAGACCACGATAAGTTCATGGTGGCTCGAAGTGAAGGTGACCAGAAGCTCTTCGGGACGGATCCGGTAGCCCCGGGTCAGTTCGTGGTACAGGCGTGCAACTCTGGCTGGCGTGCCGCGAAAGTGCTGATCGCGAATGTCCGCGCCCAGCTCCATGAGCAGTTGCCGGACGACCGCCTCCAGCCGGCTCCTGCTCTCCGGCTGGGAAGCGGTCGAGGACTGGCGGGGATATTGGCTCGAGTCGCAAATCGTCTGGTCCTGGAACTGCTGTGCTCCGCTCGCAACTGCATTTCTTCCGTCGGAGATGACTCCTGAAGTAGCCACAGATTCCTCCCCCTTTACCTTGGCAGCATCACGCTGTCGATGACGTGAATCACGCCATTGCTGCAGAGAATATCGGTTTTGACCACCTTGGCGCTGTCCACCATCACCGCGCCGCCATCGGTGGTGATGGTGAGCGTCTGCCCGTTCACGGTTTTAGCTGACTTCAACTTGGTTACCTGTGAGGCGAGCACTTCCCCGGGCACGACGTGGTAGGTGAGAATAGCCACCAGCTTGTCCTTGTTTTCCGGCTTGAGCAGATCCTCGAGCGTGCCGGCTGGCAGCTTCGCAAAGGCCTCGTCCGTGGGAGCAAACACGGTGAAGGGGCCTTTGCCCTTTAGGGTATCCACCAACCCCGCGGCGTCAAGCGCCTTGGCGAGCGTCTGGAAAGAGCCGGCCGCCACGGCGGTGTCAACGATGTCTTTCCTCTCACTGCCCGTTACCATCCATGTGCTGCCTAACAGAAGCGCCAAAACGGTTGTCCAGAATACGAGGTAGCGAACAAAAGTAGAGTTGAAGCTTTCTTTCATCATTATTCTCCTCCTTTGCGGTTTGGTTTGCCTATCAGTTTCGTCTGACCCTCGGGTCGCTCGGCGTGGCGACATCAGTTACCACCGTACTCCGCCATCCGCGTCGCTCTCCTAATACGGAAGGGCGCCTCTGGTGCCATCAAGGCGCCCCCGATGCCGCTAACTTCGTGGTTAGGAGCCTGACTTCTTACACACCCGGAATGACCTTGCTGATCAGGGTGAAGGACTGGGTACTGAGCGAGCCAACTGCGTAGATCAGATACACGCTGTGAGGATTGAGCTGGAAGTAGTACGGTCCGATCACAGGCTTATTTTCGCCAGCAGGGGTCAAGGTAACTGTAGTCGTCCCGTAGAAGATCGGCCGCTCCGAGGGTAGGTCCGCCTGGGTTTGTTCTCCGTTGCTCACATTGGAAATGGTTGTAAGCGGAATCGGTGGATAGGCGTACCGGACGACATGGATGTCAACAGCCGGCGCATTGGCAGTGTGCTGAACGATGAGGCGTGACTTCCCGTTGGCGATCGGGTTGGTGAGATCGTTGTCAAATTTTTGCACGGTAGGGGTAGGGCTACTGCCATATTGCAGGTGAGCCACCAGGGAAGCATTCTCGCCAGAACTCAAGGTAACGCTAACAGGACCAAGCAGGGGAGGGTTAGAGCATGGAGCAACGGTGCTCGCCAGGCTGATGGCAATGCTGTAAGTGCCGGCAGGAATGGTGAGCGGTCCAGCAATTTCCCCGAACTTGAAGCCCTGCAACAGGCAAATCTGGCCCTTACCAGGGTTCACTATCACATCAACCGGCAGCGCCGGGTCCAGAGCTTCGTTTACATCATGGCCGGGAATCCCATGCACAACATACACGGATGCATTGGGACTCTGGGCAACAGCCAGATTCGCGGTGAATCCGGAAAACATCAAACAGCCGACTAACAGAAGCACTGCTTTCCAATTCTTCATGGTTCGATTCTCTCCTCGTTTTTCGGTGGGGTTTCGCTCTCTCTTTCCGTGGTCAAGAGTTCAAATATCTCTCGATCCTAGGTAGAAGATGTTTGACTGTGGAGATAAGATTCACTAGAATAAAAGTCATGTGAACTTCGATCAAATATTGGCTAGAAATTTGACTGCCAGTAAAAGGAGTTGGATAACTTGCTTTCCCCGACCTTGCAGGAAGGACTACAGCGCTACTCCATCGGAGAAAAGCTGCGCGCTTTGCGTTTAAGAAAGAAAGTGGGGCTGGTGGATCTCGGCCGGCATACGGGACTCTCGCCGGCCCTGTTGTCGAAGATCGAGCGTGGGAAGCTCTTCCCCACCTTGCCGACTCTACTCCGTATCGCGCTGGTGTTCAGCGTAGGGTTGGAGTTTTTCTTTACCGACGAGCGCCAGCGTCGGGTCGTGTCGATCGTGCGGCGCGGGGAACGTCAGCGGTTTCCGGAAAGACCTGACACCGACGAAGTGGCCTTTCATTTCGAATGCCTGGATTTTCACGCCGTCGAGCGGAAGCTCAACGCCTATTACGCCGAGTTTCAGCCTGTGCCTCCCCCGAAGGTCCGCCTGCACCAGCACGCCGGCGTCGAGTTCATTTATGTAGTTCGTGGCAAGCTGGGGCTGCGCACGGGAGAGGAGGAATATATCCTGGAGATGGAAGATTCAATCTACTTCGACTCGAACCTGCCGCACGGGTACCGGCGGATCGGCAACTCTCGCTGCGCGGCCCTGGTGGTCACAGTTCCCTAGGACCCGCCGTTGCTTCCCAAGGCTACGGCCATCCGAATCGGCGGTTCCAAGAGTGTGATAGAATTCATCGTTTCACTCTGATGCCACCAGCATGACGAGTTCCCCTCAGCTTTCGATGTCCGACTCTTCCCTCCACATACTGCTGATCGGTGAAGACCTCGGCCTTCGTGAAAGGTTGGACCAGATCTTCGCCCAAATCCAAGGACGGAAATTAACCCTCGGCTGGGTCGACACAATTGATTCCAATAGCGCCTTGAGGCGCCAGGAATACGACATCTATCTCGTAGCTCCCACCGCGGGTAAAGACGAAGCCCGGGCCATACTGCAACAAGCTTCTGCCAGCGGCTGGAAGAAGCCCATCGTTTTTCTGATGGAGGATATGTCCCCTGCGGCCCGCACGGAGCTCATTGAGGCGGGGGCAGGGGGATGTCTGCCTCGCGAACAACTCAACGGGCCCCTTCTCGAATATGCAGTTGATCATGCACTGGGGTTCGAGCAGGTTACTCAACTGCTTCACCAAAGCATGGCGGAAACCAAGAAACTCGCCCTGGTCGCCAGCCGAACCGAAAACATGGTTATCGTTACCGACCCGCAAGGGCGCATCGAATGGGTGAACGATGCCTTCACCCGAGTCACCGAATACACATTGCAGGAGGTTTATGGGGCCACGCCCGGATCGTTTCTGCAAGGACCGGAGACCGATGACCAAACGGTGGCCTATATGCGGGAGCGGCTCAGGAGTGGCGAGGGATTCAAGGTCGAAATCGTTAACTACAGCAAAACCGGCCGCAAGTACTGGGTGCAGATTGAAGTTCAACCCTTTCGCCTGGATTCCGGTGAGCTCGCTGGTTTTACAGCTATCGAGAGCGAGATTACGGAGAGAAAACGGGCTGAGGAAGAGCTACGCTTGCGAGACCGCGCCATGGGGGTGGCGGCAGAGGGAATCGTCATCTCCGACCCCGGTCAGCCCGACAATCCGTTAATCTACGTCAATGACGGATTCGAGCGGCTGACGGGTTACTCCCGTCAGGAAGTTCTCGGCCGCAACTGCCGATTCCTACAGGGAGCCGGAACGGATCCCGCCGCTCTCAGCCACATTCGCGAGTGCATCCGCGAGCGCCGGGACTGCCTCGTGGAGTTGCTGAATTACCGCAAGGACGGCGCACCGTTTTGGAATCGGCTCTCGATTGTCCCCCTGCGCAATGCCGAGGGTAGACTGACCCATTTCGTGGGAGTGCAATCTGATATCACTGCTCGTAAGTTGGCCGAGGAGCGCTTGGCCAGGGCCAATACGGAGATTCTTGCCTCCAACAATCGCATGAAGAGTGACTTGGAGGCTGCCGCAAGCCTTCAGCAGGCGCTTCTTCCCACCCGCCTTCCGCGCTTGGAGGGCATTGAGTTTGCGTGGTTGTACCGGCCGACCGCCGAACTCGCGGGCGATCAGCTCAACATCATCCAAGTGGACGACGCGCACGTAGCCCTCTACCTGCTGGATGTGAGCGGACACGGGGTGGCTTCGGCGCTCATGGCTGTCGCTGCGAGCCTGCTCCTATCTCGAAGGCTCGCTGTCTCTGCCGCAGGGCCCGGCAATCTTGTTGAGAGAGCGTCTTCCTACCAAACCTCCACGGCCGAGGCAGTTTTAGCTCTGAATGAGCAATTCATCCGGGAGAATACGGCTCCTCGATACCTCACCCTTGTTTACGGCGTGCTGAATGCGGAATCCGGGGAATTCCTCTATACTTCCGCGGCTCACCCTGGTCCAGTGCTGGTACGAAAAGATGGGCCGCCCCTCACGCTCGAGGCGCCCACAGGACTTCCTATCGGGCTCCTCGCTGCATCGTACGAAGAACGTACTGTCCCTTTGTGCCCTGGCGACCGAATCTACCTCTACTCGGACGGGATTACAGAAGCTATGAACGCGTCAGAAGAACAGTTCGGCGTTGAACGACTGCTCTTGCGGCTCAGCGAAGTTCGTGCGCTCCCTCTAAAGGAGAGTCTTAACGCCTTGATGGCGAGTGTCGAGGAATGGTGGTGCCACGACTGCCTGCGCGATGATGTGTCACTTGTGGCCGTGGAATGGAAAAATTGAAAAAGCTGCGCTGCGGTTAACAGATAAGCGCATGCTCGGAACGGTGGCTCGGCTACCCTACATCTGCCGCCCCCATCGCGATTTGTCTGAACGGCTTAGTGGCTGCCAATCAAAACGTGAACACGCAGATAGAAATTGTGAATGCCCAGACCCCGCAAGGGTAACTCGAACACAGTGGACAGACTGATACCGGGTGGGATTCTGATGCGAATGACCTCTTGCCGCTCGATCAGCCCCTGAGCATGACATTCCAGACAAGGAAAAAACCAGTCTTCGCCGGTTCCGAGGCAGACGGGACACTCACAGAAAACCGGCACCGTGACTGGCAAAACGCCGCCGCGGGAAGCCTCTTCCGGGGTAAGCACCACCTCGAGGTTGAGACCCTCCGCCCGCTCGGCAGGTCCTCGAGCAGGGTGATGTCATTGACAGTATCAATCGGCACCCGGTGAATTCCGTCGACGACTTCAATCGGTGGGCGGCGGAAGCCAAGGGCCAAACCCTGCTGCGTGTCAACCGGCAGGGCATTGGGCAGTTTATAGTGATCTCTCCATCAGGGAACGAGGGCGGAGACGAAAGCCAATAGGTTTGTGCCATTCGCGTCGGCAGGGGCCGCGTCGGCCGCCGCCTTGTCGGCACCGTGAGCCTCGCTCCGGCCATGCGCGGCAGCGGCTTTATTGGTTGCTCCGGTAAGGACGGCTGATGGCGACCCCACTTGAGCGAAGTCGGGTCAAGGCAGAGTTGGTCACCCATCTCCAGGGAAACCGTGGTGACAGTGGTTTCCCGCACATTGGAAGGAGCTACAAATGCGAATCGGAGGTGAAAACATGCGGATCAAACTTGTTCTATTCTCAATCCTCGCAGTTACGTCTGTTCTTTTGGCACAGGACCAGCGGCAAGCGCCCCCGCGAGGGGTCGAACGAATTGTGAAGGAAGTTCGGCATGAGATCCTGATGCTTCCCTATTATGGTGTCTTCGATAACATCACATACTCGGTCTCCGGGTACGATGTGACCCTGAGGGGTCAGGTTACGAACCCGACGCTCAAGCGGGACGCGGAAAATGTCGTCAAGCATATTGAAGGGGTGGAAAAGGTCGACAATCAAATCGATGTCCTTCCACCCTCAAAAATGGACGACGGCCTCCACCTGCGCCTCTATCGCGCCATTTACGGCTATCCGGCCCTGGAGAAATATGCTATGCCCGTCATTAAGCCGATTCGGATAATCGTAAAGAACGGCAACGTGACTCTGGAAGGGGTGGTGGATAACAAGGCTGATCGGGACCTGGCGGCGCTCCGAGCGAACGGTGTTTCCGGGATTTTCTCGGTCACCAACCGTTTGGAGATCACGGCGCCCAAGTGATGGGGTAGCTTTCAGCCGCGAGCGCGACCTTGCGTCCGGCGGGCGGCAGACAGCTCACGAGGCGTTGGACGGGCTATGGCGACGACCTGCACTTATGGACGGATTGCGGATCGCCCGTACGCGGGCAGTTCGGTCAAGCTAAAGGGTCTTCACCACCAGCAAAGTGAGATCGTCAGCAAGCTGCGGCGTCCCAGCAAACTCGACCACCGAGGCATGAATCGTCTCGATCAGCTCGCGAGGACTCTGTTGGAGGTGGGAACTCACGACTGTTGCGAGACGCTGGGTAGAATACTGCTCGCCGGCAGGGTTCTCCGCTTCAACCGTGCCGTCGGTGTACAGAACGAGCACATCCCCCGGACGGAGCTCGACCTTGTCGCTTTCGTAGTCCGCCCCGGGAAGCAACCCGAGCACTAGACCTCCCTTGTCTAACGGAATTGGGTCTGCACCTGCACGAATCAGGAGTGGCGGATTGTGCCCCGCATTTGTGTATTCCAGCACCCGTGATTGCGGGCAGAGCTTCCCGTAAAACAGTGAGATGAACCGGCTCCCATCCGTGATCTGGCAAACGACTTTGTTAAAGCTTCGGAGAAGGTCACAGGGCCTCGGGAACCGCGGGGCATCCATCTGCAGGACAACCTCGATGGAAGGCATCAGCAGCCCCGCAGCGACTCCTTTGCCGGAAACGTCTGCGATGACCAAGCCAATCTCTCCTTGAGGAAGCGTGATGAACCCATAGTAGTCTCCGGCTACTATCTTGGCCGGGTGCATTCGCGCCCCAAACTCAAATCCGGGGACACTCGGAATTGAGCGGGGCAAAATGCTCTGCTGTACTTCTGCAGCCAACCGAATTTCCCTGGCAAGGTCGTCGCGCTCCCGTTTCGCCAGCTCTGCTAATCGATTCCGCTGCATGCCCAACTGGTTCACGATGATAACAACAAGGAAGAACCCAAAGAGCGTGACTACGTCCTTGGTGACATGTTGAATTGAAATAACAGGTGCGGGGCCGAGAAGGTCATGCAGGCTCAAGCAGATGGCTGCCAGCACGAGACTAACGCGCAGCGGATGTACTAACGCGCTCAGTACTAACGGCAAGATGTATAAGGGAGCAAACGAAAAAGACGGGACAGATTTTTCCGCATAAGCGACTGCCGAGAGGCCAAGTGCCACCAGGAGAGTGAGGACAACAATGCTAACCCTCTCATCGACGTAGGGACCCGGCGTAGTGATCCTACGAAGAACATTCGACGCTCTCGAGCGCCACATGGGTTTGCATTCTGTCATATTGAACATTCGCTGTCCATATACTCCTAGACCCACTCTTCGACGAATGTTCCTGAATCTCTAGCTCACAGTCACTGACCCGAACGGACCCAGGATAAACTAGTCGAAGCAATCGAGACGATCCTGCGGGAGTCCAAGCGCACCGCGCGGCTGATTGACAGTTTATTGCTCCTCGCAGGGCGGATCCGGACGATGGCGTACTGAAACCCGGCCCCATCCGAGTCAACTCAGCCGTGCGTGAAGCCGCTGATCGTGCCAGACAGCTTGCGACCAAGAAAAGTATACAGTTAGGTACAGATATCGATGAAATGCCGGCCGATGTGAACGGTGATGCCGCGTTACTTCAACGTTTCTTCTTTATCCTGATCGAGGATGCTGCTTTTGCTCGGAATGGAAATATGGGAATTCCTGGTAGATCCTGAGAGAATACGTGTACTCTTGCCGGCACCAACCTTCCCGAACCAGGAAGTGCTGTTTGAGCGGCCGACAGGCTTTCCTTAACTCACGGAGTTATCTATGACCTTGAAGAAAGCATTGGGTTGGTTCTTTACGGCAATTAGCGCGTTGGTCGTTATGCTTCTGCCGAATTTCAGCCTGCGGCATCCCACGGGCGACCAGAACGCGCAGATCGACAGCGACCTTCCCACGCTGTTGAACCTGATGAACCCGATGTACTTCCTCGGCCAGAACAACCCTGGCATCGCCGGTCACTGGTGGATTCGGCTGGGAACTTCTGACGCTCACACTTCGCTGACGGTCGCCGCCAACCTGGCCGCCAGCCTTGAGAACCGCAAAAAGGACGTGAGTGCCCGGATGTACTGGGACGCCGGGCACGGAGCGGACGAAGATGCGGAAGACTTCATAGCCTGGATTGGTAAGATCACAGGTTCCGCGGGCCGGAGATAGCCGCATCCGCGGGATTTGGAGTGAGACAGACACGACTCAGATTCAGACGGAGCATTACGCCGGGGTACGCGATTATCGGAACGGAGGACGGTCTGATCACGGCGCACAATCAACCGAATCCGCGAACGCTGCGGAACCCGCCGATGAGGGCGATCATCCGCTTAGCGATCTGTAAAGCAGTGGATGGAGCAAGGAATTCCGTCCTGGTGCAATTACCGGGTGGTCAAAGTTGCCCTGAGGCTACTTTCACGGACCTTAGCCAGCAGATCCTTCAAGCAGCTTGATCGGACGGCGGCCGGGCGTTCCGCCGCATGAAAACGTTGTCGGCAGCGCAGCGAACCACGTGGGCCAGACCAAGGGCATCAAAAGGCGGCACAATGAAATCGAACGCTCCGGCTTCAAGGGTGTCAAGGTAAAGCCGCGTGTTCACAGTGCGCGCTACGACGATGACATTTACGGGTAGCGGTGCCTTCCCTGCGAGGGCCAGAATATCGGCCCACGTCCCATCATCGGGCAGGTGGGTGTCGGTAAAGACCAGCGGGGCGGGCTTCTGAACCCCCAGCGCGTGCTTGGCTTGGGCTCTTGATTCGGCTCTAGCAACGCGCAAGCCTTGGTGCTCTAAAGCGGCTTTGAGTGTGATGAATATCTCCGAATTGTGGTGGACGAGCAGGGCTGTGATTCTGTCCGGCATAAGTGCTCTCTAAGAATCCTGTTGTGATTTCGGTTTCGTGAGAAACCAAGCAGCGCCCTCTGGACGTGCGCCGCGTGGCTGTGCTATTGGTTTCTCGCCCAACATGCGCATCGCCCACTCAGCAGGGTTGAAGCGCTCGTAGGATTTCCTCCTTCTCAGCTCTTCCTGGCTACCTCAAGGCCACCTTGAAGCTCTTCTTTTCCTTCGTTATGGTCACTTTGTCTTCCCGCGCTAGCCAGCCCACGGCAAATCCGGCCAATTCACCTGCGCCGTCCAGGCTTTTCTTAAGCTGCGCCAGTGTTTGCGGGCCGCGATCATTCAATAGGTTCCAGACCTTTCCCGCTGTCTCACCAACTTGTGCTTGCAATTCCATCGTCAACGCACCTCCTGTGCATATTCGGTAATTCCGCCGCGAGTCTTCGGCTCTTGGGCTGCTTCACCGTCTGTTACGTACACAAGTCGCCCCACCTCGAAAAGGTTGCTTTTCGGGGTCCCAAGAGCGTCGTAGTAGCTGCCGGGAGTTGCCGGCTTACGGCGAGGTGAACTTGCGGTGCAGCACCCTGCCTGGGTCTGCTGCGGGTATCGTTCAGTTCATGATTGCCAAGCCGTGAGCAGATAGTTTAGTCAGAACTTCGTGCTTTTGGGAAACAGAAAGTAGTCCTGATCTGGTCGCGATTCTCCGTGTTCTGGCATACGAGATTCGCCGGATAAGGGACCTGGAGACAGTATTCTCCGCGTGTTTTCGGAACGCATCATCTCGGTCCCCCTCCGTCCTCGGCTCTCTAGCGTGGCGCTTCCAGGCGCTTCATTTGGTCGTTGTATCGCTGCCGCCATTCCTCGCGCCTCGCCCCCACGTATTTCTTTGCGTCCTCAAGAGTCGCGAAGGGCCGTTTGCCCTTCATGAGGTTGCAGGGGCGACAGGCGGTCACAAGGTTATCCAATTTCCGAGAGCCGCCATGCGCATAGGGGTGAACATGGTCGATCGTCAAGATCAACCAGTCTTCGAAACGCTGCTTAGCATCCAACCCGCAGTATTGGCACTTGAAATGGTCCCTCTCGAAAACCTGAATTGCCAGCTGAAGGGGAACATTGGGCCCCGGCCCAAAGATAAGTTTCTTAATCTTCGTTAGAGGCATGATTCCTCCTTCCAGACGCTTGGGTGAGCCGTCCGGCACTGACGCCTCACACCCTCTTCCGACGCTTGCTGTTAGTGATTCCAACGTATACACCTGTGAGACAAACAATTCAAGTGCGAGCACGGAGGCTCTCCACAGCGATCTCCAGCTAGTCTTCAAGCCTTTCCTTGGTGGTTAAGCAGCCGGTTCTCAGTCTCTAGCGCCTCGCCCATCGGCACCACTTGTCTTCCACGCCCATTCCTCGGTGAAAAGTCAAGCACCTTCGCGCCACCTCGTTCCAGCCGGTCGTAAACCGCAGGACGCGCAATTCGCCATCGGTCGGCCAGCTCTCTAATTGTCAGGAAGTATTTGGGAGGACTACCAGCAATTGGCGTGGGCTACATCGCCGCGGGGCCCGGTGCTTCTACGTCCGCCGGCACGAGGCAGCACTTGTTCCGGTCGAAATGAGTGCGCGCTTGAAAAGTGCAGAGGTCAACGTGGTGCTTGTCACAGCGGACATCGGCGGATAGCCATCCGTGCCGACTTGAGTGAGCATGAGACCCCATTCGGCTACTGACTTAGGTGGCTTGATTGGGAATTCGCACGATTTGCACCGAGCATGGGGCGTGCCGCGCGACGTTTTCCGCAACGCTGCCAAGTAAGAAACGCTGGACACCTTTTCGCCCGTGGGAGCCCAAAACGATGAGATCCGCACGGGACTCCGCAACAGCATCGAGGATCTTCCCTCTGATGTCACCGGTTTCGACCGCACCGCGCGTCTTGAAACCCGCAGCGCGAAGCTTCTCGACCTCTCGCTCTACCAACTCGTGACCTTCCTTTACCCGTATCTCAAGCTCAGGGGTATAGCTCGGCCACATCTGCGGGGGAGAAGAGAGCGTGATCGGCTCCACAACGTGCAACACCAGCACTTCCGTGCCCTGCGGTGGAATCTGTGCAATCACCGCTTGTAGAGCTGCGTCGGAAAACGTCGAATCATCAACCGCCAGCAAAACCTTCATGACTACCTCCCACAGAGAATAAGCAACCGCTCCGCGATCATTCTGTAGCTGAGGGCAGAGCCTCTGTACGCGGTCTCAGTCGCACAATGCCTGCTCTCACTTTGTGTCATCCAGGGCTTTTCGTTTTGGCTTTCCGGTCGACCCGCAAGATATCATTGACCTCATCTCGAAGCAACAACTGGTCGAGTTCTTAGCCTTCCGTGCCTCAGAACCGCCGAACGGGACCTATGTTGCCACTTCTGAGGAATACATGCAGCCAATCAGTGCCCGCGATGCCCAGATGATCGGCAGAACGATCAAGACCACCGGAATCACGGTGCTGCGTGGCGATGCCTCCAGGGGCAGTGACTGGTGGGTCTGCCGATGCTCGTGCGGCAGAGAGTTCGTGGCAAACGGTTGGGGTGTACGGCATGGACGTACCAGGAATTGTGGAAGCAGCAGCGCGACAGGGAAATCCCGAGCATGCGGCGGCGCATCGCGTAGCCCAGCGTCATAATGCTTCGTCGTTCGTAGGCGGGACTTCCCCCAAGGCACTACGCTGGAAGAGTGACGGGCTTGAGGAACTCAATTCCCGCTTGACCCTCCAGGCGCGTCCCTACCGGGCCGATCCAAACGACGTGGCCTGCTAATGTGACCCGCTGCTCCGAGTTCGTGGCAATCGCGACGGCTTGTCCTGGGACTAGGCCAGCCTTTGCACAAACCCGGACGCCGTTGTTGGAGAAGTCCACCGTCGAAACAGTGTGCTCGTTACTCTGACTTTCGGAATCCCCGCAAAGGGTAACCGGCATCTGAACGTGTATCCGCCCCGAACGGCGGGCTGTAAGTTGGTTTTCCACGTCTCACCTCCGTTGTAAGAGGAAGCTGCTGAACTCATCCCAACCGCAGCCCTCTTGTTTCCCATAAGAAACATCATCATCATGGACGCAACGAAGGCGGGCGTCTGCCCTAATGTGACCAAGTGTCTGTGTATTTCTGCACAGCCCCGTATTGGTTAACCTAATTCTATCTTCTTCCCCAATTAACAACACGTGCCGCTGGTTCAGGTCAGCCTTTGTGCCACGATACTGAGTCACTTCGAGGAGTGCCCGCGACAATCGTCGTAATCAATCTCCCTTCATGTGCAAGCCCGGCCAGGAGGCCATGGCGAGTTGCTCGAGTCGGTATATTCTTCACCGTCAGGTCTACTTGTCGGAGTTGAAAATGGAAATGTCGGTTAAGTGCGGATTGGGATGGGTAACTCTCATCAGCCATCGACTCGCAAGTGTACCGGGGTATTTGGTAACAAGGCACAACCAGCATTGCGCGCATCGCCGCTGCCTTGAATCTTCAACTCGTCCCATCAACGGGGGGCGTCAGTTGATTTTCTGGAGAGGCGGTGATTTGACAGCCCTAAAATCGTTGCTCCCGGAACGAAGCGTCTGGCATAGACACATGCCGAATCAGCTACCCGGACCGAGGGTGTTCTGCCTCCCAACCGCGAAGAATCTCGCGGGCCTGCTCCAACGAAAGCCCCACGCGATTAGCACCTGCTTCCAGCATGGCGGCAAAACGAAAGTA
>Ga0326727_10003506_pt1 | contig 49919 bp, 44 predicted proteins | sample MB2enrmetagenome_FD_207643 | JGI IMG/M metagenome (GOLD analysis project Ga0326727, IMG submission 207643) | Lab enriched peat soil microbial communities from McLean, Ithaca, NY, United States - MB29MY | ecosystem: Environmental > Terrestrial > Soil > Wetlands > Peat | place: USA: New York... | reverse complement strand
AGTGTCTGGCCGCGTCGGACTTGAAACCAGCGCCGCGCTCCTACACCCCCGCCGAACTGGTTGTAAATCCGACACCACCAGGGGAAATCCGGCGCGGACGGGCATTGCCAGCTTACGTGCATCTTGCCCGCGATTCTGGCCGGGTTGATCATTGCATGATTACCCGGAACCGAAATACCATTCCTGCTGCAAACCCCACCGATTAAAAAGCCACGCCCCCCTTCCATTTCGCCCACCCGAGAACCAACTCCGCCGCTGCGCTCCTCCGATCCGTCGGCCCCCAGCTCGGCCGCCACCGCGCCCAAAACCCATGCCTTCCCCAAAACCGCCAAAACACCACCGCGCCTGCCGTTGACACCCTCTTCCCGATCCGCTATGATGCGCCCACAGTGAACCCGAAAGACAACCAATCCCGCCTCGCCGACGCAACGCTAATGAAGGGGCGCACGGCCAACGAACCTGGGAAGTTTCCCAGGCTAGAGTGCGCTGAACGATGGTTTGCCGGGCTCATTGCGGCCGCTGGCTTGGGCCTGTGCGTGTGGCTTCTTCTATGTGCGCCAATTCGATACACAGTAGTCACTGATTCAAAGCACAATCAAACTACGACCCAAACGTGGTCCGACGAGACGACAGTGCTCGTGACACTCCTCGGAGCGTCCGCAGCTTTTCTCTTTTATGCTGTTAACGGACTCCGGGTGAACAAATTCTCGGCGGCCGGGTTTTCGCTAGACTCCTCCCCAAACCCGAGCTCATTCCCCTATCCCGAGCCACTTCCACCGAGCCCCGGGAAGCAACTGGCTGCACCCGCTGCGGTTGGAGGAGCGGTCGTTGAAAATGAGCAAGACAAAAAGTTTCGCGCTCTGTCAGGGCCAGCACAGAAGGTCCTCAGAACGCTTTGGAACTACCAGACAAGGGACTTTCCCGGCAACTTCGGGGTGCGTTGGACGTTCAGACTGCTCCCTGGCACCCCTTACCACTCGGAGTACCTCGTCGGTTTGGGGCGTTTGTTGCAGGATGGCCTCGTCTTTGTGAGCCCCGCGAACGACCAGTGTGGACTTACCAACGAGGGAGTCGTCCTGATGGAATCGCTGAACGATCATGTGAGACAAGGGGAGTTCTACCCTTTCTGGTAAAAGAACTCATACCGATACTGGTCGAGTGGAGTGCAGGCGCGACCGGTTTAGCCCAATGGATTCCGGTGTTTCTGCCCTTTCGAGCATCGTGGCAAATGGCCATGTTCGATGAGGTCTGCGCTGGCCAGATCATTCTCGGTTCCAATACCCTGGATGCTCGCGGCAGCGCCGCCCGCCAACGCCAGCAGGAGCGGTTCAAGCACAAGCCCAGGGTCACTTGCAACGCCCGCATGGGCAGCCGCGAGCTCAAACAGTATTGCCCCCTGGACGAGGCGACCCTCGAGATGCTCAAGTTCGCCGTGGCCGACCTGAACTTCAGCGCCCGCGCCTACGACCGCATCCTGAAAGTCGCCCGCACCATCGCCGACCTGGCCGGCGCGGAAAACATCCTCAGCGACCACATCTCCGAGGCCATCCAGTACCGCTCGCTCGATAGGCAGTTGTGGACGTGAGTTACATCGGACTCTGAAAGTGTCAAGAAGCGCCTGCTTGCGGCAATTGCCAACCCTCACCCAAACGAGCCTGCCATTTGCGCCGGGTGAAGTGGCGATGAAGTAAAAATCCTGGTCTTTGCTGATGACCGCGATGTCATTCGCAACCGCGTAACGCCAGACGGCCATGTCCTGGGCTTGTTTCAATCCAAGTTCGCGGACGTGTTTTGCGCAATGGCCTTGCGATTCGAGAAAGCGCGCCGGCGCGGGCGGCAGTTGGTGGTCAACCAAGAAGTTCACGCACCTTGCAGCAGGACATGGTCGGCCTGAACTGCCGCGTATTCAATCGCCGCCAAAATGTCTTCGCGTTCGAGGTCGGGGTAGTCCTCCAATACTTCCTCGTAGGAGGCTCCCGCGCTAAGCAATTGCAAGACATCCGTGACGCGCATCCTCATGCCGCGAATGCACGGACGCCCGCCGCATTTTCCTGGCTCGATGGTGATACGCTTGAGCAGTTCAGCATTCATGCTTGGACCTTAATCTCCAATCGGCGAGCAGACAAGCATTCTGCCATCGGTCAGGTTCCGCGAGATTGCCAGCGAGCAGACCGGCGAGAAGTCAGCGCCCCTGTGGACTTCGCCGAGGTCAAAGGCCAGGAGAGCGTGAAGCGGGCGATGGAGATCGCCGCCGCCGGCGGCCATAACCTGCTTCTCATCGGGCCCCCGGGCGCGAGAAAATCGATGCTGGCCAAGCGATTGGCCACAATCCTGCCGCCGCTCACGCTCGAGGAGGCCCTCGAGACGACCAGGATTCACAGCATCGTCGGCCTGCTGGCGCCCGGCCAGGCGCTGGTGACCCAACGCCCATGCCTCTCGCCGCGGCCCCGGCGAATCAATTCGCTGGCAGAAAACTGACGTTCTCCTTATCGTAGCTGCCGTGATGATCAATCTGGCCTTCATAGAAGCGTCAAAGGACCAGTGCGAGATTGCGCTAGTCCCGCGCGAAGATAATAAGCTGCGTCTTGAAGACCGGGCGGCCCACGATTGGTATCGCTTCGTTCTCTCCTTCCCAGCCCACCTCGTCAGGACCTACATCGAACGTTTCCAACTGGGATCGCACCACACTGTCCTGGACCCGTTCTGCTGGGGTTCATAAAAAGCAGGGACGACCTCCGGCGCCTCAAGCAGAATCTCGTCCGCTCGAATACCCGCAGCGTTTACAAATCCGACACCGACGACCGCCTGGTCAAGGGACACGAGGAGATTCAGCGTATCGCCGAGGCCATAGAACAGCGCCGCATCGAGTTGGGCAAGACATCCGGCTTCGAGCGTCTCTACGCCCGCGTCACCAAGCTCTACTTCGGCGGAATGCTCCGTCACCTTACCGAGCTTCGCCCGGTTCTTCGGCCGGGCGCACACCTCGCCTACGTCGTGGGCGACCAGGCATCCTACCTCCGCATCATGATACGCACCGGCCGGCTCTTGGCAGACCTCGCCAAGTCAGTCGGCTACGAACTCGTAGGCATTGATCTGTTTCGCACTCGCTTGGCAACGGCCACCAAGGAGCAACTCCGCGAGGAGGTCGTCATACTCCGCTGGCCCGGTTCCACCCAGGTCAACGGTTGGCCGCAGCAGAAGGATGGCAGCGCAATGGCCCTGAAAGACAAAGTACGAAAAGGGCATGCGCGAGGTGCCGTTCGAGCGTGAGGAGATGGAAACCTTTGCCGCCAAGCTCAAAGTCAAGCTGCCCAAGAACCTTGGCGACCTCGTTTACAGCTTTCGCTACCGAGCACTCCTGCCAACCTCGATCAGTTCACTGGCTGGCCAGGAGGAGATTTGGATCATTCGCCCGGCAGGCCGGAGCAAATACAGCTTCGCACTGGTCAAACACACCCCAATCCTGCCAAACCAGAACCTGGCCGTCACCAAAGTTCCCGATGCCACGCCCGGACTTGTCGCCAAATACGCGTTCAACGACGAGCAAGCACTTCTCGCCAAAGTCAGATACAACCGCCTCGTCGATATATTCAGCGGCGTCGCCTGCTACTCGCTCCAGAACCATCTGCGCACCACCGTGCCAGAGGTCGGCCAGGTCGAGACCGACGAAATCTACATTGGCGTGGACAAGAAAGGCGCACACTACGTTTTTCCCATCCAGGCCAAGGGCGGCAAAGACAAGCTGAACATCGTTCAGATCGAACAGGATTTCGCCGTCTGTGCCACCAAATTCCCGCTTCTTGTTTGCAGGCCCATTGCCGCCCAGTTCATGGACCAAGGCGTAATTGCGCTCTTCGAGTTCGAGTCCGGCGAGAACGGTGTCACCATTGCCTCCGAAAAACACTACAAACTCGTCCCGCCGAAAGAGGTGACCGACGCCGACCTGCAGACGTACCGCGGCAGGTTTGACACCCCCGCGTAATCGGACAGGGTCAAACCGGGGAGTGTTTGGGCTGGTGAATGGGGGAGGCTCCAGCCGGGGGTTGCCACCAAGAACTGCCCCGGCTGCGAGTTTGTTTAAGCGCGGGCGGGCCTGCCTCGGCTGGCGCCGGGGCAAATCGTCTCCGCCCAACCGCCGATCCAGAGCCAGCGAGGCTGGCCGTCGCGTTGGGCCGGGCAACCGAGCGGACTCACGGGTGTCGCCGCGCGGCACCTTTGGATCGGAATTAGAAAAAGCCCCCGCCCCGCGTTAGCCCGGCAATTGGCCCAGGGCTACAGGAGTCCGGTCAGTGAGGCGATGGCTTCCTGGCGAACGGAGAGCACCTGGCGCAGGTCGGCTTGTGCTTTCTCCAAGTTGGCTTGCTTGACTTTGCGCGCCTGGAGGAACTTCGCCAGGGCGGCCTTGATTTCAGCATTCGAGGCCTTGGCATCGACGGCCCTCTGCAACGCTTCTTCCTCGGGAACAGGCGTTGGAGCGAAAGCGGCGAAGGGTCCGCCACCCGGACCGCCCGGCCCGCCGCCGCCCCGGCCGCCCATGAACAGGCGCATCATGCCCGCCCCGCCGCCGAAACCGACTTCGCGCCGGGCGTCCATGACTTTCTGGATTCGTCCCTCGATCACCTTCCACTCGGGGTCATCCTTGACGTCGAGTTGCTCCCGGTATCGGTCCAGAATCATCTTCTGAAATTGTGCCGGGTCAAAACTGAAGTTGCCGGGGCCAGCCGGCTGTGCCGGCGCATTGCCCGCACCCAGACCTAACATGCCGACAAGGCCGGCTAGCGCGAAGAGTTGGCTCGTTTTCATGGTTGTGATCTCCCGAATCATCTTTTCGTTGATTTCGTTGCTCGCGATCGGTCGCGGCGCTGGCATGGTCTGTCAGGCCCGCCCACTTATGAGACACCGGACCGAGGAGATTGTTACGGGAATTCCGCGTCTCGAAAGCTCAACGCGCCTGCATGGGCGGCCGCGAACTCAAACAGTATTGCCCCCTGGACGAGGCGGCCCTCGAGATGCTCGAGTTCGCCCTGGCGGACCGGAAAGACGGTGCGGGCTTGATTCGGAGAATGTCAAAGGGCATCATCCCTTCGCATGATCTCCCACTTATGAAAAAGCGCCTCATACGGATGTCCTTCGCCTTGGTAATCGGGTTGGGAATGTTGGCGGGCGGGGTTTGGGTCCTCAGCCGGGCTTTGGCGGATCGGGTAGTGGTTTACCAAGGCAAACGTATCTACTACTGGGCCGAGCGATTGAACGACCCCGACGCGGCTGCCAGCAACCAAGCCAACGCGGTGGTGGCCAGGGAGATCATTCCCCGCCTTACCAAGGCGATGTTTTCCGACACGAACGATTCAAGTCTGCGGATGGCACTCGCCGAACAGCTCAACGGTCTGCCCGGAATTCAGGTGTATTGCACGCCGGCGGCTGGTCGCCGCGCATACGCCGCCAGCGAATTGGGTGAATTGGGTCCCGCCGCCAAGGCGGCGGTTCCCGCCCTGCTGCAGGCCCTCAGCGGCCACGATCAGGCGGTTCGGGGCGCGGCGACGGTTGCCTTAGGCAAAATTCATTGCCAACCGGAGGTGGTGATTCCACTGCTGATAGGTTTGCTCGATGATAAGGAGTTAAAGGACGAAGCCGCCCAGGCCTTGGGAGGTTTCGGCGGTTTGTCCAAAGCGGCGGTTCCCAAGCTGATACCCCTGCTCAAGATTCAGGACAAGGAGCTGCACGCGGCGGTCATCCAGGCGCTGAGGAAGATCGATCCTGCCGCGGCGGTCGAGGCCGGGGTGAAGTGAGGGGCCTCGGAAAGCGAAAAATCTCGCTCTCGGCAGGGCCCGCTGGTACACGGTTCATGGCATGACCATTGTCCCAGCAACGAGCCGGTTGACCTGGCGGGAGAGAATCAGCTACGGCATTGCCGATATGGGGTTCAATTTTTATTGGGCCAACATCGCCACGTTCCTGATGATCTTTTACACGGACGTCTTCGGGATTTCGGCCGCCGCCGCAGGTTCGATGTTGTTTACGATCAAAATCGTCAATGCCTTCACCGATCCGGTGATCGGGGCCGCCGCGGATCGAACCCACACGCGTTTCGGCAAGTTTCGTCCCTACCTAATCTGGATGGCGCTTCCCCTGGCGGCGGCCGGCGTGCTCACTTACACGACGCCCGGCCTGGGCAAGGAGGGAAAGCTCATTTGGGCCTACGGCACGTACCTTTTCATGATGGTCTGTTACACCGGCATCAATATCCCCTACAACGCCCTGTCCGGGGTCATGTCGAGCGACGCCCAGGAGCGTTCCACCATTAACGGCTTGCGTTTTGTTTTTGCGTTTGGCGGGAGCATGTTGGTGACGGCTGCGACGCCGCTCCTGGTGAAATGGCTGGGGCACGGCAATGAGAAACTGGGCTGGCAATTGACCATGGTGTTTTGGGGCGTGGCGGCTTCCTGTTTATTTGCCACGACCTTTTTCAACACGCATGAGCGCATCGCTCCGCCACCGGCCCAAAAGACCAACGTGTTGCAGGACGTGAAAGACCTGGCCCAAAACGGCCCCTGGGTGGCGTTGTTCTTCCTGGCGCTCATCATCATGATGACGATCACCCTGCGGACCGCTACGTCCGCCTACTACTTCAAATACTACGTGCAGCGCCCCGATCTCATGGCGGCGTTTGTGCCCGCCTACATGGCGGCGGCGGCAGGCGGCGCTTCGCTGGCCCCGGTGCTGACGCGCCTCCTCGACAAGAGGCGGCTGTTGATGATCCTGATGAGCGCCACCGGCGTTTTGTCCATCGCGTTCTTTTTCATTCCCAAGGACCAGATTGCATGGATGTTCGCCCTGCAAATCGCCATCGGCCTGGCGCTCGGCCCCAAGTCGCCGCTGGCATTCTCGATGTACGCCGATACTGCCGACTACAACGAATGGCGCACCGGGCGCCGGGCCACGGCGATGACGTTTGCCGCGGCCACCTTCTCGCAAAAGCTGGGCACGGCCCTGGCGGCGGCGGTAATGGGCTGGGTATTCACGACCCTGGGATATGTCGCCAACGCCGCGCAAACCTCGAAATCGCGAACGGGCATGGTGATGCTCATGTCGTTCATTCCGGCGGGATTCGCATTCCTGGCGGTTGCGGTGATGATGTTTTACAAGTTGGACAACGAGAAAATGGCGCGCATCCAGGCGGATTTGGCCGAGCGCAAAGCGGCAGACCATGTTGCAACCCACTCATAACGGCGAGCGCTTCGAACTGCTAAGCCCCACGGCCATGCCGCGGGCGGCAGGGTTCTTATGGAACCGGAAAATGATGATCCAGGTCACCTGCCGCGGTTACGCGGCGGCCCAATTTATGCAGCCGGAGCCGGCGAAATACGCCTACGCGCCCAACCTGGAGGCCAAGAGCTTTCTGCAGCCGGAGCAACCCTATTACGCCCACCACCCCGGCCGCTTTTTCTATGTGAAAGACGAAGAGAACGGGAGCGTCTTCTCCGCGCCTTACGAACCGGTGCGCGCCCGGCTCCAGCGTTACAGCTTCTCCGTGGGCAAGAGCGACATCCGCTGGAGCATCGAGCACGACGGCATCGCCCTGGACATCACGCTGGGCTTGTCCACCGGCGACGTGGTCGAACTGTGGGGCCTGCAAGTCCGCAACACTTCGGGCCGGCGGCGGAAGCTCAGCGTCTATCCTTATTTTCCTGTGGGCTACATGAGCTGGATGAACCAGTCGGCCCAATACCGGCCCGACCTGGCCGGGATCGTCGCCTCCTGCGTGACTCCATACCAAAAGGTGGCCGATTATTTCAAGAATAGGAATTTCAAGGACAAGACCTTCTTCCTGGCGGACCCGGCGCCCATGGCCTGGGAAGCCGGGCAGGAAACCTTCGAAGGCGAAGGCGGTTTGCAGAACCCAAGGGGTGTGCAGCAAGAGGAGCTGTCCAAAGGCGACGCCCTTTACGAAACCCCTGCCGCCGTTCTCCAATACCGCATCCAACTGGCTGCCGGCCAAAGTCAACACTATCGGTTTATGTTTGGCCCGGCATTGGACGATGCAGAAATCATTGCGTTACGCGGCAAATACCTGAACGCCGAGGGCTCCATCCGCGCTGCGGCCGAATACGCAAGCTACATGGCCCAGGGGAAAGGCCCGCTGAGAATCGAAACACCCGACCCCGAGTTGGATAACTTCGTCAACCATTGGCTGCCTCGGCAGGTGTTCTATCACGGGGACACCAATCGCATGACCACCGACCCGCAGACTCGCAACTACCTGCAAGACAACATGGGCATGAGTTACCTCAAACCCCAGGTTGCGCGCGCGGCCTTTTTGCGCGCATTGAGCCAGCAGGAGGCCACTGGCGCCATGCCCGATGGCATTCTTTTGGCCGAGGGCGCCGAGTTGAAATACATCAACCGGGTTCCCCATACCGATCACTGTGTCTGGCTCCCGGTCTGCCTCAAAGCTTACCTGGACGAAACCAACGACTACGGGTTTTTGCGCGAGCAGGCGACCGACGGAGAGGGTCGCAGCCGCACGGTCTTCGAGCGCATCGCCGGCGCCCTGCGCTGGCTGCTTAAGGCCCGTGACGAGCGCGGCCTGAGCTACATCGGCCAGGGCGACTGGTGCGACCCCATGAACATGGTGGGCTACAAGGGCAAAGGCGTCTCCGGCTGGCTGTCCCTGGCCACGGCCTACGCGCTGAACCTCTGGGCTGAGGTTTGCGCCGGTGAAAACGCAGGCCAACTGGCGGAAGAATTCAGGGCCGGCGCAAAAGCGATGAACCAGGCGGTAAACACCCATCTTTGGGACGGCCGATGGTTTGGCCGTGGCATCACTGACGACGGCGCAGTCTTCGGCGTCAGCAACGACAAGGAAGGCCGTATCTTCCTGAATCCTCAGAGCTGGGCGATTCTGGCCGGGGCCGCCAACGAGCGGCAGCGCAAACTCATGATCGAGGCCGTGGCCGCGCAATTGGAAACCCCCTATGGCGTCATGACCCATGCGCCGGCCTTTACCTCCATGCGCGAGGATATCGGCCGGGTGACCCAAAAATTCCCCGGCTCGGCCGAGAACGGTTCGGTCTATAATCACGACGCCGCTTTTTACGTCTATAGCCTTTACACCATCGGCCAGAGCGACCGGGCTTTCCGCCTGTTGCGCCGGATGCTCCCCGGCCCGGAGCTTGCGGATTACCTGCGGCGGGGCCAGTTGCCCGTGTATATCCCAAACTATTATCGGGGCGCCTGCTACCAGCACCCGAGGACCGCCGGCCGCTCCAGCCAGTTGTTTAACACCGGCACAGTCTCCTGGTTATACCGCTGCCTCATTGAAGGATTATTTGGAGTCAGGGGCGACAAACACGGCCTGGTGATTCAACCTCAACTGCCCAGCCACTGGAGCCGGGCAAAAGTGACCCGCGAATTCCGCGGCGCGGCCTTCCATGTTGAAATCCGGCGTGAAAGCGGGATTCCCAGGACGTTGACCGTCGTGAACGGCCAAGCTCTGCCAACCAACCGGCTCGCCGGCATTCAAACGGGCCAAAGCTATAAGGTGGAAGTTTTGTGGAGTAATTCAACCCATTCCTCGACTGTAGGAGACGACGTGAGGAGTCTCTGATCATTTGTCTCCCAGGGGAGCGGGCCTTCGCTGCGCCCAACACCCAATCAGAGACTCCTCACGTCGTCTCCTACAATGGTTTGCGACGCGCCTAATGTTTGGTCCTCACCTAGCGCCCTTCCGGCAAGGCGCCATAATCCAACGAGCACTCGCGCCCGTTGGGGAACTTGATTCGCACAAAACCACGACGCTCGATTTGGCGCGGCCTTTTGGAGGAGCTCACCGATTGAGTGGACAGATAGAGGCTGGCCCCTCTGAGCCACCTCTGGGTGCGGGCGGACAATGGGAAAACCTTCTCCAGGTCCCTTTCCGTGATGGGGGCGCCAGCGGACCGGGAGTGTTCACTCTCGGTGTGGGGCAAGGCGCGCAACGCCGAGCTGACCTCCCCGAAAAGCGGGGCGCCATAGCTGCGGCCGGCGGAGACCTGAAAGTCAGCGCACCAGAAGGGGGCCAGGAATGCGATAGCCAGCAGGAGCGCGGCGCACTTCACCACCACGGCCTTTTGGACTTGGGCGAGGCGGAACTGGACCAGGCTCTGCGCCAGGGCCGCCAACGACAGGATGACCCCGCCGGCTATGAAACCCCATCGCAACGGGTCACGTCCGTGGAAAAAGCCCAACGGCAATTGCCGCCAGGCGGTGATATCGCACAACAGACCTGTCTCCAGACCGCCAAGCTTGTCGGCCAACCAGGCCGAGAGCAGCCCGCAGGGCGCAAGCGCCCCTATGCCCAGCACCGCTGTCAACACGGCGCGCATCGTATTGCCCAGCAGTGTTGCCGCCCAGAAACTCAAGACAAAGAACAGCCATAACGGCGTAGCGATAGCCAAAACTCCTTCGAGAAAGTCGCTCGCGCGGCCATCTTGGGCGATGCTGCCCAGGCCCGCTCTTGCCTCGGGCAGGGTCGCCAAAGCCAGAAGGCCGGGCAGAACCAGGCCCAGTCCGATTGCAACGGCTGCGCTGACGGCCAGTTTCACCAGCCATTGGCGCCGGGCCGTAACCGGCAGAGTCAAATGCCACAGGGCCAGCCCCAGCGTCCTCTCCTCGCCCAGGGAAATTGAGGCGGCCAGGGCCAAAGCCAGCGGGGCATACACGGCCATCAGCGCGCCCCACAGCGCGCCGCCATTAAAGTCCATGGTATCACGGCCCACCCCCGACCACCGCAATCCCACGGCCGTCAGCCAGCACAGAGAAAAAACTGCGGCGACGACGAAGATCGGCTTTTGGAGCCGCAACTCTTTGCGGACCATGTTGCGTAGCCTGCCCTTAGGGCGGATGCGCAGCCAGTTCCACCACCCGCTCTGGCGCGGGGTTGCCGTTGACAGGATCGCGCTTTCCCCGAGAGCGGCGTCTTTGAGCTCCAGCCGGGCGAACTTCCTCCAGCCCGCCAGGAGGCAGCAGCCGGAGTAGATCAGGCCCGTAATCAGCCAGGCCATGGCATACACGGAATCGGGAATCCTGTCCGGGAATCTCGGGCCGACAATCCTCTCCACCCCCAAATGCACGGTCCCCAGCAACAAAAGGGCGCCTGCCAGGCTGAAAACCATGCCGCCAATGATCGAGCGCGCTACCAGTGTCCACAGTGGGGCCGAACAGACCACCGCCAGGAAGAAAACCCCGGCCATCACCATGTCATGGGGCTGGTAACGCCAAAGGGACAGAGCGAGCGGAAGCGCTGTCCCATGGAAGTAGCGCTCCGGCCCTGCAATCCTCCAGCTCAGAAACAGCGCCGAAGCTACGGTCCCTGCCAGGGCGCCCAGGACCAGGAGCTTTTCGCGCCACAAGTCCCGGCGCGGGCAGGGCTGGCTGAGCAGCAGGGCAAAGGTGCGCTGTTGGAACTCGTTGCCTATGGACATCGCGGCCAGCAGGGCCGCGCAGCCCAAGGCAACGGCGAGGGCATAGTCCTGCGCCCGGTGATCGAGCATCGCCAGGCCGGCAGCCAGTCCCACCAGCCATGGCAGCCGCAAGGCGCGAAATTCCTTGGACAACCTTGGGTTCATGCGCGTCTCCTATTTGAGGGTTGCCACGAAGATCTCCTCGAGCGTGAGCGCCTCGCTGGCCAGCGACTCCGGGGCCAGGGCGCGCAGTTGCTCGAGGATGCGGGCCCCGCCGCCATCGGCGATTACTTCCAGTTCCCGCCCGTCGCGGCGGACATCCAGGGCCTCCTTGAATTCAAGGGCGGGGGCTGCCTGGGGAAAACGGGCGCGGATTCTCTGGTACCGCCCCCGGGCCTGGTCGGCGCCGAGCGTGAGCACGTTGCGTCCCCGGTCCATGAGGGTGAACTGGTCGATCAGTCCTTCGAACTCGGCAATGAGATGGGTCGAGACCAGGATGGTCCGTTTGCCCGGTTCGCCCTCCTGGTAGGCGCCTATGACGGTCTCGATAAACTCGCGGCGGACGATCGGGTCCAGCCCCGAGGTGGGCTCATCCAGCAGCAGCAGCTCGGGCTCCGGGCAGATTGCGGCAATCAGGGCGAGCTGCGTCCGCTGGCCTTTCGAGAGCGCCCCCGCGGGCTGGCCCGCATCGAGCCGAAACCGGCCCACCAGGTCGCGCTCGATCTCCCAGTTCCAGTGCGCGCGGAACGACGCCAGGTAGTCCAGCGTCTCCCGCACGGTCATCCAGGGGTAAAAGGCAACCGTGTCCGGCACATAAGCCAGCCGGCGCTTGACCTCGACCTCCTCTTTGGCCGGGTCGAGCCCCAGGACGCGCGCCGTGCCGCCGCGCGGCCTCAGCAGGTTCAGCAGGCATTTCATCGCCGTCGTCTTGCCGGCGCCGTTGCGTCCGAACAGGCCATAACACCGGCCTGTCGGGACCGTAAGATTGAAGTCATGCACGGCCTCGGCGCGGCCATAAGAGTATGTCAGGCCCTTGATTTCGACGGCGGCTGCTGGTTGGTTCATGTCCGTGTTCATGCGTGATTATCGGAATGGCTGCGTCCAATTACTTCGACGATGTTGGATTCCCTCGGAAATGCCAGGTCTTCGGGACTATTGTCAGGCCTCCCTCCGGGACGAAACCAGAGCCCCTCGGCCTTGTCTGCGAGGAAATCCAACGTTGTCACAGAACTAAACCTCCCTCTGTCCGGAGGCCCGTTCCCTGGCCCGCCGCTTTTCCTCCATCACCTCGAGCCGGTCCCGGACCAGTTCAAGGACCTCCGCCGCCGGCACCTGCAAGTGATGCGCCTGGACGACCGCCCGGTCGATCTCCTCGATCAGCAGCTTGCGACGGGCCTCTTTCTTGAGCGGCGAATGGTTGGCCTTGAGGAAAGAGCCCTTGCCCGGGAGGGTCTCGATGATGCCCTGGTTTTCGAGTTCGGCGTAGGCCTTGGCGATGGTGTTCCGGTTCAAGCGCAATTCCTCGGCCAGCGGGCGAATCGAAGGCAGGGGTTCCCCCGCCTGCAACGCGCCCGCCGCCGCCGCCGCTTTGACCTGGCCCACCACTTGCAGGTAAACCGGCTCGCCGGACTTGAAGTTGATCTGCAAAAGCATAGTCTCTATCTACTGTCATAGGACAATATGACACTTCACGAAAAGTGTCAAGGGGAAAAGGTTGCCAACCAACTTCCGCCGCCGCGTTCTCTGCGCTCTGGGCGTCTCTGCGTTTTCATTGCCCGTCCCTTTGCGGCCCGCATTCGGCGGTTCAAGTTTTGGGCCGTTGGCCGAAAAGGGCGGTCCCGATGCGGACCATGGTTGCGCCTTCCTCGATTGCAACCTCGAAATCGCCGGTCATGCCCATGCTCAAGGCGGGCAGAGGGGCTCCCAGGAGTTGCTCGCACTGGTCCTTGAGCTGGCGGAGTTGGCGGAAGAGCGGGCGCACCTTTTCCGGGTCCGGCGTCCAAGGGGGCACGGTCATGAGGCCGTGAATTTCCAGGCGGGGCAGGGCGTTGATTTGGCCGAACTCGGCCAGGAGCCGCTCGGGGCTATAGCCGAACTTGCTGGCCTCGCCGGCGGCGTTGACCTCGAGGAGGATGGGCATTGTCCTGGAGGCCTGCTCAGCGCGCTTATTGATTTCCTGGGCCAGGCGGAGGCTGTCCACGCTTTGAATCATCTCGAAGAGTCTGACTGCATCCGGGCACTTATTGGTTTGCAGGTGGCCGACCAGGTGCCAGCGCAGCCGGCCCGGGCACAAGGGGATTTTGGCCTTGGCCTCCTGCACTTTGTTCTCGCCGAAAAGCGTCAGGCCGAGCCTCGCCGCCTCTGCGACCGCCTCCGGCGGCTGGCCCTTGGTCACCGCAATGAGAATGACCGTCTCCGGGGCGTGCCCGGCCCGGGCGCAGGCCGCCGCCATGCGCTCCTGAATTGCCTTCAGATTCTCCGCCAGACTCATGCCCGGAGAATAGCGCGGATGCCGGCGCCTGGACAGTCATTTATCCAAGTTGATACGCCGCGCGGCGGGTGGCAATTCCGCGCCCCGCGAAGTCCCGCTCGAAATCAGTCCACAGCCCGGCCAATTCCGCGGGCGTGTCCACGGGCCGGAAGGCCAGGCTGGCGGCAAAGACAGCGGTCATTTGCTCGAAATAGGGCGGGTCATCGGTACGCAAATAAACCGTGCCGCCCGGCTCGAGGGCCTGGGCGGCCAGCGCCGGAAACCGCTCGTTGACAAGGCGGTGGCGGCGATGTTTGCGTTTGGGCCACGGATCGGGAAAATAGACATGCAGCGCGCGGGCCGAGCGCGGCGGCAGGAGGTACTCCAGGAAATAGGCCGACTCGATGCGCACCGCTCGCAAGTTCGCCAGCCCGGCGCGCCGCCCTTTGCGGTCCAGCTTGCGCAAGCGGCCCAGCAGCCTTTCCACGCCGATGAAGTTGCGCTCGGGATGCCGCGCCGCGTATTCCGCCAGGAACGACCCGTCCCCGCTGCCCAGCTCGACTTCGAGCGGCTGGGATTTGGAAAAGAGCCGGGCCGGCTCGATTCGATCCAGGATGGAAGTCAAAGGGTAAATCATGATCTCAATCCGAATCCTAATCCCAATCAGTCGCCTGTTCGACCATGAAAATCCGGGTCGAGGATCACGGAGATGGAATTCCAGCGGAAGACCACCAGAGAATATTCGAGCGTTTTTGCCGGCGCGGCTCCGCCCAGGCGCCGAGTTCTGGCTCCGGACCGGCGACGCCATACTGGGCCTCAGTCCGCCAGTCAGTAAGCCAGAACCAGCACCGTGGCGCTGGTGGTCTCTTTCACTACGTCCTCGAATCTCCGGTCCTTGGGCAGATAGGGCTCTTTGAGCTTTGGGGAAACCTCCGGCAGGCTTTCGAGCAACACGCCCAGCACAGAGCTTTTCACCGCGAAATTGGCGTTCTGCGGCGGCGGGCCGGCGCCTTTGAGCGCGGCCATCTCCGCGGGCCTGGCCGCGACCATGCCCACGACGTTGCCGTACTGGTTGACCAGCGGCCCGCCGGAACTGGCGGGTTGAACGGCTGCGCTGATTTGAAACTCGCGCGGGTCGCCTTGCGCCCCGGTCAAGCTGCTGATCTCCCCTTTGGTGACCTTCGGCGCAAAGCCTTGCGAGTCGAGGTTCGGAAACCCGACCGTGAAAACCGCTTCGCCGAGTTTCGTTGCGCGGCTTGGCGCCACGGGAACGGCAGGGAACTTCCCGTTCACTTTGAGGACAGCCACATCATTGACCTTGTCGGCGTTGATCAGCTTGGCCAGGAGCGTCGCCTTTTCCGTTCTTACCACGATGCGGGCGGCGCCTTCCACGACATGAAAACTTGTGGCCACGTAGCCGTCCTCGGTGACGAAGAAGCCGCTGCCGCCTGGCTGCGAGGCCCGGGCGTCCAAAGGGCTTGGCGATGGGTAGGCCGCGCGGGCCACGTCGGGAGTTTCGGTCCGGGGGGCGAATTGGGAGGAGCGCCGCCGGGCCTCGGCGATTTCCTCCCTGCTCATACTCGCAGCGAGCAGATCGCGCCAACGCGAACCGCCGGGGCCGCCCTGTGAGGCCGCCAGGTCAAACCATTTGTAGGCCTCGATGTTGTCCTTGGCCACCTCGATGCCATCCTCGTAGCAAAACGCAAGGCTGACCTGGGCATGAGCGTTTCCCTGCTCGGCGGCCTTGCGATACCACTTCACGGCCTGGCTGTAGTCCCTTTCAACGCCTTCTCCCTCGGCGTAGCAGACGCCGAGGCTGTACTGGGCCTGAGGGTTCCCCTGCTCCGCCGCCTTGCGGTACCACACGGCCGCCTCGGCGTAGTCCTTGGCCACGCCGTTGCCTTCCTCATAGCAGAAGGCGAGGCTCATCTGGCCAAAAGGGTTTCCCTGCTCGGCGGCTTTGCGGAACCATTTGACAGCTTCAGCGCAGTCCTTGGCCATGCCCTGCCCCAGGTAATAGCAGACCGCAAGATTGCACTGGGCCTGGGCATCCTCCTGCTCGGCGGCCTTGCGCCACCACTTCACGGCCTCGGTGTAGTCCTTTTCGACGCCTTGTCCCTCCGTGTAGCAGGCGCCAAGGTTGTATTGGGCCTGAGGGTTCCCCTGCTCCGCAGCCTTGCGATACCACTTCACGGCCTCGGGATAGTCCTTTTCAACGCCTTGTCCCACGGTGTAGCAGACGCCGAGGTTGTACTGGGCGCCAGCATTTCCCTGCTCGGCTGCCTTGCGGTACCACTTGGCGGCCTCGGCGTAGTCCTGGGCAACGCCACTGCCCCAATAGTAACACAGCCCCAGGCTGAACTGAGCCGGGGCATTCCCCTGCTCGGCACGCCTTTTCAGCGCGCCAAAACGATCCGCTTCCTCCTTGGCCTGGGGGAGGAGGAGACTGATGCCGGGCTGGCGGTTGGTCTGCGCAATGGAAGGCAAATCCACTGCGGGACCCATATAAATCCTGCCCTGGGCGTTCGCGGCAGGCGGATCAGTCTTGGACGACTGCGCAGAGGCCACTGCCAGGGGGGCAAGAACTATGGAGATCAGCAAAGCTCCCGCAAAGGCGCTGTACCCGGCGTGCCATGACTTCTGCATGGGGCAGAGTCTAATTCCGTGCCGCCCTGTGGCAAGCAGGAATTCGCCAGAATGAAGGAGTGGCCGGGGCGAACAATTCAAACCACTCGTGCGTCGATATCACCGCCAGCCTGCCGTCGCAATGGGAAAACCAGTTGTCGCTGAATGCCGTATTTGTGATCACGGCATCCTCATACTCCAGCGTGAATTCCAGGTGATCCTCCGAGCTTATAGAGCTTGTCGGCGTCTGGGCGCTAGGTTGAAGACCGCCAGGCCTGCCGCCTCAGCCAGCGCGATTTGTTCCGCGTCGAAAGAGAGCAGAGCTTCGGCTCCAACCTCGATGGCGATCGCTACGTGAAACAAATCCATCGCGCGGACCACCATTTCAAGGGAATGTTCGGCTCGGAGTTCTCCCGCCGTACGCACCGCGTCGGTCCAGTCGAACTCGACATGAGGCCAATAGCCAATCCTTGCTTCCTGCTCCAGGAGACGGATTATCTGGCGAGATTCTCCCTTGCGAAGCAAACCCGCGCGTTCGGCCTGGCAAAAGCCGTTGAAGACCTCGATCCGCTGCCAAGGCGTCCAAAGCACCTCCGCTCCCGGATCCCGCTCAAACAAACTCAGCGCGGCCTGATGCTGCTTATCCCCGCGGCACTTGTAACCCAGCCACCACGAAGTGTCGGCATAAAATCTCATTTCTTAAGCGAGGCCAGGAAGGCTGTTCCGTTGAAGCTGGGAGCATTCCGGCCGCCAACGGCTCGCTTTTCAGCCAGCTCCCGTGACATTTTCGGACGTGTGCTCTTGCTGACCACGAATTTTGGCTTCCCATTGGCGGTGACAACAAGTTGCTTTCCCTCGGCCAATCCATCAACCAGGCCTGCATTATGATAAAATTCGCGAACGGTTACCGTTTTCATCCTGTTAGACACTACGGTCTAACGTGTTGAACATCAAGGGCAATGATCACGTTGTCCGGGACGGTGCGGTCTTTTGGAAGGCTGGTGCCTGGCGGGCGACGCTTCATAAAGGGCGTGTCGGTTCTTCCCGTTGACCTCGATTTTATCAAAGAGAGGGAAGCTAACCTGGTACTTGGTGGAGCAAAACTGTTTGATTTCCTCATTGGTTCCGGGTTCCTGACGGCCGAACTGGTTGCACGGGAAGCCCAGCACCATGAAGCCCTAGTGTTTGTAGTTCTGATAGAGCGCCTCAACCCTGTCTCGATTGTGAACCGTGGCCGGGTAGTCTTTGAGCGACCTTCCACGATTCCAACCAAGACGCCAAATTGTAATGGCCCTCACCGGCCAGCTGACATACGCTCCTCTGTACATCGAAACCGCTATGAACACGCCACAAACACCCAGGAAACCGGTGTCCCAGAAGCTGATCACGATCTACCTCGATAACACAGCCTACGGAAAAGGAAAACTCCTGGTTGGCAGCTTCGCGGAGAAGCATGGTCTGGTTGAGGAACATTTGAGCGACTTCCTGACCAAGGGCTGGCGAGTAGCCGCCATCCATGGTTTTAGCGGCAGTTCGGAAAACATCCAGGTCCGTGGATGGATCACCGTGTTGCTCGAAATGACAACTGACGACGGGGGATAGGGCTCTGGTCTTCGACACGTACCCAAATCATGAAGAGGTAAGAGCCAAGAACGAAGGCCAGGGAAAGCAGCGTGAGCCACAGCGGCACCGGCCCCAGATATTGGCGCGACCAGCCGAGCCGGTAATCCAGCCCGGGCAGCAATAAAGAGGAGACCAAGACCGGGCGCCCGAATCTCATGATGAGTTTCTGTTCGCTGACTTTCTCCCTGAGCAGCAGCCGGCGCTCGAGGAATTTGGGATCCCGCTTGTAAAAGTAGATTCCTAAAGCGAAAGCATTGATGAGCATGAGGACAAGGAGCGCCCAGCCCCGCCAGAATTTCAGCGAGCCGGCGGGGATAAACAACAACGCAGGCAGGAACAGCAGTCCGGCAAAAGCACGGAGGACCAAGATGGAGGAAACGCCGTAGCCGAAGTGACCTGAGAATACCGGCTTTACCGGCCGCCCTCAGCGAATTCCTCAATCTTGGCCTTGGCCTCGGCAAGCCCAACGCCGGGGTTTTCCTCCCGGTAAAGCTTAATGGCTGCGATCTTCTTGCTGGGATCTCTGGCCAACCGCTCGACCTCCGGCGACAATCCGGAGGCTGGAGGCGGCGGTGGTTCGATGCCCTCGTGCTTGAGCAAGGCATCCAGTTTCTGTTCGACCGATTTCAAACGCCGCTCCAATCGTCCCAGGTCGATCCCCTGGCGTTTGGTGAGAGCTGCGCCTCCGGCAAAGACCGCCACCATGGCGGCAATGAGGGCGTAGCCGCTAAAGTCCAGAACTGCGAGTAGCGGTGTCATACAGGATTATGCGGCAAGGGGTTTATTTGGTCTTCCCGTGCTTCTCCATCTGCCGCAAGATGATGATGGCCCCAGACCGCACCGGTTCTTCTCGTCTTCGCATCCCCTGAGATAACCCTGCTGAGAAGGGGGTGTCAACCACGGGGCCGGGCTCGAACTGAACCTGGGCCATCGTGGAGTTGGGGAAGGGCAAAATTACGATAGAGGGCGGGTATCTTAACCGGTTTTGAACCGGCGTCAAACGCAAGACGCCGGGGGGCTCGTTCCCAGGAAAAGGAAGTATTTCCAGGCCCCGGCGTAGGCCTTTCGCTCCACCACGCTGGAGCAAGGGAAGAGCCGCCTGAGGGCTGAAACCAGGTGATCGTCCAACCTGACGTGGTTCCGCCGCATCCAACGGCGAAACCAGCCCAAAGGCGTGCCGGCGAAATCCACGACGGCCAGCCATCCTCCGGGTTTAAGATCCCTGGTCGCTGCTTTCAAGGCGATCTCCCAGCCGGGATTCATCATCGAAAGGGAGTAGGAGAACAGCACCAGGTCAAATGCGGGAGCGGGATCCAGCGGTTGATCGTAGCTCGACCGCACCCAGCGAACCTCAGCGGCACGATGGAGACCTCGCGCGGCCGCCCGGGCGAGCATGTGCTCCGAAAGATCGACCCCGGTAAAGCGGGCCTTTGGAAAACGCCTTGCCAGTTCACCCAGATTCCGGCCAGTGCCGCAACCGATTTCAAGGACGCGTTCCGGCGGCGGTCCCGCCGAAATCATCCGCACTAGTTCCGACCGGCCGAAGAGAAAGGTCCACCGCGTGAGATCATAAATCGGCGCGTGCCAGCGGTAGTACCTTTGGACCGCCGCCACGGAACCAGCGCTGGGGTACTGGGGAGCGTAATTCACAGCACTTCCGCCAGGTGGAGGCTGCCGTAGGTGCCTACCCGGTCCAGGCGATGCAGTGGAACGGTTCGGTCCGGCCGGAAGCCGATCTTGCTGTGAATCCACGCCGGCAGGAAGTCCAGAGCCATCCCGGCCGAGCGGAGCAGAATCCGCGTGCCGCGCAGGCTCCGTTGGATCAGGGTGCGCCACTCCTCGTCCAGGGCGGCCGAGTTATGCCCGGCGAGCCAATCCTGGTGATCGAGCAGCGCCAGGTGCGTGAACGGCTTGGCCTCCCGGCTGAATCCGGAAAAGACTCCGGTCGATGCGGGGATCCTCCCAGCACGTGTTGTAAAGCAGCCGGTTGGAGTGGAGTGACCGGAACAGCCAATGGTGCATAACACCCTCGCACGGTGGCATGGCAATGTTACGAAGGTGTGGAGAAGAGGTGAATTGCCGGTGAATAACTTATTGGCGGGCAAGTGGATTTGCGGCGGTGGGCCTGTTGCTCGGCGTCGAGCTGCTGGGCGAGCGCGCCACGCTCGAGCGCGCCACCGATGAAGCGGAAGCGGTTATGTACGCCGCTTTGGCCCGCCGGTCGAACTTCAAGATCACGATGGGCGATATCCTGACCCTCACGCCGGCCCTGGTCATCATACGTGCCAATATAAAGGCGAGGCCAAAAGGCCGAGCGATCAGGGCATCGGGAGAATTCTCTCCTGCGCCCCCCGCCTGGTCGTCAGCCGGTTTCGCGTGTCAGCCGGTTTCGCGCTGAGACTGGCACCTCCGGTGGGTGCGAGTCCGTTCTGTTCGTGTGCCTGGGGGTGTGGTCGTGGAAATCCCCGGCTGGACGACCACGAAGGTGTTCGCCAGACGGCGGCCCAGCAGATGTTCGGTGGCCCGCAGGGTGTTGAGGAAGCCAAGGGCCGCCTCGGGGTTATCGGTCCAACTCCCGTCGCGGCTGTAGTAGAGTCCGGTTTCGAAGTTCTGCAGCAAAATCCTCATAGTTCAATTGTCGCTGAGCGCAAGGCTAAAAGGTCCCTTAAGAAGCATCAACGGAGGCGGCGTGACAATTGGGCTACGTTCATGAAAAGCGCCGCGCCGGGCGTACAGTAATAACAGGCAAGTTCCTGACTGCCAGCCGAACCTAACGTCAGTTGGGCGTGGGGATGCACATGTGCGGTTTAGTCAAACCAGCCCCAGCTCAAATGGCCCGATCCGATAACGCGGGTGCAGGATGGGCTGGCACGAACTCCCTCGCCGGTTTGCGGGTCGTCTCCTCGACAACGGACATGAAGATGGGTTCGGCGCGCCGCACCCAGGTTCGATACGCGCCCAGATCGGCGGTTTTCCAGCGCCGCAGCAGGGGCGTCAGATCGAAACGGGTGGCGGCCAGGGCCAATCCGGCCTTCTGTGCGTCCAGGGCATTGAGATGCTGCTCGACGTGATTCTCCACCGGAACGACCAGGAGCGGTTTGCCGAGCCAGGCGGCTTCATTTGAGGATTCGAATCCGGCCGTGCAGGCGACGCCGCGGCTCTCGGCCATCATTCGCAGGAATTTCGCTCCGTCCAGCTTGTGGAAGGAGAGAGTCGAGTCGTAACGCCAGACCGGCTGAACTTTCGGCCTCTCGCAGAAGCAATGGAGTTCCACATCGGGAAACACCGCGTGCCAGCGGAGGACGTCCTCGGTGTAACCCTGGTTCAGGACATAGGCCAGGAGGAATCGGCCCGGCGAATCCTGTGGCAGGTCGAAGAGCTCGCGTCGCAGCAAAGGCGGGCAGACGAAGAGGCGCCGCTCGGGCATGGAGGCGGCGGGATAAAACGAGAGCGCGAGCTTGGTGGATCGCGCGCCGGCCAGGCCCACATACTGCCGCATCGTCCATTGCTGCAAGGCGAACTGGCTGGAACGCACGAAGTCCGGGTGGCCCAGCATGAACTGATGCCCCACGGAGACGACCGGAATCGGGTGCGGGCGCAGCACGTTGAACAGGCCCAGCAGCGGCTCGAGAAAACTAAGGATGAGGTCGGGTTGGGTGCGTTCGAGGGTGCTGGCGATGGTCGCCAGGCTCTTGCGATAACGGCCCAGCCCGGAAAACGCCCCCCGCAGCGTGGCCAGCGGGGCCACACCTCTTGCGCCAGCCATAGAGAAGCCAGGGCTCACAATGGGAGTCAACCGGCCGCCGAACGCCCGGCGAAAGAAGTCCGGGATCGTTCGATTGGGATTCGTGCCTACGGTGACTGCCACGACCTCATGGCCGTGGCGTTCCAGGGCTTGCGCGGCGGCGATGGCCTGGGTCATGTGGCCCCGACCATCCCCTTGGACAGCGAACATGATCTTCATAGAGAGCGAAATAGACCCATCTGCGGGCTACGCTCTCATGGGAATGTGAAGGAAATGTGGCGGTCTTGTGAATTATCTGTGAATGGCCGTCTTTGGGAATGTTGCTTTCTGCATGGCCCTGATCGTTCAGGAAACCGACAGGAAAACACCTATCTGAGTTTATTCGTAAAAATGGTCGGGGCGGTGAGATTCGAACTCACGACCTCTTGTACCCGAAACAAGCGCGCTAGCCAGGCTACGCTACGCCCCGAACCTGAGCAGAAGAGAATGGCGGTCTTTTGCGCCATTTGCAACCTCGAAATGAAAAAACTCTGTGGCATTCGGCGCCCTTGGCTCACGTCACATCTGTCTCAGCAACCACTTCCTTAAATCCTTGGCCTTGCCATTAGTTATCCCCTTCTTCATCGCATCCTTGATAAACTGCTCCTTCTTGCCAGTAGCCTCCAGCACTTCTTGCAATTGAGCGGCTTCAAGCGCCTCGAGCACCTCTTCCATTGCATGTCGCTCTTGGGCGATCTCGTTTAGTCTTTCTGCGATGTCTTTGAGGTCCATGGCGGCAAGGATGGCTCGGGAGGAACGAGACCGCAAGCCGTTAAGTCCGGCCTCATCATCCCCAGGGAATCCCCGGTTTGATTTTCCGGCGTTGCCCCGATTGGCGTCAAACCGCTCGGGGCGTTAAAATCCCAGGAACGAATAACTACTGGAATGGGTGACGAAACGAAAAGACCGCCTTCGGCCAACGGCTCGCTGACGCATTCCTCGCTCTACCGCCAATTTCAGGCCCAGCACGAGGAGATAATGAAACACAAGTGGTATGAATCCGAAAAGGCCGGTTACGATATTGGATTCGAGCGAGCGCTAACCGACTGGACCGCCAAGCACCGATCCGAATGGCTCAGGAATTGGCAGAGGGAGACGCAGGCAGGAGTTTCTCCGATGTGCGGCCAGTAATACAGGGGTCAAGGAACCTGGGCGGCACTTTCGCTGCGGATCAATGGTTTAAGGCGCCCACCGCCTCCTGGACCGCTTGGGCGAGCACCGCCAGGCCCTCCCTCACGGCCTCCTCGGGAATCGTCAGGGGCGGCGCGATTTTCACCGTCTGTCCCCAGGCGCCGACCGGGCAGAAAAACAAGAGTCCTTTATGGAAGCAGCGTTCGACGATGTCGTGGGCCAAATCGTGGTTCGGCTCTTTCCTGCCGGGCTGGGTCATTTGCAGACCGCCGACCAGGCCGCGGCAGGCCCAGCGGCCGACGACGTCCGGGTGCCGGCTTTGGATATCAGCCAAGCCGGGCGCCAGGACCTTCTCCATCCGGGCGGCATTGGCCGGAAGGTCCTCGGCCAGGAGCTTGCGGATGTTGGCCAGGGCGGCAACGCAGCAGACGGGATTGCCGGTATGGGTGCTGGTCATCGAGCCGGGCGGGAACTGGTCCATGATCTCAGGACGGCCAATCACGGCCGAGAGCGGCAGCGAACTGGTGATGCCTTTGCCGCAACAGATTAAATCGGGCGTCACGCCGTAGTGCTCGAAGGCCCACAATTTGCCGGTGCGCCCGAAGCCGGACTGGACTTCATCGAAGATCAGAAGCGCGTCATTTGCCTTGCACCAGGCGGCAAGCCGGCGGATGTACTCGGCCGGCGCGAAGTCCGGGCCGACGCCCTGGTAAGTCTCGAACATAACGCCCGCGACGTTCTGCGGGCGCAAGCCCTTCTTGCCGAGGGTCTCCAGGAAAAGATCGAAACGCGTGTCTTCAGTCCAGTAGCCGTCCGGAAAAGGGACCTGCACGATGGCGGGGTCTTCGTTGACAATCCAGTCTTTTTGCCCGGCAATCCCGCCGGCCTGTTGAGCGCCGAGGGTCCGGCCATGAAAGCCGCGTTCGGCGCCGACCAGGCCAATTTTCTTTGCGCCCCCTTTGCGGATGCCATAAGCGCGCGCGAGCTTGAGGGCGCACTCGGTTGCTTCGGAGCCGGTCGTGAGCAGAAAGACCTTGCCCAGCCCCGGCGGCGCCAGCCGGACCAGTTCTTCCACAAGGTCGGCGCGTTGCCGGCTGGGAAAGACGTAATTGTGCAAGAGGCCGCTGCTGACCTGCTCGATGATGGCGCGGCGGACCTCGGGCGAGCCGTGGCCCGAATTGGCCACGAGCACGCCGCTGCTCCAGTCCAGCCACCGGTTGCCATATTTGTCATAGACGAAGATGTCTTCGGCGCGGTCCCAGACCAGCGGGGGCTGCCCTCGCATGGATTGCGGCTCGAACCGGTGCAACCGTTGCAGCGTCGCCACCGAGTCCGGGTGCGGCAACGGCGTGAGGATGCGGCGGTACTTGGTTTCGACGCGGGGAACCGCGCGGGGAGTGATGCTGAATTCTTTGCCCATATTGGTCATTGGCTATTGAGTCCGCAGCCGGCACACGGGTCTTGCGCGTGGCCTTCGGCGTGGCGGCCGACTTTCCGAGTATGCGACATGGCTGGCATTCTTCAATGACCAACGGCCATTTTTCAATGCTCAGTTTTCTCTAGAGGGCCTTGTCATACACCCGGTCGAACACTCTCCCTTCCGCGGCCCGGTTCGGATCGACGATGGTGATGCCGTCCTGGCCGAAGCGGGCGGAGACCGTGGCCCCTTGGCCGGCCTGGAGATACTTGAAATTGAGGTCGCGCACCAGGCGCGCGGCGTGGAGGATGGCGACAGTGATTCGCGCCTCCCGGGCATTGGGATAGACGCCTGCCACGCTCTGGGGGCTGGCGCCCAGGAACTTCACCCGGCAAATCGCCGCCAGTCCCGCCGTCAGGCTGTCCACGCCGTAGCCGACATAAGCCGGGGCGCCGCCGGGCCGCTTGACATCGCGCGTGAAATGGTTGTTGGCAGTGCGGCTGCCGCCGCCCTGGTTCCACCAACGCAGCCCGCGGTATTGCTGGTCGCTCTCGATCTTGCCGCAGGTCCCCACGATTTCGTGGCCCTGGTTGACCGGTCCCTCGAAATCCGGCGGGGTAATCCAGTTGTTCAGGAAATGGAAGCTCATGCCGTTGTCGAAATCGACGCGCACTTGCACGGCGTCGTAGGCGTTGACGCCATCGCGGACCAGCCGTTTCTTCTGGCCCACGGCGGTGAGGGAGACGGGTTTGCTGTGGTAGTAGTGGCAAACCAAATCCACCCAGTGCGGTCCGACGTAGGTGAACGGGTCGCTCTGCTCGGCCCATTTGAAGGTGCTGGCCGAGACCTGGATCGGTTCCTCGAGGGAAGCCACCCCGTAGAGCGGCTCGCCGATGCGATGGCGGAGGTCGTCGCAAATCCGCAGGTGGTCCGGGTCGTAGCGTTTGTGCATGTCCACAGCCACGATTCGATCCTTGCTTTGCGCCAACTCGATAATGCGGTCGGCCTCATTCACGTCCAGGCACATCGGCTTTTCTGTGAGAATATGCGCGCCGGCCTCCAGCCCCGCCAAAATCACCTCGGTATGCAAATGGTCCGGCGTCGCCACTGCCACGACATCCAGGCCGGGGAAATCGCGCAGGACCTCCAGCCATGGCTGCTCGCCCCAATAGGCCCGAGGCGCCAGGCCGGTCCGCCCGTGGAAATCGGCCTGGGCGCGCCGGGCCGATTGCTCTGTGCGCGTTGCCACGGCGGCAAGCTCGAAGCGGATGGGCGCCAGCTCGCGCGCCCACTCATCCAGGCCAAGACGCCCCAGTTGAGGGCTGATGCCGCTGCGCTGCAAATCGGCATAAGCCCGCGCATGCACGTCCCCGCCAAACATCCCCGCGCCAATCAGCGCCAGTTTGATGCTGCCTTCCATCGTGCTGGGATTTCTATCGCGCAGGCCCCCCCGATGCAATGCAATAGTCCGATCTTTGTGGACCGGTTCGGAACTTTGAATCTATCCTGCCGAGGATGATCGGGACCATTCTGAATGTGGCGGGGATTCTGATTGGCGGCCTCGCCGGCTTGGGCCGGCGCCGGCCCCTTTCGCCGGCCACCGAGTCGAATTTGAGGGTCATCCTGGGCGCTTTCACGGTTTATTACGGTTTGCGGCTGACGTGGCTGGGCCTCGGGGGCTCCTTTGGGCACATTCTCAAGCAGGTCTTTATCGCCGTGCTCGCCCTGATCCTCGGCAAGCTGGCGGGGCAGTCTTTGCGCCTGCAGCAGATGTCCAATCATCTTGGCCGCAAGGCGCGCCAGAGGATTGATGCGGCCCGGCCGGAGGACCCGCGCCGCGGGAGCGAGGGCTTTAAGGCCTGTGCGGCCCTCTTTTGCGCCGCCCCCCTTGGCGTGGTGGGCGCCTTGGAGGACGGCCTCTCCGAATACTTCTATCCGCTTGGAGTCAAGGCCGCCATGGATGGGCTGGCCACCATGAGTTTTGTCCTGGCATTTGGCCGTGGGGCGATGTTGTCGGCCTTGCCGGTGCTCGCCTTGCAAGGCACGCTGACGCTGGTTTGCAGGCAGTTTTTGAAGCCCTTTCTCGAGACGCATAACCTGGCCGATTCGGTGAATGCCGTCGGCGGACTGCTGGTTTTTTCGGTGGCCCTGGTAATCCTGGGCTTGAAGAGAATCCACTTGGCGGACTATCTGCCGAGCCTGGTGTTTGCCCCGCTGCTGACCTGGCTCTGGAAGTGAGGATGGGGTGAAGACCCCATTGTTGCAGTGCGGAGGGCAATTTATGTTTGAGCGCCATACTACGAAACTAACGCTATGCAAAGCCTGTCAACGTTTCCCGTGTCGGGTGCATCGGACCTCGATGCCCACCCCTCCTTTAACGTCGTGATTGCCTACGAAGATTTCGACACTGGCAAGCACGCCAGGAAGACTTACGATTTCCTCGTCGAGAACCTCGGGCGGGAATGTCAGTTCGCCAACCAGATGTGGAAGTTTGACGTGCTGCGCATCCCCACGCTCCGGGAGATGGCGGCCAATGATGCCACCCTGGCCGATGTCATCATTATCTCCTGCCACGGAGGCGATGAATTGCCGGGGTCCGTCAAGGCCTGGATCGAATCCTGGCTGGCCCAGAAAGTCAACCCCATCGCCTTGGTGGCCCTGTTCGACTGCCCGCCCGAGGAGTTCTCGAAGACCCAAGGAATCCGAACCTACCTGGCGGATGCCGCCAGGAAGGGAGGCATCGAGTTCTTCGCCCAGCCGGATGAATGGCCCGACCGCAGAAATGGAGACGGCCTCTTGCCGTTTCGGCACGACCCCGGCCTGCACGGCAGGACCATGTCCACCTTGGCCGGCGTGGCCCAGCAGGACCCGGGTTTCCCACGCTGGGGAATCAACGAATAAAAGCGGCTCCAACGCCCGGACAAGCGCAAATCCGAGGCCGCTCCCCGACGGCCCACCCCGGATGTCCGGCCTGGGCGCCTCGTTGCAGGAGACTCCTTACGTCATCTCCTGCAATGGTTTGCGAAGACCTTTGTCACTGGCCCTGTGCCTCGGGGCCCTCGTTTGACATTTACAACCCGCGGTATTCCCTCTTCAATCACGTCTGGGGTGAATTTCGGGGCAGGCTTTTCGTCATTGGATGTAGCGCGTATTGATGAGCATTATCGATTTATTGTTGAGCAAGAAGCTGCTCACGCCGGAGCAACTGCGCGAGGCGGTTGCATTGCTGGAGGGGCAAGGGTTGCGGCTGGACCATGCGATTATTCAGCTTGGGCTGTTGAGCGAGCGCCAGCTCCTGGAGGCCATGGGCGAATGCCTGAAGATCCCCCTGGCCAACCTGAGCGAGACGGTCATCGATGCCGAGACGCGGCAGGCGCTGCCCACAAAGTTCATTTTTCGCAAGCGGCTGGTTCCAATCTCGCGTGAGAACGGCACGCTGGGGGTGGCTACCAGCGATGCCTTTGACCTGAGCGTGTTCGACGACATCCGGTTGCTGACGGGCCTCCAGGTCCAGCCGTTCCTGGCGACGCGCGACGAGATTGAGAAGCTAATCAAGGCCCACTACGGGGTTGGCGGGGACACCATCGACGAGATGGTGGGCACGGAAGGGCTCGAGGCGGGCCGCACGGGCGGGGAGAGCGGGGAGGACCTCCTGGAGATGGCCCAGGAAGCCAGCGTGATCAAGCTGGTAAACGAGATCATCGTCGAGGCGATTCACGAGCGGGCCAGCGATATCCACGTGGAACCCTACGAGCACGAGCTGTCGATTCGCTACCGGATTGACGGCGTATTGCAGGCGGCGTCGCTTCCGCCGCAGATTCACCAGTTCCAGGCGGCCATCATCAGCCGCATCAAGATCCTGGCCAGCCTGAATATCGCCGAACGACGTGTGCCCCAGGACGGGCGCATCAATTTCCAGGTGGGCGGGCGCCAGATCGATGTCCGCGTCAGCGTGATTCCCATGCTCTTCGGCGAAGGGATCGTCATGCGTATCCTCGACAAGGCGAGCGTGCTTTTTACGCTCACGGAGCTGGGGATGGACGAGCCAACCTTCAAGTGCTTCAAGGGCCTGATTGACCGGCCGCACGGCATCATCCTGGTGACCGGTCCGACGGGGAGCGGCAAGACGACCACCCTTTATGCGGCCCTCAATGCCATTGTGGGACCGGACCTGAAGGTGCTCACCGTGGAAGACCCGGTGGAATATCATCTGCAGGGGGTTAACCAGATTCCTGTGGACCAGAAGGTCGGAATGTCCTTCGAGCGCGGGTTGCGCGCCATCCTGCGCCACGACCCGGACGTGGTGATGATCGGTGAGATTCGTGACCTGGAGACCGCTCATGCAGCCATCCAGGCGGCCCTGACCGGGCACCTGGTTTTTTCGACGTTGCACACCAACGACGCCGGCTCGGCGCCGATGCGTTTAATCGATATGGGAGTCGAGCCGTATCTGGTCAGCAGCACGTTGATCGGCGCCATGGCCCAGCGCCTGGTTCGGAAGATTTGCCCCCAATGCAAGCAGGCCGCGGCCCCGGAAGCGGCCAGGCGCCCGTCTGATTTCAAGCCCGTCCCCGGGGAACTCCTCTGGCAAGGGCAGGGATGCGAGGCCTGCCGCAATACAGGCTATCGCGGCCGGAGCGGTTTGTATGAACTGATGGTCATGAGCGATGCCATAGCCGACAAGATCATGAAACGCGCCCCGACCTTCGAGGTGGTCCAGGCGGCGCGGGCCGGCGGGTTGCGGCTCTTGCGGGAAGACGGCTGGTGCAAGGTGCGGGCGGGGATTACGACCATTGAGGAAGTGCTCAAATGCACGGCGGTGTAGCAGCAATGGATTGAATGGCACCCGATCTGCTCCGCATGGCCTGAGAAAATCATGGGCGAATTTGAATACACGGCCAAGTCAGCCCAGGGACAGACGGTCATCGGGACGCTCAACGCCGATAGCGAGGCGACGGTGCTTCGGGTATTGGAGGAGAAGGAGTTGTTCCCAACCGTCATCCGCAGCCTGGCGGGGGGGGCCGAGCAAAGGCAAAAACGGCTCAAAGGCCGGGTTCCCAGCCGCGAGTTGGGGATAATGTACAGTCAATTGGCCGACTTACTTGGCTCAGGGGTCCCGCTGTTGCGGGCCTTGAGGTCATTGGTTAAATCGACAGTCAATGCCCGGTTAAGGGAGGTGTTGAAGGAGATTCAGGGGTCAGTGGCTGATGGGAAGTCTCTCACCGAGGCCCTGCGGCAGCATCCGCAGGTTTTTTCACCGTTGCACATTGCGATGGTCCAGGCTGGTGAACGGGCGAGCTTTCTTGAACAGGTCTTGCGGAGCATAGCGGAGTTTCTCGAACGGTTGGATGAGCTGCGCAGCAAGGTGACCGGGGCCATGATCTATCCGGCTTTGCTGACCGTGGTCGGGGTGGTGGTGATGCTCGGGGCGATGATCTTCTTTGTCCCCCGCTTCGAGCCGCTGCTCAGCGGGGTGCATCAGACGACGCCGACGCGATTGCTGTTCGCCTTTAGCCACGTCGTGCGGGGGTACTGGTATTTATTGGTCCTCGGGCTGGGAGGCGGGGCCGCTTTCCTATGGTCCGGCCTCAACAGCGAGGCGGGGCGGCGTTGGCTGGAGCGTTGGCGGTTCAAAGTGCCGGTGGTCGGGTCGGCCTTGCGGATGGTGGCGATCACGCGCTTTTGCCGGATTCTGGGGACCATGCTGGCCAATGGGGTGCCTTTGCTGCAGGCGCTGAGCATCAGCAAGGACTCGACCGGCTCTCCCATGCTGGCGGACCAGGTGGCCTCCGCCGCCGAGAACGTGCGGGCCGGCAGGCCCTTGAGCGAACCCCTGGCGGCAGGAGGGATGTTCCCGGAGCAGATTGTCGCGATGATCAGTGTGGCCGAGGAGTCCAACCAGTTGGAGAAAGTCCTGGTGCATATTGCCGACACGGTGGAACGCCGCACGAACCGGCAGGTGGATCAGGCCGTCCGGCTGGTCGAGCCGCTGATCCTTTGCGGAGTGGCGGCGGCCGTCGGCTTTTTGGCGATGGGATTGTTGCTGCCGATCTTCACGATGGCTAGCACGTTGAGTGCCAAATGAATGGATGAATATTTCCGGCTTGAAAACGTCAGATGAAGACCTGATTATTAATCTGCAATATGGTGCTTAAACATAAGTCTGGAGCGTCGCCCCTGGTGTCCGCGGCAGAGGGTTTCACGCTGATTGAAATCCTGCTGGTCATTACCATCATCCTCATGCTGGCCGGGGCCTTGGTGGTTTATGTGTTGCCGCAACAAAAAGGGGCTGAAAAGAACACCACCAAACTACTGTTGCAGCAGGTTCAGTCCGCCCTGGATACCTACCGGCTGAATCTGGGGCAGTATCCGACCGAGGAACAAGGCGGCTTGGGGGCCCTGCTGGTGAAACCCACCTTCGAGAACGAGAAATTGGGCGATAAATGGCAAGGCCCCTACCTGAAGCCCGGTACCAAACTCGAGGATGCCTGGGGGAACAAGATCCGCTACGAATTGGTGGACAAGACCGTGCAAACGGAACCTGGCGCGCCGGATTACAAGCTCTATTCGGTCGGTCCGGACGGGATTCCGGACACGGACGACGATATCAAGCTTTTCGACGACAAGAACACCGGCAAGGACGCCAAGACGGTGTTGGACGACACGACCGGCCAAGGCGGGAGCACAGGCAAGTGACCGGGAGAGGGAACCTTTTGCCGATGCACCTGCCCCAAAATCAACTGCGCCGCCGCCGGGGGGGGTATTCCCTGGTCGAGTTGCTGTTGACTATGTCTTTGCTCCTGCTCTTCACCGGCTTGATGGTGGTGAGCGTAAATACCCTGAATCAGCAGTCGACCTTGACGGAGGGGACCGTTCGCTTTGAAACCCTGTTGCGGTTCGCCCGGGCCCAGGCGGCCCACTCCGGAAGACGGGTCCGCATCAATTTTGTCCAGGATACCAATCAAGTCGAGACGAGCACCCAACTCAACACCAACCAAGTGGAGACAACCGCTCCGCTCAACCATGTCGAGTTGACCTGGGAACCCAATCCGGCGGACCAGCCCGAGGTGTTCCAGAACCTGCTCACGATGCAATGGGGCGTCGACCAGGTCAATGAGATGGTCGGAGTGTCGGCGGTTCGGTTGGTCGACCAGGCGGAATCCCAACCCGCCGGCGATGAGCAGGACGAGCCGGCGGGGGAAGAGGCCAGTCCCGAGGACGGGCTTCTGGCGCCGCCGCCGAGCATTACTTTTAATCCCAATGGCTCCTGTGATTCTGCCGAGATGACCCTGGCAGATCGTGGAGGGAAGGAGACCCGGCGCATGATCGTGCGGATTGACGGCTTCACTGGGTACGTCCGGCACGTGGACCCGCCGGGAAACGAGGCGGACGCAACCCCGGACGCGCAGCCGCAGAGCGGCCTGCCTGACCCCGCTCGACGCAGCCAATCCAATTGAAAAGTGCGCCCTATTCACCGAACATGCGCCTGCCGAGGATCGGTCTTGCTCGAGGTGGTGCTGGCGCTGGCTCTTTTTGTCGCGGCCTCGACCGTCATCACCAGCGCGTTGAGCGCCTCGGTGGATGAGACGGAACGACTGCGGCTCAACGCGCACGCGGGCAACCTCGCAGCCACAATCCTGTCCGAGATGCAGATGGGCCTCCAGGCGGTCGAATCCAGCGGCCCCAATGCCTTTGACCCGCCTTTTGCGGACTGGACCTGGCAGGCCGCAACCGAACCCGCAACCGATGCCGCCGGCGGCGGCGGCGCCCTTCAGAAGGTGGAAGTCATTGTCCGCCACCAGAGCCAGCCGATCGTCTGCCGGCTGACCCAACTCCTGCCGGCGACCGCGGGAAGCGGTCCGGGAAAAGGGCCGGCGGATTCGGCGCCGGGCCCCTCGAGGACCCCGCCGGCGGCCGGCCCCGTCTTTTGACCCTTTGATTGTGCCATCGCGATGCCACCGAATCTGCTGATCCCCTGCCAGGCCGAGCGCCGCTGCCCTGCGGCGGGAGCTCCCCGGGCCTGGAAGCGCGGGCATCGGGGTTTTACGCTGATCGAAGTTGTGCTGGCCATCGGCATCGCCGCAGGCATCCTGATGGTGGTCCTGTTTTTCTACCGGCAATCGGAAGCCCTGCGGGCGGATTTGCTTGAGGAGACCTCGAGGATAGCAGCGGCGCGGCTTGTCATGGAACGGTTGAGCCTCGAGTTGAGCGAGGCGCGGCGTTGCGAGTCCTTTCAGCAAGGACTGAGCGGCGGCTCGGACAACCTCCGGTTTGTCAGGCTCGACTTTCCCCTTCTTTCCTCCTGGACGAACCAAACGAACTTCCTTTCCGCTCGCGCGCCGGCCCCGGCCCCTTTTCGCCTGGTGAGCTACTCCCTGGTCCAGAGCACCAACGGCAGCGGTTCCGGGTTGGTCCGCTACGAGCAGTCCTTGTCGAGGATGACAAATCTCGTCGTGTTGACGAACGAGGACGACGCGTCGCCGGGGGGTGGGAATTCGGCGCTGACCAACGGCCTGGCGATCGAGCAATTGCAGTTCTTGCGTTTCCGTTATTATGATGGGACCAATTGGCTGGAGGCCTGGGCCGCGCCTGACCTTCCGGTCGGCATCGAGGTCAGCCTGGGCGCCGAACCGTTGCCGCCCGAGTTGGCCGCCGACGACTATCCCTTTGCGGTGTATCGCCGCGTCATCTATCTGCCCAACCATGCCGCCGCCGGCACGTTGGCCCAGGCCGTGCCGGGCCAGAAGGAGGGGCCATGAAGGAAGGGGCGCTTCGGTCTAACGTAACAACTCAGTGGACGCGGGCACGGCCTGCTCCTTACACGGATCTGCGATGGCCTGTGCGCGACCCCTTCTCGAAATCCCAAGCTCGCTACGGTATTCATCCCGGAGAAGGTGTGAAAAAATTGGCAAAGGGCCGAAACTCGAAAATGCGCCCCTTGATGATCAACGACTTACGTCGACGATTTTTGGCATTTTTGGCCGTTTTTCGATTTTTTCACACCTTCGGAGGGATGAAAGAGGGTAGCCGGGGGTCGAAGCCAGGCGAGACCCCCGGAACGACGGCGTGGATGGCCTGCACCCCGGAGGGGTGCCAGAGGGGCAGCCCCGTTTTCTGGCACCCCTCCGGGGTGCCGCGGGATAACCCCCCCCTAACTGACCCGTTACGGTCTGATCGTGGTTTTGTCCTAATCATGGTGCTGGTGGTGATTTTGCTGGCCTCGATGGTGGTGACCAGCCTTATGTTTGTCCTCACGGCCGAACAAATGGCCGCGGCTGCCGGGAACAGCGGCGGACAAGCCCGAGCCACGGCGCTGAGCGGGATTTACCGGGCGATGAGCGCGGTGGCCGAGGCGGACCCGGCGGCGGCAGATTGGCAGGACAACGCGGCGGCTTTTCGTGACCAGCTCGTTTGCGACGATGGGGCGCAGAAATGGTATTTTTCGATTTATTCGTTGTCGGAGTCCGGCGGCATTCGTTACGGACTCACCGATGAGGCGAGCAAGATCAATGTCTATCGAGCTACAGCAGCGATGCTTGAAGCCCTGCCCAACCTGACCCCGCCCCTGGCGCAGGGCCTGCTCAGCGCGCTGGGCGGCGGCGCTCCGGGACCTGTCTCAGACACAAACCTGGGGATCGCTTCGGTCTCCGCTCCGGCTCCCGCTCGGATTCCCGCTCCGGTCTCCGCTCCGGTTCCTGCTTCGGTTCCGGCCCCGGCTTCCGCTCCGGTTTCACCTCCGGCCGGCAACAGCGAGAATCAGCCTTGGACCTGCCTGGATGAGTTGTTGCAAGTTAGCGGCTTTACCATCCCGCTGCTCTACGGCAGCTACTCCAATTTGAGCGGGCGTGCCGAGGTCCAGGGAGATGGGTTGGGGACGACCCCGGTTGCGGAGGGCCAGGACAGCGGATCGGAGGCCGGATTGCAGCAGTTCCTGACGGTGTGCAGTTACGATTTGAACCTGGATAATGAAGGACGAGCGCGAGTGAATGTGAACCAGGATGACCTTTCCGGCCTGGGTTTGTCCAAGAGCACGGTGGACTACCTCCAAGCCTTGCGGGAGAATGGCCAGCCGTTGGCGTATCCGGCGGACCTGCTCGAGGCCACAGCCAAATTCAAGGACGTTCAAGGCAAGGAAATCGAACCCCTGGCTCAGGTCATGAAGGCGGAGTTGCCGATACTGCTGGACCGTTGCACGACAACAAACCAGGCGAAGCTGGCCGGATTGGTGAACCTCAATACCGCTTCGGTCAAAGTCCTGACGGCCCTTCCAGGTCTGAGCCCGTCGCTGGCCCAGGCCATCGTTTCGGCGCGTGTGGGGCTGAGTCCGGAGGCCCGCAAGACCGCCGCCTGGTTGTACCAGGATGGATTATTGAGCGCGGATGCTTTCAGACAAGTGGCTCCTTACCTGACCACTCGCAGCTACCAGTTCCGATTCCGGGTTGCCGGCTACTCCATACCGGCAGGCAGTTACTGTGTCCTGGAGGTCGTGGTCGATGCCGCCGCCAAACCGCCCGCCGTGTTGTTCCTGCGTGACATCAGCCTCTTGGGGCTGCCCTTCACGCCCACGCCGCCGGAGACTGACTCGAGCCCCCAGCTTTCCGCGATCCAGAGATGACATGCCTAAAGTTCAACTGACCAAACCTGCTGAAGAACTCCAAGCGCGGTTCCTGAAACGCAGCGCATTCCCGATCAAGGCCCGGGGACCGATTACCGCCTTGGACTGGGACGGGCCCCTGCTTCGGGCGGCCCAGTCCGTACAGCACGGGGGCAAGGCGGAAATCGTTCGTTTTGCGGCGGGACCAGTCCAAGGGTCCCCTGGCCTGGACCAGCCGGGGCAGGACGCGCAGGCCAGCGGCGCCCGCCTGGCCCAAGCATTGCAAGGCCTGGACCTCAAGCCCGGCGCCGTGGTCATGGGCATACCGAGGGGATTGGTGTTCCTGCGGACCCTTTCGCTGCCGAAGCCGGGGACGCCCGCGGAACTGGCGGCCATGGTGCATTTCCAAATCAACAAGGACCTTCCCTTCCGGCCGGAGGATGCCGTCATTGATTTCCAGGCCAACGACCGGCTCCCCTGGACGGCGCCGCTGGCGCCGCCGGGCAGCCCGGCCCAGGAGAGCGCAGGGGAACAACCGCCAGCCACGGAGAAAGTCGATGTGTTGGTGGCGGTGGTCAAGAAGGAGGTGGTGCAGCACTACCAAGGTATGGCGGAGGCGGCCGGTTTCAAACTGGCCGCCCTGGGGCTGGACTCCTATGCCAACGCGCGCGGCCTCCAGGCTTGTGAGCCGGCCGGCCCGCCTCGAACCGTCGCGCTGGTGAGTCTGCGGCAGGAGGAGGTCATCATTGACGTCATCGCGGGCGGGGCCCTCGTTTTTAGCCGGACTGCGCCTTTGGCTCCAAAAGGGGGCCCCGAGGCCGATGCCGGGCCGGGACTGTCTTCTGCCGAGGCGCAGGCCGGGGAGCTCGGCACGGTCACCATCGAAACGGTGCGGAGTCTGCACAATTACGAGGGTCTCGAGCGCCACGAAACGGTCCAGGAAATCCTGGTCGTCGGCGCCCAAGGCCGTGGAGCGGCCATTGCCGAGGCGCTGGGGCGGCGCTGTCATCTGCCGTGCCGCCTGCTGGACCCGGCGAGCGCCCTCGGTTTGAGCGTGAAGGAGCCGGAGTATGTCTCCGGGGCGCTGACGGCCCTGGGCCTGGCCCTGAGCGCGCAAGATCAAACGCCGTGGCCGTTTGACTTTCTGCACCCCAAACGCCCCCCGGTGCCGCTGAACCGCCGCCGCGCAATTCTGCTCCAGGCGGCGGCTGCGGCGGCCGTCCTGCTGTGCGTCGTGTGCGGCGTCCGCGCGGTTTTGATTCACCGCCAGGTGAAGATAAGAAACGGACTCCAGGCGCAGGTCAACCGGACGGCCGACAATCGCAAGGCCTATCGCGAGCTGCGTTTGAGGGCCAAAACGGTGCATGATTGGACGATGGACAAACGGGAGTGGCTGGATCATTACGCGTATTTGAGCGCGCTGTTGCCCGGCTGCACGGAGGTCTATGTCACCTCCATCTCCGCTGGGGCGCGCGGCGTGCTTCACCTTTCCATCCAGGCCCGCAGCGGTGAAATCCTGGCCCAGGTCGATAAGCGCCTGCGCCAGGCCGGCTACGAAGTCAGGCCGCTGGCGATCACGCCCTGCTCCGACAGGTACGGATACTCGTTCCAGTCCAGCCTGGAACTGACTTTGCCGGACAAGTTGAAGATCGATTTGGCGGCCTTGAAAGTCCCCGAGCGGCCGCCCAACGATGGCTCGCTGGATGCGCCCCGGTCGCGGCCGGGGGCCTCATCGGCGGCAACGCCGGGGCGCGACGGTTCCAGCGACTCCCAGCGGGGAGGGGGCCGGCCATGAGACGGCGCGAGATCATCCTGCTGGGCGCGGTGGGTTGCATGTTCCTGTTGTTCCTCGGCGCTTACGGCATCAGGGTCGTTTTTGTCAAACCGCTCAAAGAGTTGAAGAGTCAGATCGCCGCTCTGCGGGACAAAGTGCGGCAGAGCAACGAGGACCAGCGGGCGTATCTCTCGGCGGACAAGTACCTCAAGGACATGGCGCCGCGCCTGTTCGGACGCGAGGCCGATGCCGCCACCGCCGATGCGGGCAAGATGCTCACCGAGCAGATCGTGCGCTTGGGCTTGCAGGAATCCCAATTCAGCCGGCTGCCGGTGGGGCCCCGGAGATTGCGCGGCGCACAGGAAGTGGGCTGGAGCGTGCAAGGGGAGGGCCCGCTGACAAAAATGATCGATCTGCTGTTCGTCCTGGAGCAAACCCCGCAAGTGCATCGCCTGGAAAACCTGGTGCTCTCGGCGGGCGATCAGCCAGGGCGGATCAAAGCGCGGTTTCGCTACCTGACGCTCGTCTTCGAGGTCGCGGCGGCAAAGCCCAAAGCGGACCTTCAACCCAGGTTCGCCCTCGACAGCCCCCAGCGCCGCCTCTACGATGCCATCGTCCAGCGCGACCTGTTGCGTCCGTATTCTCCAAGGCCGCCCGCAGAAGCGCCGGCAACCGCCGTGCAAGCATCGCCCCTGGATGCGCTCAGGGTGGTTTCCCTGTCCAATTGGGGCGGCGCGCCCGAAGTGCATGTTTGCGAGACAAACAGCATGAAAATCTCCAGGTTCAAGACCGGCGACACCCTGGCAGGAGGGCAGATTGTGATGGTTGATTACCGTGCCCTCCCCATGCCCGGCAAGCCGGGGTTTGTCTCCGACAGCCGAGTCATCCTCAGGCTCGGAACCAACTACTGGGCCGTCGAGCGCGGCCAAAGCCTCTCCACCAGGCATCCGCTTGCCCCGGAGCAACTGCCACCCGAACTGCGGAGATTATCAGTCACTTATGAACACTAACCACCCTCAATACGCAAGAACGAGGTCTTCATGCCTGGTTGCGTTATGCCTGTTTCTGGGCGCCGGCGTTGCACCGGCCGCTGAGAATGGGAGCAACCCGGGCCTGGACAACCCGAATCCGCAGCCGCAAACCAATGCCGTCGTGCCAGCCGCAAACCAGGCTGCCGTCCTGCCGCCTGCCGCCGCCAATGGCGGCTCCACCAACGCCCCGAGCCCGGCCGCCGCGCCGGCCGAGTCCAAGCCGGCGGACCCGAACATCCGCTTCCAATTCGACGGTTGTCCCTACTCGGACGTGCTGGCGAGGTTTGCCCAGATGGTGAACAAGCCCTTGATAGCGGACACAAATGTGGAGGGGACACTGACGTTCAACGACCCCAAGGCTTACAGTTACCCCGAGGCCCTCGATACGCTCAACCTGATTTTGTCCCTCAAAGGCGTCATGCTCATGGAGTCGGGGCGCTATTTGCGGTTGCTCCCCCTCAAGGACCTGCAGCAAATGGCCATTCCAATCTTCCGGGGTTTCGAGAAGGCAGGCTCGGTGCAGCCGGACGAGGTGGTGACCGTAGTGTTGAGTCTGCAGAACCTGGATGCGTCCGAGATTGCGCCGTCCATCGCTCCCATGCTCTCGAACGCCGGGACCGTCGCCCCGCTCTCGCGCGGGCGGGGCCTGATCGTGACGGATCACATGGCCAACATCAAACGCGTTCGGGATTTGCTGGCCGAGGTGGATACTGCCTCGCCAACGCAGCGGCGGATGCAAAGTTACACGCTGCGCAACGCCTCGGGGGCGGTGTTGATGGATATGATCAACCGCACCTTTGGCGTCGCCACCGCGCCGCGGCGGGTCGAATTCAACCAGCAGACCAAGACCTACCACCAGCTCCCGCCCGACGCATCCGACTATATCACGGCGGTGTTTGACGATGCGTCGCGGACGCTGGTGCTCTTCGGCCCGAGCGACCGCCTCGCGTTGGCGGAGACCCTGATCAAACAGTTCGAGGACAAGAGCGGCGTGCAGGCGGGCGAGGTGAGTATCTTTTATCCGCAGTCCACCTCGGCGCAGGAGTTGGCGCGGATGCTTCGCCAGGCGATACCCTCAATTGCGGATGAGAAGGAAACCGGGGCGGCGGCGGCGACCAAGGCGCGCCTGGTCGTGGATGCCCTCAGCAACCGGCTGATTGTCACGGCCCCGGCTGCCGGGCAGTTGGAGGAGATCGAGAAGCTGGTCAAACGCATCGATGGCCCGGTGGAACGCGGGAGCAGCACCAACCGCTCCCAGGACGCGCAGCTTCCCAACGGCCGCCAACTCAAGGCCATTCCGCTCAAGTACACTTCGGCCAATTCGGTTGCCACGATGCTCATGCAGCTCTATGGCCGGCAATTCCGCATCGAGGACCCCCGGCTGCGCGTGCTGGCCATCGCCTCCAATGACGATAAAACCGTCCTGCTCGAGGCCACCTCCGCCATGATCGAGCGTATCCAGGAGGCGATTCACATACTGGATGTCGAGCCGACACGGGGGCCGTTCGAGGTGCGCACCTATCAATTGGACGCGGCCAACGCGGCGGAACTGGCCCAGACGCTGGCCCGGCTCTTTGCCAACGGTCCGGGCCGGGGCGGGGACCGCCAGCCGCAGTTTGAATCGGACCCCACTTCCAACTCGCTCATCGTGGCCGCGACCAAGGAACAGTTCGAGCAGATCGATCAACTGATCAAGGAACTCCGCGCTTCGGTGGAAGTGGCTACCGAAATCCGCACCTTCCTGCTCAAGTACAGCGACCCCGGACAGATGGTACAGTTGTTGGAGACGATGCTTCACGAGCAAAACCCCAATCCCGTCACCCAGTACCGCCGCTTTCGCAACTCGCCCTTTGGCGGCGGCCCGATCGCCGAAATCGGCAAGCTGCGCATCGCCACCGCCCCGGCCCTCAATGCCGTCGTCATGCAGGGCCCGCCGGACAAATTGCGGCTGGCGGAGTTGTTGATCAATACTCTGGACAAGGAGAGGACCGATCCGGCCTCGACGATCCGCACGGTGCGTCTGAAAAAGGCCCAGGCCCAAGCCACCGCCGAGGCGGTCGGCAGGATCATGGACTCGCGCGCCACCCCCGGCGAGACCCGGCGGACGACGGTCATTCCTGTGAGCAGCTCGAACACGCTGCTGGTGGATGGACCCGCCGCCCAGGCGGAGGAGGTGCTAAAGGTCATTCAGCAACTGGATGACGAAAGCTCCGGGGGCAGTTTGGAATTCCACATCTACCACGTCGAGAAGGGCAATGCGGCCGAGATCTCGCGCATCCTGGGCCAGATGCTCGACTCGCTGGCGCAGAGCAAAGCCCGGACCGGGAGGGTCAACCCGGAACCGCCGGTCACCATGACGGTCGATGATCGCTCGAACAGCCTGGTCGTTTCCGCCACGGCCGACTCGTTCAAAGTGATTGACAATCTCCTCAAGCAGCTTGACTCCAACCAGCCGGCCCAGCGCCTCATGCGGATTATCCCGGTCAAGGCCATGTCGGCCACCGAGCTGGCGGCCAAGCTCCGGCCGCTCTACCTCGACCAGGCCAAGAGCCTCCCGACCGCCTCGGGGCCGGAGGCGATGATCCTGCCCGACGATTACAACGACCGCCTGGTCCTTACCGCATCGGCGCCCCAGCTCAAATTGATCGAAGACCTGGCCAAAGAGTTGGACATCGCCCCGGACCAATCCGACCGCCAGCTCAAAACGATTCCTCTCAACAACAGTTCGGCCAGTTGGATTATGACCCTCCTCCAGCAGCTCTACAGCCGCCAGTTTCGGGCCGAGAATCCCCGGCTGCGCCTGGTGGTCACCCCTGCCAGCAATGATCGCAACCTCGTGGTTGAAGCCCCCGCGACGATGTTCCCTCGGCTGGAGGAGGTGATACTGACCCTGGACGCCGAGCCGGTGCGCAGCGCCTTCGAGGTCCGCACCTATCAACTCACCGGCGCCCTTGCCAGCGACATGGTCCAGAGCCTCACCCGGCTCTTTGCCGAAAGGCAGGACTGGCAAAAGAAAGGACCCGGGCCCGTAACCCAGCCGCGATTCGAGGCCGACCCCACCTCCAACACCCTGATTGTCGCGGCGACCAAGGAGCAGTTCATCCAAATCGATGAATTGATCAAAGAACTCCGCGCCTCGGTGGAGGTCGCGACCGAAATTCGCACCTTCAAACTGAAGTACTGCGACCCCGATCAGATGGTGCAGTTGCTCGACACCATGCTTCATGAACAGACGCCCCCCAACCCCAATCGCGTCCGGGCCGCTCCCGTCGGCAATCTCGGCGCCGTGACCGATTACGGCAAGCTGCGCATCGCCGCGGCGCCCGCCCTCAACGCGGTTGTCCTCCAGGGCCCGCCCGACAAGCTCCGCTTGGCCGAACAACTCATTACGACCTTGGACAAGGAAAGGGCCGACCCTGCCTCCATGATTCGGACGGTGCATCTGAGCAAGGCCAAGCCGGAGGCGGTCGCCGAGGCGGTCAACAAGGCGCTTGAAAGCCGGGGCGCGCGCAACCAGACCCGGCGGACGACCATCACCCCGGTGGCCTCCTCCAACAGCCTCATCATTGACGGCCCGCCCACCGAAGTGGAGGAGGTGTTGAAGATCATTCAGGAGTTGGACCGCGAGAGCTCCAATGGCGACATCGAGTTCCACATCTACCGCCTGGAGAACGGCAATCCGCAGGAGGTCTCGCGCATCCTGGGCCAGATGCTCGAGGCCCTGACCCGCGCTGAGTCCCGCTTCGGCCGCGCCACCCAGCGGGTGCCCGTAACGCTGGCCGTCGATGCCCGTTCCAACAGCCTGATCATCTCCGCCGCGCCCGACTCGTTCAAGATCATCGATAAGCTGCTCATGGCCCTGGACAAGGCCCCCAAACGTCCCGACCGCAGCATGAACCTTTACAGCCTGGTCAATGCCGACCCTTTCGAACTGGCCTCCAAATTGCAGGCGCTCTATGCGGACCGGCCTAAGGATGAACAGGTGAGCGCCGAGGCGGACCCTTACTCGAACACCGTGACGATCATCGCTCCGCAGGAGGATTTTCCAGCGATCGAGGAAATGGTTCGCCGTTTGGACGAGGCCGCCGTCGATCGCAGCCTGCAAGTGCGCATGGTGGCTTTGGAAAAAATGCCCGCCGCGCAGATGGCTGCCATGTTGACCAATGTCTATTCCCAAATCGCCACCGGTGAAGTCAGGGTCGTGGATCGCCTGCCCCGCCCGAGGGAGAGACGCACGCTCAACACGACGCCCATCTCGATTACGCGCAGCAACTCGCCGGCCTCTTTGACCAACGAAACCGGGACCGGCGCGGCTGCTTTGCCCGCAACCAACCGTCCCTCGGCCGCCCTTTTTTTTCCCGAGGTCGTCATCGCGGTTGACAAGGCCTCCAATGCCCTGCTCTTGTCCGGGCCGGCGCACGAGCTGGACCAGATTCAAACCATCATCCGCGACCTGACTCGGGCGGCTGCCAGCAATGACACCGAGCTGCGATTATACTCCCTTCGGGAGGCCGACCCGGTCGTGGTTGCCCGGACCCTCAACGAGCTGTTCCGTCCGGACCAGGGCCAGGCCGGTCTGGGCGGCGCAGCCAATGCCGGCGGGCGTGCCGCCCGAAGGTCGGCCGAGGCGCCCGTGCCCGGGCAGCCGCCGGTCGCTGTCCCGCCGGCCAGGATTGTCGTCGTGTCCGAACCGCGCACGCGCAGCATCATCATTCGCGCCCACCCGAACGATTTTCCCCTGGTCGAGCCGTTGATCCGGCAGCTCGATGCGGCGGGCCTCAACGCCCAGCTTGGCTTCCGGCTGGTGCCGCTGCAGAATGTGCGTTCGGACCAACTTCTGCCGCTGATCGCTCAAATGATCCAGCAGTTGCGCCTTGCCCGCCCCGGCGACCCGGTGACCGCCGCGCCCGACCCCCGGGGCCGGGCCGTCTTCGTGGTCGCCCGGAACTCGGTGCTGGACCAGGTCGAATCGATGATTCACGAGTTGGATACCGCCGCCGATTATGCGGAGGCCCAAGTGCTGCTTTTGCCGCTTAAGAATGCCAATGCCCCCCAGCTTGCCCTCATCCTCCAGGGAATGCTCAGGCCGGGGACGCAGAGCGAGGCGACCATTGAAGCCATGGAATTGCAGGAACAGGTCCGCCGTTTGAAAATTCAGAATGATCACGGCGAGCCGGTCGTCCTGGACCTGACCAAGCCGATCAAAATCATGGCCGACCCGATTCAGGCCGCCCAGGGGGGCGCCAACCGCCTGGTGCTCATCTCGACGGCCGACAATCTCAAGGCCCTGGGGTCGGTCATCGCGATGATGGACACCGTCCCCTCGACGGCCAACATCCGCATCTTTCCATTGCGGTATGCCGACGCGGCCACTCTGCAACTCTTGATTACCGAGCTTTATCAAGGGCCGGGTTTCTCCAAGATGCGCCCCGAAGACCGGCCCAACGTAGTCGTGGACGACCGGACCGACTCGCTGATCGTGTCGGGCAACGAAACCGCCTTTGCCATGGTGACCAATCTGCTCGAGCACGTGGACAAAGAGGGCCTGTCCCTCGCCGGCAAGATTCGCCTGTTGCCGCTCAAGCACGCCAGCGCGCAGTCGCTCAGTTTGGCGCTGACGACCCTTTTTACTCAGCGCGCCCAGGCCTCCCGCTCGCCCGATGCGCGGCGCAACCGCCCGGTCATCATCCCGGACCCGCGCAGCAACAGCCTCCTGGTCTCCGCCGGCGTGGAGGACAGCCAGGCGGTGGATGCGCTGCTCGAGAAGCTCGATCGGAAGCCGGACAACGCCGCCGTCTCGATCACCGTCATCGGCCTGGAGCACAATGATTCGGCCCAGGTTGCCTCGATGCTCACCAGCGTGTTTGCCGCCCGGCACAGGAGCACCACCGCCCCCGGCCAGCCGCCGATGCCGCAGGACGAGGTCCATGTCGAGGCCGATCCCATGGCCAACTCCCTCATCATCTCCGCCAGCCCCGAGAACCTCGAGATGGCCAGGGACCTCATCCGCCGGGTCGATGCCGAGCCCACGGTGCAGGAGGGCCTCATTCAGACCTTCACGCTGAAGCAAGCCGACGCCCAGCGGGCGGCCACCATGCTGCGTTCGCTGATCGATCAGGGGCTCTATCGGCCGGGCGTCATGGCCGCCGGCAACCGCCGCACCTCCCGCGATGCGATAGCGGTGACGGTGGATGCCCGCTCCAATACGCTTATCATCTCCGCCAGCCCGGAGAACCTCATGGTGGTCAAGGAACTGCTCAAACAAATCGATTCGCAGAATTATTCGGATGCCGCCGACATCCGGCTCTTCCAGCTCAAACACGCCAAGGCCTCGCAATTGGCAACCGTGCTGCAGCAATTCTTCAGCGCGAAACGCTCCGGCGAGACCGCCGCCGGGACCACCGAACGCAGCGTGCCGGTCACCGTGACGCCCGATGACCGGACCAGCACGCTGCTGGTCACCGGCGGGCGCGAGGCCTTTGCGGCCGTCGAGCGGATGGTCGCCCAACTGGATGCGCAGCAAGTCGTCCCCCGAACCAGCTTCAAGGTGTTCTCGCTCAAGCAGGCGACGGCCGGCAAGCTGTCGGCGACTTTGACCCAATTGTTTGCCAAACGCCCGACGACGATCCGGGGCGAGCCGCCCGACCCGATCACGATTGTCGAGGATAGCTGGGCCAACGCCCTCATTGTCGGCGCCTCCCCGGAAGACCTGGTCATGGTCGAGTCCCTCATCTCCCAACTGGATAACGGACTGGCCGAGGCCGGGATGGAAGTTCAGGTCATGCCCCTGGCCAAGGCCGACGCCCGCCAGGTCGCCCAGACCATCACGACCCTATATCGCTCCGGCGGACCCGGAACCGTTTCCCCCGTCACCGCCAACGTGGACGAGCGCCTCAATGCCGTGGTTGTCTCCGCCGGCCAAACCGATATCAAACGGATTGCCGAACTGGTCAGGAAACTGGACACCGACCAGGTGACCCAGGTGGCTGAAATCCGCGTCTTCACGCTCACCAACGCGCGGGCGACGCAGTTGTCTGCCATCCTGACCCAGATCCTCAACTCCAAACCGACCTCCCTGACCGGTCAAAGCCCCAGCCGCCAATCCCTCCTCCAGTTCATAGGCATGGGCCAGGAGGGCAAGGAATTGCTGGCCTCGGCCCTCAAGGAAGGGATCCTGATCGCGCCCGACGTGCGCGCCAATGCCATCGTCGTTTCGGCCCCCGTCGAATACATGAAACTGCTGCAACTGTTGATTCGGAGGTTGGACGCCGTCTCACCCCAGGTTGCAACCATCAAAGTGTTCAACCTCAAGAACGCCGACGCCCGACAGATGTTGACCGTGATCACCACCCTCTTTCACCTCCCGTCCCCCGGCCTGTCGAGCAGCCAGCCCACCACCGGCAACCGAACGATCAACTACAACCTGGTCAGGGAGGTGCCCAACTTTGACCCTTTTGCCTCTGGCGCGGACGAAGTCGCCGCTTCGGCCGTGGTCGGAACGGCGGAAGAAAGCGCCCTGACCGTGGCTGTGGACATCCGCAGCAACAGCCTGATCGTCGGGGGCTCGGAGCATTACGTGGGCCTGGCCGCCGAGATCATTGAAGCCCTGGATGCCAGCCCGGCCCAGGAACGCAAGTTCGAGGTCTATCATTTGAAGAATTCGCAGGCGTTCGAGATTCAGAGCTCGTTGCAAAGCTTTCTCACGCAGGATGCGCAGTTCCTGGCGACCGCCCTCGGCCAGCAAGCCATGACGCAGGAACTGCTGGACCGCCAGGCCACCATTGTGGCGGACACCAACAGCAATACCCTGCTTATCTCCGCCACACCGCGCAATTTCCCCCAGATCAGCAGACTGGTCGAGGAACTGGACCAACCCCAGCGCCAGGTCCTCATCCAGGTGCTCCTGGCCGAGGTCACCCTCACCAAGGACGACGAACTGGGCGTGGAATGGACCTATCAGACCGGCGGCAATCCCAGCACCAAGACCGGCACCGACTTCGGCGTGGCCAACGCGCTCAAGAATACCGGCGGGTTCGGCACCGCGATTTCGGGCGACAAGTTTAACTTCCTGTTCCGCGCCCTCGAGACCGAAGACCGGCTCCACGTGCTGAGCCGTCCGCAAATCCTGACCGCTGACAACCAGCAGGCCCAGATCACCGTTGGCCAGCAAGTGCCGTTGGTGACCGGCAGCCAGATCATCGGCATCACCGGCAACAGCGTCAATACCTTCAGCTACACCAATGTCGGCGTCATGCTCACGGTCACTCCCACCATCAGCCCGGACGGCTTCGTCAGAATGATTGTCGCCCCGAAGATTACCCAGTTGACCACGGACACAGTCTCGGTCAGTCCGGGCGTCGATGCCCCGATTATCAACGAGCGCAGCGCCACCACCTCCGTCAGCGTCCAAAGCGGCCAGTCCATCCTCATTGGCGGACTCATTGGCGACACCCATGAACTCACCAGCAAAAGCATCCCGACTCTAGGCCGGATTCCATTGCTGGGCGCCCTCTTCCGCAGCACTGTCAACACCAGCACCCGCACCGAACTGCTCATCCTCCTGACCCCGCAGGTGCTCATCAACGGCGAGGCCATAGCCACCACCAACTCCGCCCTCTCCGTCACTCGCGAGCAGTTGGACCGCTCTTTTATCAAGGACAATTACAAATCGGACTCCTTCCACCGCCAAATCCTCGAACCCCTTTACCCCGAGTCCAGCACCAACGCCCCGGCCGCTGTTCCCTCCGACGAGAAATCGAAGGCCAAGCCGCAGAGTAACCCATGATGAGCAATGCGGCGTGACGATAATGCGCAAGAAATAGTATCGCTATGTGCAACTGGAAATTCGAATTTCAAGTAATGCCTCAGCGGCTGTGGTTCCGCGCCCTCGCGGCGCTGATGCTCCCGCCGCTGCTCCTGGCCTCCTCGGGCTGTGGCACTTCCCGGCCTGCGGCAAAGCCGGCGCCCGGCCGCGCTTCCCCCGCGCCGCGCGTAGATGAACTCAACCTGGTGACCATGCCCGTGGCGGTCAATCTGGAATCCAAACTCGGCATCAACGGCATCAGCGTCAAGGTCTTTGCCGGCGATTACCAACGCCCCAAGACGCAGCCAATCAAGGATGGGACGCTCGAGATTCTCATGTTCGATGGCCTGGTCGGAGATTCCTTTGACCAGACCAACCGCTGCCGCCATCTGTGGTCTTTCCCGGGTCGCGACCTCGCCGCTTACGCCTTCACCACGACGATAGGCACAGGCTACGTCTTTTCGCTGGCTTGGGGCAAAGACCAACCGCGCTCGGACAAGATAACCGTGGTTGCCAGGTACCAGCCGCCTCAAGGTCCCATGGTTTACGCTGCTCCCAGTTACATCTCCATTGGCCCGCCGCCCTCTCCCCCGCCCTCCTCGCCGCCGCCCTCCTTGCGACGCGCTCTACCGGGTTAGGAACTGGCGGCCCTCTGTTCCTCGAAGACAAACGCGCCGTAGCCAACCACCTGATGGCGCGGCCCGCCGGTATCCCCTGAGTTGCGCAGGTCCAGGGCGCGGGCGCGCAAGCGCCGGGAGCGGGCCGCCTGCAATAGACCGCAGATCGGCCGCCGCCCGCAGGCCCCGTCCTCGCTGATGCCTTCGGGCGAGAGGGCTTCGATGGCGGCAGCCGTGGCCTTATCCAATTGTTGGGCGACAGCCGGGACGCAGTAATGGCTAAGGTCGGAACTGACGATGATGCAGGTTTCCGGCCCGCCCCACAGGGCGTCCAGGACCCGGCTGATGGCTTCGGGCGCCGCTTGCCACGCCAGCAGCGGGACCAGGGCAAAGTCGCTCAGCACCGTTTGGAGAAACGGCAGTTGCACCTCCAAAGAGTGCTCGTTAGCATGGGCCCTGTCATTGACGCTCACGTCCGGGAGTGAGGCCAGTTCCCGCAGGCCCGCCGCATCCACGGGCGCCAGGCCCAGTGGCGTGGCAAAGGCTGACACGGAAACCGTGGCCAGGCCGTCGAAAGCGGCGCGATGGGCCGGGCCAATCAGGACCACCCGTTTGATCGTGTCTCGGGCCGGCGCCAGGCGGGCGTAGGCGGAGGCGGCAATCGGACCGGAGAACACATAGCCGGCGTGGGGGACAATCAGAGCCTTGGGCGCCGGCCCGGCGCCGGGGGCCGCGTTGCCGAGCAGCAACTTCACCAACTTCCGCAGCTCCACCGGGTCACGAGGATAAAACTGCCCCGCCACGGCTGCCGGGCGAATGCCTTTCAGCCGGATGTCATGCTGTCCCGGTTGATTCACTTCACGACCGTTCTTTGTTTGTGACGTTACCGGACCAGAGGCCCGGGATGGGTGTCCGGCATCCGGGGCACTGGCCTGAGGGGGTGAGGTTGTATTCGCGCACCACATAGCCCCGGCGGGCAATCAAGAGCTGGCGGCACTTGGGGCACCACGTGTGTTCCCAATCGCCAACCTGGCCGGGGGCGTTGCCTGCATAGACGAAACGCAGACCCTCTTCGGCCCCGATTTCTGCGACCCGCACCAACCCGGCCGAGACGGTGCCCGGCGGGGCGGTCATCCTGTAGTCCGGGTGAAACGCGGTGACGTGCCACGGGATGTCGGGGCTGACCGAATAGATAAACCGCGCCATCCGGCGCGTCTCCTGGACGCTGTCATTGAACCCGGGCACCAGGAGGGTGACGATCTCCAGCCACAGCCCGCGCTCATGGACCATACGGATACCCTCCGTCACGTGCTCGAGCACGCCGCCCAGCGAGCGGTAGCGCTTGTCATCGAAACTCTTCAAATCAATCTTGTAGGCCACAATCCACGGGCGCAGAAAATCCAGCGCCTCGGCCGTGGCGTTGCCGTTGGACACGAAGGCGCACGCCAGCCCGGCTGCTTTGGCCTGTTGGAAGATGGCCACCGCCCATTCGGCCGTAATGAGCGGCTCATTGTAGCTGGAGACCACCAGGCGCGCGCCCAGCCGCCGCCCGGTCTGGACCAGTTGGTCGGGCCTCACCCTCTGGATGGGGGTTGCCGAGGCCGGGTCGCGCAGGGCCTGGCTCGTCACCCAATTCTGGCAATAACCGCAATGATAATCGCAGCCCAGCATCCCAAACGTCAGGGCATGGCTGCCGGGATAAACATGATAGAACGGCTTCTTCTCGACCGGATCGCTTTGGAGGCCGGCGACATAGCCGAAGGGCACGCGCAATTGGCCCCCCTGGTTGAAGCGCACCTTGCATATGCCGCGCCGGCCGGGAGCGATTAGACAGCGGTGGCCGCAAGCCAGACACCGAACCCGCTCTCCTTCCGCGCGCCACAACGTGCCTGGCGCCGTTTGGCGGTCCAGCACCTCCGCCAGCGATTCGTTGGCCACAGACGATTTCAGCCCTGCCGGCGGCAGGCCCTCTGCAGGGCCGGGAACTGCAGCCAAAGAAGCCAAGTCGGGCCTCGAGTCCATACCGCTACTTTGGTCCCGCCCGCCTCCGATGTCAAAGGCTTTGCAGGTGTCGAGTGGCGAGGGCACGAAGCGCCTCCCCTCGACCCTCGCTATTTCACCTCCAGCTTCACGTGGCGCCGCTCCAGCGTCGTCCCTTCGTTGACCGCCAAAGTGGCCAGCGCGATATTGTAATCGGCCAAGGCCCGAATCTCCGTCGAACGCGCCGTCGTCAGGTCGCGCTGCAACTGCAGGACCTGGAAACTGGTGCTCTTGCCGTTTTCCAGCTTCTTCTGTTCCGCGTCCAGCGCCGCTTCGGCATAGACCCTCGCCTCCCGTGTGGCCCCGGCCCGTTGCAGGGCGGTCTTGGCCGTCGCAATGGCATCCTCAATCTGGATGAGGATGTTCTGCTGCAATTGCTTCAATTGAAGCGCAATTTGATCCTTGGTCAGCTTGGCCGCCTTGTAGGTGTTCCGGGCGCTGATGTTGCCCAGGGGGAAGAACAACTGGCCCCCAATGGTCCAATACGGATTGTCCCTGGACTGAATCTGGTTCAGCGCGTTGTCGAAGCTCGTCGTGCTCGAGGCCATGTAGCCCGCCGTGCCTACAAG
>Ga0326727_10003504_pt1 | contig 49931 bp, 43 predicted proteins | sample MB2enrmetagenome_FD_207643 | JGI IMG/M metagenome (GOLD analysis project Ga0326727, IMG submission 207643) | Lab enriched peat soil microbial communities from McLean, Ithaca, NY, United States - MB29MY | ecosystem: Environmental > Terrestrial > Soil > Wetlands > Peat | place: USA: New York... | reverse complement strand
AGGGTTCGACGGCCGTCGAACCCTGGCTGGCAAACCCTGAACTGTAAAGGATGTCCAGAGACAAAACGTAAAGGATGTCCTGGAACTTGACACCTGAAGCCCCTGCTCCCTCCGATATTCCAGGGACGGACGCGGAGAGGCAGTTCCGCGATTTCCCAGGTGCCAAAAGCGGGACATGGGAAACCCATTCTTTGTGTGCCGGTCCTGGGCAGGGGCATTCTCACTGCTCCTGTAATGCCAGAGTTGCGGTCTCCCACCCTTACCGCAAGAACAAAAAAGCGGCAAGGATGGGGCACCCAAACGAGTTTGGAGAACCTTCAACAAAGCCCATTCGAAGACTCAGCGAATCATTGCCTTGCCTTGGGCGGCTACGCGCCGGACTTCTTTTCGAGTTTGGCAAAGGAGTCTTTGAGCGGGAGGGTGCGGTTGAAGACCAGCTTGCCCGGAGCGGAGTCGATGTCGGCGCAGAAGTAACCGACGCGCTCGAACTGGAAGCGGTCTCCGGGCATGGCGCTGGCAAGAGAAGGCTCCAGCCGCGCGCCGGTCAGGATTTCGAGCGAGTTGGGGTTGAGATTGTCGAGGACATCCTGGCCTTCTTCCAGGTCGTAGGGGTCGGCCTTGGAGAAGAGCTTGTCGTAGAGGCGGATTTCGGCGGAGATGGCATGGGCGGTCGAGACCCAATGGATGGTGGACTTGACCTTGCGGCCGTCGGGCGAGTTGCCGCCGCGGCTGGCGGGATCGTAAACGCAATGGACCTCGACGACGTTGCCGGCGGCGTCTTTCACCACGCGCTGGGCGGTAACGAAGTAGGCGTTGCGGAGGCGAACCTCCTTGTTCAGGGAAAGGCGGTGGTACTTGGGCGGAGGAACTTCGCGGAAGTCGTCCTGCTCGATGTAGAGCTCGCGGGAAAAAGGCACCTGGCGCGTGCCGGCGGAAGCGTCTTCGGGGTTGTTGGCGGTCTCGAAGAACTCCTCCTTGCCGGCGGGGTAGTTGTCGATGACGAGCTTGAGCGGGTGCAGAACAGCCATGGCACGGGCAGAGCGGCGATTCAGGTCGTCGCGCTGGTAGTGCTCGAGCATTTCGATGTCGGTGGAGCCGTTGGTGCGCGAGATGCCGATGGCCGAACAGAAGGCCCGCAGAGCTTCGGGGGTATAGCCGCGGCGGCGGACGCCGGAGAGAGTGGGCATGCGGGGATCGTCCCAACCGCTGACACGCTTTTCCTGCACGAGCTGGAGGAGCTTGCGCTTGCTGAGCAGAGTGTAGGTGAGGTTGAGACGGTCGAACTCGATCTGCTGCGACGGGAAGATGCCGAGCTGCTCGATGAACCAGCGGTAGAGGGGCTGATGGTCGGCAAACTCGAGGGTGCACATGGAGTGGGTGATGTGCTCAAGGGAGTCCGACTGGCCGTGGGCGTAGTCGTACATGGGGTAGATGCACCAGGCATCGCCGGTACGCTGATGGCTGGCGTGCAGGATGCGATACATGATGGGATCGCGCATGTTGATGCTGGGCGAGGCCATGTCGATTTTGGCGCGCAGGACACGCGAGCCGTCGGGGAACTCGCCGGCTTTCATTCTCTGAAAAAGGTCGAGGTTTTCATCGATGGAGCGGTTGCGATAGGGGCTGTCCTTGCCGGGCTCGTTGAAGTTGCCGCGGTACTCGCGGATTTCATCGACGGAGAGGTCATCGACATAGGCCTTGCCGGCCTTGATGAGCTGCACAGCCCACTCGTAGAGCTGACCGAAGTAGTCGGAGGTGTAGCAGAGGTTCTCCCAGTCGAAGCCGAGCCAGCGCACGTCCTTCATGATGGAATCGACGTACTCCTGCTCTTCCTTCTCGGGATTGGTGTCGTCGAAGCGCAGGTTTGTTTTCCCGCCAAATTCATCCGCAAGGCCAAAATCAATACAGATTGCCTTGGCGTGGCCGATGTGGAGGTAGCCGTTGGGCTCGGGTGGAAAGCGGGTCTGGATGACGGCGTCGCCATATTTTTTGGTGCGGAGATCCTCGACCATCTGGTCGCGGAGGAAGTTGGAGGGGGTGGCGGCGGCTTGGGTTGGAGTGGCTTGGCTTTCCGGATTCGAGTTGGTCATGGCTTTTTCATTATTTCACGGGGGGTATGAACGATAAGAGCAGCGCGTGTGCTCGGAGGTGCGCGTCCGAGATGAAATCAGCCTTCAACGGCATCGCCAGTTTATGAAACCCCATCCGGTGAAAGCGGGACTGGCGAAGAGGCCAGACGAGGACCCGTTTGGAACGGCATACCCGAAGAAGCAAAAGCACGCAGGGGCTAAAGCCCAAGCCTTATCGGGGACGTCTATCGGCACGACTGAAGTCGTGCCCTGACGCTTCTTGCCTCGTTTTCGATATATTCCATCGCAAATTACGTTAGGAAAACGAAAAGCGGCCCATCGAGGTTCGTAGTCTCCCAGGTCTCAAAAGCGAAACCTGGGCCACCCATTCGTTGCGGGGCGATCGGAGGTTGGCCGTGTCTCACGCGATCGATTGTAGGCTGGCTTCGGCCTGGCGGATGCGGGAGAGGCAAATGTCGCGGCCGAGGACTGCCATGGTCTCAAAGAGAGGCGGGGCGTTTTTGCGGCCGCAAACGGCGACGCGGATGGGCTGGAACATGGGCCCGGCCTTGAGGCCGAGCGAATCGGCGGCCTGGCGCAGGGTTTGTTCGAGCGAACTGGGGTCGAAGGCCGTGCTGGCAAGGACTTCCTGTGCATGTTTGAGGACACGGAGAGCCATAGCAGCATCGCACTTCTTGGGAATCAGCTCGGCTGGGTCGTAGGGGGCGAGCTCGGGGAGGAAGAAGAAGTCGGCGGCGGTGACAGCTTCGCGCAGGAGCTTGATGCGCTCGCGGATGAGGGGAGTGACGGCGAGGAGCTTTTCCGGCGTGGCCGCGAAGCCGGCCTGCTGGAAGAAGGGCTGAAGGAGGGGGCTGAGCTGGTCGACGGGCAGGGCGCGGATATGCTCGGCGTTGAGCCAGACGGCCTTGGGATCGAAAGGGTCCTCTTCAGTGAAGTTGATGACGGCGTTGGCGCGGTTGACGTTTTCCAGGGTGAAGGCCGAGCGGATTTCGTCGAGGGTCATGAACTCGCGGTCGTTCTTGGGCGACCAGCCGAGGAGGCAGAGGAAGTTGACGAAGGCCTGGGGAAGGAAGCCGGCATCGCGATAGGTGGTGACGCTGACGACGGGGCCGTGCTTGCGCTTGGAGAGCTTGGCGCCGTCGGGGGCGACGAGCAGGGGAAGATGCGCAAATTGAGGCAAATCAGCACTTAGCGCTTCAAAGATTAATAAATGCTTGAAGGTATTAGAGAGGTGGTCTTGGCCGCGGATGATGTGGGTGATGCCGAGATCGGCGTCATCAACGCAGGAGGCGAGGTGGTAGGTGGGGTTGCCATCAGAGCGGAGCAGGGCGAAGTCTTCGACCTCGTCGGCGAGCTTGGACTGCGGGCCATAGACGCTGTCGGTGAAGCTGAGGGTGCGGTTCTGGCCGCGGGGGACACGATAGCGGAGGGCAAAGGGCTCGCCCGCAGCGGCGCGGCGGTCGGATTCCTCGCGGGAGAGCTCGCGCATACCGGGGTTGAAGAGCCAGGCGCCCTGGGCGGAGGACTGATTGTCGTCGCCGGAGTGGGCGGGAGTGAAGTCGCGATAGGCAAGGCCCCGGGCAAAGATGGCCTCAGCCTGCTGGCGATGGAGGGCGAGGCGCTCGGATTGCTTGTATTCCTCATCCCAATCAAGGCCTAGCCAGCGCAACCCATCAAAGATGGACTGGACGCTGGCGTCGGAGTTGCGCTCGACATCGGTGTCGTCGAGGCGCAGGACCATGGTCCCGTTGTTATGGCGGGCAAAGAGCCAATTGAAGATGAAGGTGCGGGCGCTGCCGACATGGAGGAAGCCGGTGGGCGAGGGAGCAAAACGAACGCGGGGAATTTTCAGTGAAGAGGGAGCCGAATCGGACATTGTGATTCCATGTTACCAATCGCGAGGCGACTCGCGCTCCCTCTTTGAGCGGCTCAGGCCTGGGGCGGAGCCGGCGGCTGGGGCGGAAATGGCGGCTGCGGCATCCACGCGGGCTGGGGCGCGGGAACAACCTTCCACTCGGAAAAGGCCAGCACGTACCACAGGACGACGCCACCCAGCGGAACGACATTCAAGAAGGTAAGCCAGGGCGAGAAGCCAGCCTTCTTGCAGATAAACCAGAAGGGCACAAGAACGATGACAAGGCCCACGATGATCAGGATGGGAAAGATGAACATCATGGCCAGCATGACGTTTTTGACAGCTTCCGGATCGGGCTGGCTTTGCAGAAAGAACGCAAGAAAGTGCATACGGAACACTCCAGAGGTGGGATGAGAACTCTGTGACAAGGTAAGGCCAAAACGCGGGATGCGCAATCTAAAACTTGCTCAGGGGCGAAAGGGGAGGTTTGAGGTTCGCGGTTTCCCACCCTTGCGCCAGAGAAAAGGCGCAAGGATGGGGCACGGTACATTGTCGGAGCGGAAAAGAGGATGGAAAAACGCTTCTGTTCGAGGCTCTCTATTCCCTGTTTCCTGTTCCCTACTTCCCTGTTCCCTGCCCTCACGTATGCCGCGGCATGCGCGAGGCGCTATTTGGGTATGGAAGGGACGCTGGAGAGGAGGTCGTCGACGACTTCCTCGATCTGGCTCCGGTTTTCGATGACGGCGCTCATGGTCTTCAGCTCTTCGGGATCGATAACGCGCTCGACGAGGACGACTGCGTGGCACTGAGCGACGTGGTCAAGATTCAGCCCTTCGGGGGTTTTGGCTTTGATGCTCACCTGGTCGGTGCCCAGACCCAGGAGGTCAGCGACACGGGCGCGCATCTTGGCGGAGATGGGGCCGATTTTGGGCGCGGCCATGATCAGAGTGGTGTCGATGTTGACGATGCGGTAGCCGGCGTGTTGCAGCGTTTCTCTGGCCTGGTTGAGGAAGATGGCAGAGTTGGCGCTTTTCCAACGTGGATCGCCGGGGGGGAAAAAGCAGCCGATGTCGCCGGCGGCGACGGCTCCCAGGAGAGCATCGGTAATGGCGTGCAGCAGCAGATCGCCGTCAGAGTGGCCGGCGAGGCCCTCCGGGTGATCGATCAGGAGTCCGCCAAGGTGCAGCGGCACTCCCTTTTTGAAAACGTGCGAGTCGTAGCCAAATCCGATGCGTGTTTCCATGGTTACGGTGCCTGTCCTTGAAACTCAACCGGCGACGATCCAGATTTCGTTCCGCCGAAATCAGCGTGCGCGCTGGCGCAGATAGAATTCGGCCAACTCCAGGTCGCCCGGCTGGGTAATCTTGAGATTAATCTGAGAACCATGCACCACGGCCACCGGAAGGCCGGCGCGCTCGACCAGCGAAGCCTCGTCGGTGCCGACAAAGCCGTCGGCGATGGCCTCGGCAAAGGCGCGCTGCAAAAGGCCAAAGCGGAAGCCCTGTGGCGTCTGGGCCAGCACGATGAACTCGCGCGGGATGGTGGAGGTAATCAGCGCCCCGTGGGCGGTCCGCTCGACCTGCTTGATGGTATCGACGGCCGGCAGCCCCACGATGGCGGCGCCATGTTCAATCACGGCGTCGATGGTCCGCTCAATGGTGGCGGCGTCGATGAGCGGGCGCACAGCGTCATGCACCAGGACAACGTCGTCCGGCTCGGCCGCGAGGGCAGCCAGCGCGTGGGAGACGGACTCCTGGCGGTTGTTGCCGCCTTCGACCACATGGACTTTGCCCGTAAAGCCGAACTCGGCAATCTGAGCCTGGACGCGCTCGATCTCCGCCTTGCGCACGGCCACATAGATGGCCGTCACGCGGGGAACCGAAGCAAAGGCGCGCAGCGAATGACTCAGGATGGGAATCCCGTCAAGCGCCAGAAACTGTTTGGGCTGCGGCCCGGCCATACGAGTTCCCAGACCCGCCGCAGGAAGAATCGCAAATACTTGCATACGGGTTGGAGTATACAACGGCAGGCCCCGCATTCAGTAGAGTATTCAGAAGCGGGCGGATGGGGTCATGATTTCCCACCCTTGCGACAGAAATGACTCGCGAGGATGGGCACGGTGGATTCAAGGTACAAGTGCAACAGCGCATCTCCGCCTTATCATTCTGGAATGAGTCCCAAGCTGCCTCAGACGCTCGCAATCGACACCACGCTGCTCAAACCGGGGCTGCGGCTGGCCGTGGGACTGTCTGGCGGCGCGGACTCGGTGGCCCTGACGCGCGCGCTGGCCGAACGGAGCAAGGAATTGGGCCTGGTGTTGCACGCGGCCCATCTGCACCACGGGCTGCGCGGCGAGGAGGCCGACGGGGACCTTGCCTTTGCCCGCGCACTTGCGGCAGAGCTTGGCCTTCCCTTTCACGAGACGCGGGTGGATGCCGGGAGGGCTGCCAAAGAAAACGGCGAAACCGTCGAAGAGGCGGCGCGGCGGCTGCGCTACCGCTGGTTCCGGCAACTGATGGCCTCGGGCGAGGTGGAGGCAGTGGCCACGGCGCACACGCGCGACGACCAGGCCGAAACAGTTCTGGCCAAGTTTCTGCGCGGAGCCTGGACCGGAGGGCTGAGCGGCATCTATCCGGTGATCGAGTTTGCGGAGGGGCGCATTCTGCGTCCGATACTGGGCGTGACACGGGCCGAGGTCGAGGCTTATCTGAACGCACTGGGCCAGAAGTGGCGCGAAGACTCCACGAACCGTCACCTCACCTACACCCGCAACCGCATCCGCCACGAACTGCTGCCTCTGCTGGAGAAGTGGAACCCGCGGCTGCGAGAGCACCTGGAGCAGATGGCCACGCTGGCCCGCGACGAAGAAGCATGGTGGCAGGCCGAAGTGGCACGCCTGGCCCCGCAGTTGATCCTGCCTGGTCGGCCGGTACGGGGCGGAGGGCGCGCTGCGGGCAATGGCCTAGCCCTGGATGTGACACGGCTGGCCGCACTTGCTCCGGCCCTGCAGCGGCGGATTCTGCGTTACGCCGCGGAGCTGTTGGGCGCGACGGTCGATTTCCCCGCGACCGAGGCTTTGCGCGCCATGGCGCTGACCGGGCACGCCAGCCAGAGGCTGGAACTGGCTCAGGGACTCTGCGCCGAACGCACTCAGAGAGAATTGAGACTAGCCATGACTGGAGGCGGAACTCGGCGGGAGACTCCCCCCGAATACCGCGTGGCTGTGCCGGGCGAGGTGACGGCTTTGGCCTTCGGGCTGAGGCTTCGCATTGAGATGGCGGCTCCGACATCTTCTGAATCACAGGTTTTGAAAGAGCATGACTTCAGCCAAGCCGCAGAGGGGCCTATTTCAGACGCGGCTTTACAGGCTGCGGGAGAAAGCCTGGATTCGACCGAAACGCCCGAAAAGCATCCCTCAGGGCCTAAAGGCCCCCTTGATTCTGAGGCACTTGCGGCACGGCTGAAGCCGTGCCCTGATACAAAACAGCCCATCGGAACAGGCTCCACGAGTTTAGCCACCGAGGGAACGCAAGTTGTAAAGGAATCATCCTCTCAAGGGCTAGAGCCCAACGCCATTCTTGCCAACTCAGCGGCAGGGCTGAAGCCGGGCCCTTTCAAAGCCGTGACGGCAAAAGAGTCCAGCGAGTCCGCTCCTGAGCGCACAGCGACGCTGCGCAACTGGAAGCCGGGCGACCGCGTGCAGTTGCGCTACTCGTCCGGTCCACGCAAGGCAAAGGAAGTGCTTGAGCGATTGCGGGTTACAGGCTCGAAGAGGACATTGTGGCCGGTTCTCGAACTCGATGGCCGGATTGTCTGGATGAAGGGCGTTGAATTGGAGCCGATGGCTGGAATTCGCATTGTGGCGACGAGCCTGGAGAGCGATGGCTCTGGAGCTTCGCCGATGAGAGTGCGCACGTATCGTTGAGCTTCAGATGGGGTTGCAGAACTGGCGTCCGGAGTACGGAAGGAGATTTCCACAAGAAAGTCAATGGAATACAGGTCGCTAATCTGCTGAGGACACTTCAGGAAGGAAACATGGATGAGCAGCTTCGGCTGCATCTACTTCGTGGATGTGAACCGACTGGACTACTTTTCCAAAGCACTTAGTACACATTGAAGTGATTAAGCCGCTTGGGTCTGTATATCGTTTGAAACGATCTTCCTCTATTTCGGAGTTCTCCTGCTGTAGACCCTCCAGAAGCGAAAAGAACGCTTCTCGGCTGATTTGTAGTTTTCGGAGGTATTCAGAAAGTGTTCCTTGGCGAATTGTATCGCTGCCATGCGGTTCATGAAATGACACAACTTCTGGTTCCCGAGTCTTGCTGGTAAATGTGCGCCCCACTCCAGCAGAATTCTTACTTTGATGATAGTCGAGTTTATCGAGCACTCTTACAAATAGCGCCCATCTAAACTGGGTCGGTAGTTTGTCCACATTCTCTAACCAATGGCCGCGCAGAGCGATTGATCGTAGGGCGAATAATCTATTCGCTCTACGAGTTCGCGGGGCTTGATTCTGTCTTCGTAAAACCCGCGCTCTTTAGCTATTCTGATCAATTTTTTAGCGGTCTTCTCAGCCTTCCCCAAATCGACCAGAGTCATAAAATGAGAACAAGCCGCTTCTACAAAATACTGACGAGCACGGTCCAAATCTTCGTCGAAAACGACAATTGGAAGATCGAATGCACTGACATTCCAAACGCCATCTTCATGCCACATGCGCACCAGAATTGGAATTTGCGCAGGGACCTTCCTTTGTCTTTCGGTCGCTCGGAAGGCTTGACCAACAGCAGCAAATGCAGATTTCATCGCCCTATCCTCATACCGCCGCCTTCAATACCTTATCGGCAATCAAGCACGCATTGTTATGCCATATACGTGCCCAGGCTGGTTGAGTCCCATTTTTCCGCGACCAACGAATACTAGGCAAGGCTCCGTGATCGTGGACAACGTGTCCTGCTTCGGATTCCACAGGCCACTGATTACAAAAGTGTATACCACTATATGTTAGACGTGTAAACCCCCAAAAGGGAAGATTGGAACTCTTTTGGGCAGTCTTCATCGTCTGGACCGTCTGCTGAGGCCATCCAAATCGAGTGCCTATCAAGGATTTTCGCCTTTTTCTTCGATTGACACGACATGATTAGAATTTCTCGTTTCCCTTGCAGGTGTGGCCCTAAGATTTTGATGGACTAGGCAAAAATGACAGTAAAGAAAGACGGATACCCTATATGTACTCATGATTCTCGACCTTTTTACTGAATCTGCTCGTTAGCCAAGTAAAGCGACGCATCTACATCTGGCGTCCGGATTGCTATGACTTTCGCTGCCCTGAGAGTAAAATTAAATTGATTGTCCTCCCAGGCGGGGAATGGACACGTTTGGGGTAAAGATGCGTTGTGCCTTTCGCGACTTCGGGAAGTGTACCGGCGTCTAAAAGGTGATGGAGATGGTGCTGGAGCCCCTTCAGGGGGCTTTTCCAACACCGGAAGAAGAGAGGAATCCTGGTGAATTCGACCGTTAGAACGCTCATGTTCTGGGTATGTATCATCGCCGGCCTCATGGTTCTTTTGAGCATGTGGTCGAAGAGCGCGAATATGGGCAAGGACAAGGAGATTCCTTACTCCGATCTGTTCAACGCCGTGAAGGCGCAGCAGGTGGCCGATGCCGAGGTTCAGGGCGGCGAACTGCATGGCCACATGAAGGCCGCGCCCAAGGAACAGTTCCACACCCACGTTGGGGAGCATTACGAACCCCTTGAGGCTGCATTTCTGACCACCGACGCCCACTTCTCCAAGAAGGCGGAGCAGAACAATTACCTGTTGCAGGCATTGATCAGCATTGGACCGTTCATCCTGCTGATCGGCATCTGGTTCTTCTTCATGCGGCAAATGCAGGCGGGCGGGAACAAGGCAATGTCGTTCGGCAAGAGCCGGGCGCGCCTGCTCTCGATGCAGCAGAAGAAGATCACCTTCAAGGACGTGGCCGGCGTGGATGAGGCCAAGGAAGAGCTGAAGGAGATCATCGAGTATCTGAAGGAGCCGGCAAAGTTTCAGAAACTGGGCGGGCGGATTCCGAAGGGCGTGCTGCTGGTGGGCCCTCCGGGAACCGGAAAGACGCTGCTGGCTAGAGCCGTGGCCGGCGAGGCGAATGTTCCCTTCTTCTCGATATCGGGCTCGGATTTTGTTGAGATGTTCGTAGGCGTGGGCGCAAGCCGCGTGCGCGACCTCTTCGAGCAGGGCAAGAAGAACGCTCCGTGCATCATCTTCATCGACGAAATTGACGCCGTGGGACGCCATCGCGGAGCCGGCCTGGGCGGCGGACACGACGAGCGCGAACAGACGCTCAACCAGTTGCTGGTGGAGATGGACGGCTTTGAATCGAACGACGGCGTGATTCTGGTGGCAGCCACGAACCGCCCCGACGTGCTGGACCCGGCGCTGCTGCGGCCCGGCCGTTTTGACCGCCGCGTGGTGGTGGGCCTGCCCGACGTGCGAGGCCGCGAGGAAATCCTCGGCGTGCACGTCAAAAAGGTGCCTGTCTCCGATGACACCAATCTCAACGTCCTGGCTCGCGGCACACCAGGCTTCAGTGGCGCCGACCTGGCCAACATGGTCAACGAGGCAGCACTGAGCGCGGCGCGCATGAATCGCAAGCAGGTCACCATGTATGACTTCGAGGTGGCCAAGGACAAGGTGCTGATGGGCGCCGAGCGCAAATCCATGCTGCTGACCGACGAGGAGAAGCGGGTCACCGCCTATCACGAGGCCGGCCACGCGCTGGTTTCGCTGATCCACGAGCATTCCGATCCCATTCACAAGGTCACCATCATTCCGCGCGGCATGGCGCTGGGCGTCACGATCTTTTTGCCCGGCGACCGGCACAACTACACACGGGAATACCTTGAAGCAAACCTGGCGATCGCTTACGGCGGACGCGTGTCGGAGGAGATCTTCCTCCACCAGATGTCGACCGGCGCGGGCAGCGATATCGAGAGCGCCACCGACCTGGCGCGGCGCATGGTTTGCGAGTACGGCATGAGCCGCCTGGGGCCGCTCACCTTCGGCAAGAAGGAGGAGCAGATCTTCCTGGGCCGCGAGATTGCGCAGCACAGGGACTTCAGCGAAGAGACAGCGCGGCAGATTGATCTGGAGGTGCGCCGGTTGATCGATGAGGCCTACCAATCGGCGCATGGAATCGTGGAAACGAACGCCGACGCGATGCACCGCATTGCAGCGGCGCTGCTGGAGCGCGAGACCATCGACGCCGAAGAAGTGAAGATGCTGATCGAGGGCAAGGAACTGCCAGCGCTTCGCTCGAATCTGGCGACACCCAGCGATAGCGGCGGCGGCGACGTGCAGAAGGTGCTCAAGCCGGATACCCGCAGCGGGCCGAACTATCCGGAGGGCTCGCCTTCACCGGCGTAACCAGCTGCGGTGGGGCAGACGCGGCTTAGCCGCAAAAGCTACTCTTTGATTCGACAGTGAACCAAAAAAGGGCCACTCCCACGGAGTGGCCCTTTTGGCGCGCTAAAATCTTGCCATGTGCTTCATGCTTTATGTTGGAACAAGCAAGCCGTTGCCTAGAAAGAGATGGGACAAAGCCTTCCCTGATATTTCAGTCGAGTCTCTGACCGAGCGGGATGATCCCATTCGAACCTTTTTTAGCAGTCCAGAGGTTCAGTATGTCGGTTCGACGTCCTGCTGTGGCTGCGACTTTCCTAACGTGATCTATCAAAACGGCGGGTGGCCCATCTGCGAGGATGAGTTGATCGAAGGGGAACAGGATTCGAGTTATCGCTACAACCGAGAAGCGCTGGTCAAACTCTTGCGGTCAACCGGGGAAGCTGTCATTGAGATATACGGAGTTTGGGCAGGAAAGCCCGTTGCTGAACCATGTATCCGGGAGGAAATATTCCCGGGTCGGATTCTTGATTCGGATTTCTATTTCAAGGAACGAGGCTTCTTGAAAGTGATGCTATGAAAGCTTCCTATGGTGCTGCTCTAGAAAGCAGCAAAAGACCGAGCCTGAAGGCCTCGGAAAATCCGCTCTACTTCAGGGGGCTGAAGCCCCCTGCTCCCTCCGGAATCGCTCACTTACAGAATCTCTGACTTACGACTGTGCTACTAGAAGATCTTGTAGCTGATGCCCATGCTGGCGCCGTAGGGAGAGATGGTGGAGTTTCCCCACTGGGGCCAGTACTGGTACTCGAAATCGACGGCGCGGAAGCTGACACGCTTGGTCAGTTTCATGTCCACGCCGCCGCCGAAGGCAACGTCGGTGAAAGTGCCGTGATCGCCGAAAGAGTCGAAGTTCATCTTCGAGAAGCCCGCCAGGGCCTTTGCGTACAGATTCGACCTCCCCAAGCGATAGACGGAAAACCTGGGGCCGATCAAGTAGTTGTCCTGGGAGATATCCGCGTACTTGTTGAAGCGCTGCCAACGGCCCTCTGCCTCGAACTGGACCCAGCGGGTCAGCTTCACGTCGACATAGGCGCCGGCGCCGAAGAGCGGCTGGCTGCTGGACTGCGCGACAGGATACCAGGTCTGGTTGGAGGCGGGGCATGGCGCTGCACAGGCCCAGTCGGCTTTGAAATCAGGCTGGAAGATGGAGGCCATTCCGCCAGCGGTGATCGAAAACTGGCGTGCGGTAGCCGAAGGAACCGCTTGCGCACGGCCAGAAATGGCCACGAGAATGAACAGCGTCGAACAGAAAAAAGTACGAAATCGTCTCATAAGCAGCAGAAACCTTCAATCTGGACAAATATCCTTCGCCCGAAGAGCAAGTTCAATCGAAGAGATTCTGGAATCCCTGGAGCTGGATGCGTCGCACGACGCGAGATTCATCCAGGGATTCCGAATAGAAACGCGCTACCGGTCCGGCGGGTTCGAAGTGCCCGAAGTAGGCGGGGGCTCTTCGCCGGAGGCACCCTGCGCTGCAGGTGGAATCGTTGACGTTGACGCCGGAGGAGCTTCGGGAGCGACAGGCGGAGCCGCGGACTCGTCAGGCGCAGGTGGAGGCGCTGGCGAGGCGACCGGAGGAACGGGGGGCGCCAGCCGCGACTCATCATAGCGTTGGAGCTTGTAGAAGACAGGCGTCAGCTCCAGAGGCATTTTGTCGCGGGGATTCATGTATGCGTAAATCTTCGCGTTCAGCTGATGCACCCTGTCATCCCATGGATCGGTCTTGAGCCAGCTTCCGAGGGGCAGGGCCGGACGCTGCGTGAGGTCGTCCCAATTGAGTCTGGGGGCCATTCTCTGCAGATCGGCCATCCATGGGGTTCCGTCGGACTTGAGGAGCGAATCGCCGAGCTTGGGCGTGTTCAAGGCTCTCAGCACCTTTTCCCGGTCAACCAATTGCGCATAATAGAGGCCAGCCGAGGGCAGCTTGTCCTTGTACATTGAGTTCTGGAGGTACTCCATGGCGCGCTTGGCGGCCTCGGCATTGTCGTGGTCCGAGTGATACATGTCGATGCGCTGGAAGGTTGCCTCGTCGGGAAACATCAGCCGGTCGTTGAAGGCGTAGCGGGTGTCGATGTGATGTCCCATCGCGATGTGGGCCAGTTCCATGGCAACCACCGAAGCAATGGCTTCCTCGCTGGGCAGCGTATCGATGAGCCCCTTGCTGATGAGGATGGTGTTGCCGACCGTGGTAGCTTCAACGGTGGTCGAGAGCAGAATGCGCGTATGCACCTGGTCGGTGAAGGCCAGGTTGTTGGGCACCTGGAGGTTGATGACGATCTGGTCGAGCACCGTGTTCTCATAGCCGCCGGGGGTCAGCGGCGCGACCAGTCCAGCTTCGACCAAGCGGTCGATCACATTGTTTTCAGCTTGCGTAACCCAGGCGCGCGTGGCCTGGAGCGGCCCCACGTCTTGCGAGTCGTCGCTCTTGTCGACCGCGTCGTCCACCTTCACGCTGACGTTTTCGCTTTCGCGAGTGGGCAACTTGAGCGAGTAGCCCCAGAAGTGCGTTTGGGCTCTCAGCCCGGTTGACCTTTTCTCGTCTTCAAGGCGCTGGGTCTCTTCCACGTAGACGGTTGCCGGCAACCAGATTCCCGGCTGGATGTTGATTCTCCAACTGTCGAAGTGGAAATAGTAGCGCGAGTCGTCCTCGGCCTTGGGAGGCGTAAAGGTGCCATTGAGGCGGACGATGTTTCCATCCTGGTCCTCGATCCAGATGCGGCCATAGAAGCGGCCCATGCCGGAGACCTTGGGATGCACGTCGTAGACCCAAGTGCGGACCGAGCCCAGGAACTCGCGGCGCACATAGCTGAAGACATAGTGCTGATTATCGAAGCCCTTGGGATCCACAAACATCATCATGGTGAATCCAAGCGGGTTGTATGTGAAGTGGGTATCCAGCTTCAGAGCCTTGCTCAGCCCGGTGATGGACCCCACCGAACTCTTGAAGAAGCCGTGCCTGGCCTGTTTGCTGCGCGGCTGGTAGGTCTCGTCGAAGAAGCCCTTGCCGAAGTCGATGCGGCTCAGCATGTATTCGTCGGAAACCGGGACCTGGTAGAGCTTGACGTCGGGCTTGGTGTTCTGGATGTAGGTCTCCACAAGGGGGGTGCGCTGCTGAATGTTCTTGATCAGCACCTTTTCACGAACAATGGCTTTCTCTACCAGCGCCGCCTGCTCCGGCGTGAGCTGGTGCACCTGCGAATACCTTGGCTGCTTCTTTTTTGCATACGCGCAGGACACACACAGAATTATGAGCAGGAAGGTGAGGGAGATCTTCCGAAACGTCATGTCAGGCTCCTAATGAACTGAGGTCTTTCAAGTCTTCTTCCGGCCGCTTGCACCGTTCCGGAATCAATCGGCTGAGCAAAGCTATTGTACCTGCATACCATCCGGATGTTACGCCAACTGAAACGTGATCGTGATGTTGGTTGTCATATCCACGGCTTGTCCATTGCGGGTGGCTGGACGAAGAACGCGTCCACGTTGCACGGCGAGGCGGGCCTGCTCGTCCAATCCGTGTCCAAGACCTTGCACCAGACCCACCACCTTTATCTGCCCGTTGGCGAAAAAGGTCACGCGCAAGATCACATTGCCTTGAATCTTCAAGTTTCGGGCCTCATCGGTATAAGTTGGCTTGGGGATGGAAACCTCCGGCGGCGTGGGAGGCTGCACATTGACCGCTCGGGGGATCTCCGCCACAGCGGTAGGAGCTGTGGGAACTCCAGCCGCTGCCACCCTGCCCCTGTTGGCGGCTGGTCCCGGATTCGAGGCCGCCCCGCCGGGAACTCCAGCGGAGGCCACTTTGCCAACGACTCCGGCGCTGGAGCCGATTCTGGATCCGTTGCCGAAGCCCGCCGATCCGACTTTTCCGTGGGGCTCGATAGCGGGCCCCTGCATGCCGCCATAGGGGTTGCCGATGGCCGCGACTGTGGCCGGTCCCTTGGCATTGGGATTCGGGGTGACCCCGAAGGTATCGCCAAAGTGAACGGGTTTCGTGGAGAACTTGACGTTCTTGTCCTGCGCCGGCATGGCGGCGCCGGCCAGCGCCGCCTTGGGCTGCGCCGACAAAATCACCTGGGGCTTGGCCGTCTTGAAAGCCGGCGCTACCAGCTTGGCTTCCATCTGAACGGGTTTTGGCTCCGGCTTCGGCTCCGGCTTGGGAACGCTGATTTTGGGAGCCTCGAACTTCATCTCGGGAATCTTCGCTGGCTCCGGCATGGGCGGAGGAGGGGGCATCTTCACCTTGGGCGGAGGAGGGGGCTCCTTGGCGGGCATAATCAGCATTGTCTCCTGGTACCGGTGCTGATCGATTGCCCTCTTGGCTGTGGCTCCAATATAGAGAATCACGACCAATATCAGGCAGTTGACCACCGCACTGGTAAAAAAGGCCCCGGTGCTGCGCTCAGGCTCAGGAAGCAAGCCGAAATTGGACCGTACTGGATAAGGTTTCACCGGTATCATCTCAGCCTTCGCTCGCAGCCGTTGGGGCAGCGCAGCTTTGTTTCTGTCGTGCAAAAGTCGGCGGAAGCTGAAAACCTCGGGCATCCGCGCGTAGAAAACTTCGACTCGCTGCACGAGTCTTGCACAACACTCTAAATATTCTGTCAGACGGGGACAAGAACGCAACCGCGGCCTGCCGCAGCGGTCCATACTCAGTTATCATTCCGGAAGGCAGCGCTCTGCCGGACCAATGCGGGAAGGAGCGGGAGTCACCGGTTCCAGTCACCGAGCCGGAGCCGAAAAACCCTTGGACGCGCGCGATCGGAGAAGAAAAGAAAATAGAATTCAGGCTTTTCGCGAGCAATGAAATAAAACTCGTGCGCCCACAACATTGGCCTCGCCCGCAAGGCGCAGAACCAAGCGAATTATCGCTCACATGGACCCTGGACATTGAGGCACTCCAAATTGCGTCCAAGGCATCAACCCAACCCCCCGGCATTTCGAGAGGACAGTGTCTTGCAGACTAGCGCCGAGCAGTGTCTTAAACAGCCATAACCCGGGCCGGCAGGAGCAGCACAATCGTCAACAGGCGGAACGCCGTCCTTCGACGGTCTCAAGGCTGGTTGCCGCTATCCGGCGCAACCTTGCCCTATCCTTTAGACTTTAGGCTATACCAAATGATTCACAAAGGGGCAGGTTTTTATGAAAATCCTGGTTACTGGCGGTGCGGGGTACATCGGTGGAACGGTCGCGGGTTTGCTGGCCGAAAACGGGCACGAGGCGGTTGTTTTTGACAACCTGAGCCATGGACGGCGCGAGCTTTTGCCGGCCGGCGTGGAATTTGTCGAGGGCGAGCTGGCAGACCGGGCCGCGCTTGAAAACCTTTTCGCCTCGGCCAAACGCCAAGGCCAACCCTTCGACGCCGTTCTGCACTTCGCCGCTCTGATCGAAGCGGGCGAGTCCATGATTCATCCCGAGAAGTTCTTCCGCAACAACACGGCTTCGACTCTCTCGCTGCTGGAAGCCGTTCTGGCCGAGGGGCCTCGCCGCCTGGTTTTCTCCTCTACTGCCGCTGTGTATGGAGAGCCGAAAGTGATTCCAATCGGGGAAGATGCTCAACTGCTTCCGACAAACGCCTACGGCGAGTCCAAGCTGCTGGTGGAGCAGATGCTGGATTGGCTGCATCGCATCCACGGCTTGCGTTCGGCGGCTCTGCGCTACTTCAACGTGGCCGGCGCGCGGGAGGGCGAGGGCGGCATTACCCGCGGCGAAGCCCACGAGCCGGAGTCGCACCTCATTCCCCTGGTCCTCGACGTCGCGCTGGGCCGGCGCAAATCAATCAAGATCTTCGGCGACGACTACCCTACCCCGGACGGCACATGCATCCGCGACTACATCCACGTCTCGGACCTGGCCGATGCGCACCTGCTGGCGCTGAAGGCCCTGGAAACAGATGCCGCCGCCAAGGGCCGCCTGATTTTCAATCTTGGAAACGGGAAGGGCTTCAGCGTGCGCGAAGTGATTGAATCGGCGCGGCGCGTCACCGGCCACCCGATTCCAGCGGAGATCTGCCCCCGGCGCGCCGGCGACCCCGCGGTTCTGGTCGCGAGCTCTGAAAAGGCCATTCGCGAACTTGGCTGGAAGCCCCGCTACACCGAACTCGATGAAATCATGCGCACGGCCTGGATCTGGCATCAGCAGCGGTACGAAAACGAGGCAAGATAAGCCGAGCTTCAGACCCGCCAGTCGTCCGGGCGCCAATTCCGGATGCGCTCCTTGATCTGCTTGCGGTTCAGATTGCCCTCCAGCGTCTGTTTGGCCAATTCCACCACTTCGTCATCCGCGGCAAAGCGCAGCCCGATCAACTGGTCCTCGGTGAGCTTCTGAATCTGTGGACGCCATTCTGCCGGAGCAAGCGATTGCAAGCGCAGCCGCTCCTCCAGCCGGATGACACGATCCTGCACTTTGAGCGGGTACGTGCGCAGCTTCAAGATCGGAATGAAGACAACAATCGAAAGCACCAGGTACCATCCGGCAGCGATGGGACCGGTGTACCAGTGACGGATGAGATGGAAGACAGCAAAGACCACATTGGCTAACAGAAAAAGAAGCAGCACTACGTGATACGGCGGATCAAGCCGCGAGTGATTCTTGAGATTCTGCGGAATGGACTTACTCATGCGCAACCTTCATTTCTGTCAGGCCGGGGTCGACACGCGCGGTCACTGATGTTTCCGCGGAGGCGTCTTCAGCGGCGCTGGGGGCCTGCATACCGGCGCTCAACGGATTTTCGGCGGCATCAGCCGAAGTTGTCAATGCGAATAGATTGTCCGGCGCCAGTTGTTCCGGATTCCTGGGGATGAGATGATAGCGGCCGCGCACAAGATAGTCGACGAATAGCCCTCCAGCAATGTACGGATTCAGGACCGCAAGGGGAACGGCGTAGACGGTGGTGGTCAGCGACTCGGCAATGCTCTTGTTGGAGCGGCTCAGGCGGCGATAGCCGGGAATCTGCGGAATCTCGAAGATCGTCAGCCGGGTCTCTGGATGCTTGCGCGCGTACCGCTCCAGCTTGTAGGCGAGCTGCTTGGGAGTGGTCATGCCCGCATCCGGAAAGACGCTGCGCTTGAAAGTCCCAGGAAAATAGAAATTGAGCGTGAAGCGCGCAAAATCCGAGCAGTTGTTGAAGAGAAGATTGAACCGTGTGCGATTTTCGCCGTTGTTCATGAGGGCGATGAGCGCGTCATCCTGCGCTTCGCTGGTTTCAAAGCGGAAGGCGTAGATGCGGCGCTCATAGGAGATGCCGACCAGTTGAGCCCAGCCGCCATGCACGAAGTTACCCGGTTGCAGGCCTTCTCCCAGAGTGAGCAGGTGGGCTTCACGATAGTGGCTGCGCATGCGGCTGACGGCTTCGCGGTTTACGCGCGCGGGAACGTCGGAGGCCTGCTCGACCGAATAGAGATAAGGAAGAAGCGGGATCGCCACCCAGTCGTAGCCGTTGATTCCCTGATAGCGGGAGATGACGGCGCCCAGTTCGCCGGATTGGCAGCGGCGCAGGCGGGTCGGAGTTTCGGCGCAGATGCGCTCGAAATAGATGGCATTGTGCCCGGTCGGATTCACGGAGCCGAAGAAGCCATACGGCTCCTCCATCAGCAAAGCAGCCTGTGCGCGGCCGGAGACAGGGAATGTGACAAAGGCCACCAGAAGAAAGAAAACAAATGCTGCTATGCGTAGTATCTGTTTCGAGAGCATCGGACCTCCATTGCTCAGGTTTTTGAAATTCCTTTCAGGGTGTCCCGCTTCCGGGAAATGAATAACCTTGATATTGAGATGCGACTTGGGATTGTCGCGTCTTGCCTGTGCAAAAGATTCAATACGACGAATCGCCGCGGCAATCAAATGCTTTTGATTTCTTTGACACGGATCGTCAAGAAAAGTTGCGGGTTAGCTTGTTCGAGGCTGGTGATTTGCATGTGGCGGCGCGGGGTCGTTAATCTGATATGTTCCCTTCCTGGAGGCCTCCGCTGCTGTTTCCTGCGGCAAAAGTCACCGGGCATTCTGCTTTTTGCGAGGCTCCTCTTGAGATTCCGTAATCTGCTTCTGCTTGCGTTGCTGCCGTGCGCGACTCTGTGCGCACAAGTAACTTTGCCCAAAATCCTCTCCAGCCACATGGTGGTGCAACGCGATCTGCCGGTGCACGTTTGGGGAATGGCAACGCCGGGAGAGACGGTGAACGTAAGTTTCCGCGGCGAGAGCCGCTCAACAAAAGCGGGGGCGCTGGGCCGGTGGAGCGTGTATCTGAAGCCGGGCGCGGCTGGCGGACCGTTCCAGATAACGGTGCAAGGCACGCCCGCGCCTGACGGCGGGAACACGGCCGCGGCCCAGACTATCACCCTCGACGATGTGCTGGTGGGCGATGTGTGGCTGGCCTCGGGGCAGTCGAACATGGAGTTCAGAATGCACCAGGCGGCAACGGCAGCCACGGACTTGCCACACGCCGACAACCCGCGCATCCGCCTGCTGATGGTGGATCGCAACGCCGCGGAGTATGCGCAGGACGACATCCAGACCAGCGGCTGGGCAGCTTCATCGCCGGAGGCCGCTCATGATTTTTCCGCCGTAGCCTGGTACTTTGCCCGCGAGATTGAAGCGCGGGAGAAGGTGCCTGTGGGAGTCATCGATTCGACATGGGGCGGGACAATGGTCGAATCGTGGACGCGGCTGCGGGCGCTGGGCGAAGACGCCTCGCTGGCGCCGGTCTTTGTTTCCCGCGGCAGGATGACGGACCGCGAGGCAGATGCGCTGCTGGAAGACAAGGACCACCAGAAGCAGATCAGCGAGGCCAAGGCGCAGGGCAAGCCAGAGCCGGAGTTCCCGTGGCATCCGATGCTGAGTATGTGGGCGCCGGGCCTGCTCTGGAACGGCATGATTGCGCCGCTGACGCCTCTGCCGATCCGCGGCGTGATCTGGTACCAGGGCGAGAGCAACAGCATCATCGAAAGAGAACCGGCCCTTTATCATCGCCTCTTCCGCACCATGATCGAAGATTGGCGCAGCCAGTGGGGCGAGGGCGACTTCCCTTTCCTTTACGTGCAGATCGCCAACTTCAAATCCACACCGATCGAGGACTGGGCTCTGATTCGCGATGGGCAACTGAAGACGCTGGAACTGCGCAACACGGCCATGGCGGTGACGATCGACATCGGCAACCCGGACAACGTGCATCCCACCGACAAGGTGGATGTGGGCCTGCGGTTGGCCCGCGCGGCGAGGGCTCTCAGCTATGGTGAGGCAGTCGAGTACTCAGGACCTGCCTTCCGGCAGGCGACACCGGAGGGCAGCGCGATTCGCCTATGGTTCGACCACGCCAAGGGCCTGACGGCCAAGGGCGGCGAGCTAACCGGCTTTGAGATTGCGGGCAAGGATGGGAAGTTTTCGCCTGCCACGGCCAGCATCGAGGGCGCGACCGTCGTGGTGACAAGCCCATCGGTAGCGGAGCCTGTCACGGTGCGCTACGGCTGGACCAACAGCCCGCTGTGCAATCTGTTCAACGGCGAGGGGCTGCCGGCTTCACCATTTACGTCGGAGAAGTGAGCGGAGTTAGCGGTTAGCGGTGTTAGCGGTGCTATGTCTCTGACCACTTGAAGTTGCACCAACTATGGGTGCCCCGGTCCCGATTTTGGGACCTGGGAGAGCACGAACACGAGGTACAAAATCATGCGGCCACCGACCTGGCGGAGTTGAAAAACTCCCATGCGCACAGGCTAACACCGCTAACTCCGCTTTCTGCTAACTCCGCTTGCTCCCCTAGCTCTGCTCGGTCGTTCGTGAATAGCGAACAACCTCAACTGTAGAGGCAGCGACCAGTCCCTCCTCGACCATAGCGTCGAGATAGGGGGTCAGCTTGGCGATCTGCTCTTCGGTGGCGATGATGCTCATCTGGATGGGGGCGTCTTTGCTGTACGACCAATGGCTGGCATGGCGAATCCTGCTTGCCGAGCCATAACCCTCGATGCCGCGAAGGACGATAGCTTCCACAATACCCAACTCACTACATTTCGCCAGAATGGCTTCATGCAAGGGCTTGCCCTGCCAGCGGTCGTCCTCGCCGAAATGAACACGCAACATGCGAGCGGTGAATTGTTCTTTCACGGAGCTTCCCTTCCTCATTCTTTGGCGGCTGCTGGCGCGGGTTCCTGCTTATCGGTGTCGAGCGCGCGATACGCATACTTGACGATGTCCACGTCGGAAAAAACCACCAGGCCCTCTTCGACCATCTGATCCACGATGGGCAGGAAGGCGCGCAGTTTTTCGGCGCTGTCGATGGCGGAGAGCATGATGGAGCCGTGGTGCGAGGAGACGAGCGGCTTGTCCTTGTGCATGCGGCGGTGCGCGCCATAGCCGAGGATGCCGCGATAAACCGTGACGCCGGCAATGTCGTTGGCGCGCATCGCTTCCACCAGCGCTTCGTGCAGCGGCTTCGACTTCCAGCGATCCTCTTCGCTGACGAAGATGCGCATGATCTGCGCCTTGCCTTCGATCTTGAGATGGGCGGGGGTGAGGGGCCTGGCAGGCTTTGAGAGCTGGGCAGGCTTGGCGACCGTTGTCTCCTGCATCTCGATCAGACCGCTGCCGGCCAGCTCTTCCAGCTTGCCCAGAATCGCCTCGACCTTTTCGCGAGCCTCGATGAACTCGATCTTGATGGGCAGGCGGTCGGAGAGCTCCACCAATTGCTCGGTGTGCATGTGGTGATCTGCGCCGAAGCCGGCGATGCCTTTGGTCACCGTGGCGCCGGCAACGCCGCGAAAGAAAAGAAAGTCGAGAATGCTGGAATAGAGCGGCACGCCGTGGTGTGTGGCTCCGTCGCTCAGGTAGATGGTGACCTTGACTGCTTTTCCGGGCTGCAACATTCAGTCTCCCTCGACGAAATCAGGATTCTAGTGCATTTCTCCCGTTCGTGTGAAGCCTTCCGCAGGGGCTAAAGCCCCGCCATATTTTGTGCGTTTACGGCACGACTGAAGTCGTGCCCTGACACTTCGTGCCTCTTCGGATAGGTTTTCCGCAGCATGTAAATTCGCGCCCTTTCAAAACATCGACTTCTACCGACGTTTCCTAAGAAATTGCCTCGGCCAGCAGAGCGCCGCACCAGACGGCGGCAAGGCCCAGGATGAGGCTGCCGATTGCATAGAGGCCGGCGAGCGCGAAGGCTCCGGCGCGCAAGGTGGAAAGCGTCTCCCACTCGAAGGTGGAAAAGGTGCTGTAGGCGCCGATGAAACCGACGGGGAGGAAGAATCGCCAGGCCGAGCTCAGGCCTGCCCGCTTGCCCAGATAAGTCAGCGAAAAGCCGATGACGATGCAGGCCGTGATGTTGATGACGAACGTGCCGTAAGGGAACCGGGTCCCCATGCGGCCGGAGATGGTGGAGCCGACCCAGTACCGGGCGATGGACCCGAGCGCTCCGCCGGCGGCGATGAGCAGGTATTTTTGCAATGCGTCGCTCCCTCTACAGATTACAGGATTTCCGGGGCGGGCTTGACTGGGGGACGCTTCCCTGCCCCGCGCTAGCCTCAAAAATAAAAAAGCGCCCCGTAAGGCAAATCGGAGAGTTGGCTGTCAAGACAATTGCATCCCACCCTAGCCGCAAAGAATGCGAAAGGATGGAGCGCCCAGAGATTAAAATGAAATTCTTCATGATGAGGCTACAAATCCTGCGCTCAATGACACCCGTATTAGGTGTTGTTGCGGTATTGCTTGGAGGCTGCCATCCGGCACCTCAGAGCCAACCTGACCGTCCCCGCTTGACTCCGGGCGCCACCATGCAGGATGTCACTTTTTTCAGCGCGGCTTTGAAGCGCGAAATGCCCTACCGCGTGTTTCTCCCCGTCAATCTCGTTCCTGGACGGAAACTCCCTGTTGTTTATCTTCTGCATGGAGCAGGAGGAAACTTCCGCGACTGGTCGAACTACTCTGACGTGGCCCGTTATGCCGCATTGGATGTAATTCTGGTTATGCCAGAAGGCAGTTCCTCGTATTACACGAATGCCGCATTGAAACCAGAAGACAAATATGAGGACTACCTGGTGAATGACGTGATCTCCGATGTGGAAGCCCGATTTCCCGCCGCAAGAAACAGGGAAAGCCGCGCCATTATCGGCGTCTCCATGGGCGGATTCGCGGCCGTCAAACTCGCCCTTTCCCGTCCGGAATTGTTTGTGTTCGCAGGCGCAATCAGCCCGGCCATTGATGTCCCCAGCCGCCGATTCTCCCTTCGCCGCACCGAACAATCCTTACGATTCCGAACCATCTTCGGGCTCGATCAAAGTCCATCTCGCAAGGCCAGCGACCCTTTCGTTCTTATCCGATCCGCCGACCCTGCCACGACGCCGTATCTTTTCCTTACTGCTGGAGAACAGGAGCCCTTGCTGGAGCCCAACCGGAGATTCGTCACCCGCCTCCAAGGACGCCATTTCTCCTACGAGTTCCATACAAAACCCGGAGGCCACGACTGGACCGAGTGGAATACCCAGATACCAGCCTGTTTTGAATCCTTATTACAGCATCTTCCGCGCACAAAATGATCCCCCGGTACGGAACTTGATCATTACGAGCGCATGACCGAAAAATAAACCATTACCAGGTATCCCACCCTAGCCGCAAAAACAAGAACGCGGCGAGGGTGGGGCACCCGGATTTCAGAGTATGAGGCATCCCACCCTTTCGCCAGAAAAAAGGCGAAAGGATGGGGCACGGAGATAGTGGTGGTGAAAGAGCCACTTACCTGAAGGATGGCGCACGCAGACTGTGGTAGTGAAAGAGTCGCCTACCGGTCGGTGCAGGAGTAGCAGGGGTCGATGGAGGCCTGGATCAGGGGAGCATCGGCCAAGCGCGCGCCCTGCATCATCCAGCGGATTGACGGCATGATGGCGTAGGTCGGCGTGCGGACGTGAATCCGGGCGGGATTCTTGGAGCCCTCTTTCCAGGAGACGCTGTAGAGGACTTCGCCTCGCGGTCCCTCGATGCGCTTGGTGGCTGTTCCTGTGGTGAAGACGAATCTTTCGCCGGGAGTGTGGATTTCTCCGGGAGGCAGCTTCTCCAGCGCCTGGCGGAGAATCTTGCAGCTCTCCATAATCTCCAGGGCGCGCACAAGAAGCCGGGCGCGCACGTCGCCATCGGTCTGTACAGGCACATCGAATTCAAGTTCGCCGTAAGCAGCGTAAGGCGCGGAGCGGCGCGTATCCTGCGGCAGGCCCGAAGCGCGCGCCACAGGGCCCACAACGGCGCAGGAGATGGCTTTCTCCTTGGTCAGCACGCCGACACCAGCGCAGCGCGAGGCGGCCGTGGAACTGGTGGTGAAGATGGGAATGACAGTGTGAGCCATTTCGAGTTCCAGGGCCTCGACCATCCTGAGAATCGATTGCGGGTCTTCGATGTCGCGATTGACTCCGCCGATGCGGTTCATGGCGTAGTTAACGCGATTGCCGCTGATGGCCTGGAGCACGTCCATGATCTTTTCGCGAATCTCAAAAGAGGTCATGAACATGGTCTTGAAGCCCATGAGCTTGGCCGCGACGCCGGCCCAGAGGATGTGCGAGTGCAAGCGCTCCAACTCAGCCACGATGACGCGAATGTACTGGGCGCGAGGGGGCGGCGTGAGGCCGGTAAGTTCTTCCATCGAGCGGCACAGCGTAAGCGTGTGGACGTTGGAGCAGATGCCGCAGACGCGTTCCATCAGCGCGATGACCTGAATGTAGTTCCGGGTTTCGGCCAGGTGCTCGATGCCGCGGAAGTTGAACCCGACATGCAGCTTGACGTCCTCAACGGTCTCGCCGTTGCAGATCATATCCAGCTTGTAGGGTTCTTCCAGCCCAGGGTGAAAGGGCCCCATGGGAATCTTGTAGCTCATTGTTTCACCTCGCGCAGGTTCATTCCGGGCGTGTCTCCCTGACGCAATTCCAGCGGTTCATATTCGCGCCCCGTAAACTCGGTTCCAAAGCCCTCATGGACCTCGCGCTCAATCCAGTCCGCAGCCTCGCAGATGTCGAAGATGCTTTCAATGGAGTTTGCGGCAAGCTGAAAGGTCAGACCCAGCAACTGGCCATCAAGGTCCCAGTTGTAATCCAGACGAAAGCCCTCTCCAGCGGGAAGCTGAAAGGCGGTAACGGTGATGAAGCGGGCATGAACTTCGTTCATCACTTTGGTGACTTCGCGCACGCTTTTCGTGCCGGGTGCGAGCCAGTGCGCGCCGCCCTTTTCAACCCAGGGCTCCGTGATGCCGAGCTTTTCAGAGATGCTTTCAAGCTGAGTTCTGGTATCGGTCATTGCGCGCCTCCAGTGGCGGGCTTTGGCGCTTGTGGCGCTGCGGCAGGCGGGGTTGCCGGGGCCGGCCGTGGAGCGGGCGGCTTGCGAACGATCGTGTGGGAAACCTTCAGTTCGCCGGCGGTCAGATAGATGGGCGGGCAGGCGGACTCCTGGGTCAGTGCCCCGGCCTTGCAGCCTTCCACGCAGCGTCCGCAGAAGGTGCACTTGCCCGGATCGTAGCTCCAAGTGAACTCGGCCTTGCCGGGCTTGAATTCAATGGCGCGCGAGGTACAGCGGAATTTGCAGACCGCGCATCCGGTGCAGCGCGAGGGGTCGAAAAGAACGAGGCCCCGGTAGTGCTCGCTCACCTCGGGACGCGCGGGATAGAGCAGAGTGCGCGAGCCACCCCACAGGTTCTTCCACAGCATGGCGAGAATGTTCAAGATCTAAACCTCATGAAAAGCGCGGAAGCAACAGCCAGTACCGCGAAGATAAGAGTGCATTGCCAGTAAAAGCGGACCGAAGTATCGATCTGCATACGCGCCGTGGCTGCCGCAACCACCGACAAGAGCAACACGATGCCAAAGGAAAGCGCGACGAAGATGAGCGCGGCGAGCCACCAGAGAGTGAGTTGCGGCGCGATCAGCGTTGCCACCAAACCAGTCGCGGCAACGAATTCCAGCCCATGCGCAAGCTCCCACATGGCCAACTCGGGACCAGCATATTCTGTCATCGGCCCGGCGTAGATCTCCTGCTCCGCATTGGGCAGCGAGAAGGGATTCAGGTGCAGCTTGGCGGGCAGGCAAACCAGCAGCGCAACCACGCCCAAAACTTGCAGCGGCGAAAACGGCAACTGCGCAAGCGCCTCGAGACGGAAGCTGTGCTGCGAAGAGGCGATGGAAAGAATGGCCAGAAGAAAGACCACGTTATAAGAGACGCTGAGGACGGCTTCGCGCGCCGAGCCGATTTCGCCGAAGATGGAACGCGAAGAAAAGCCCGCGGCGATGATGCACATGGAAGGAACTTCCAGCAGCGCCAGCAGCAGAATCAGGTCGCCCTCAAACCCGCCGGAAGCGGGCAGCACAGGCAAAAGGCCAACCGCGCATCCAGCCGATGCAAGAGCCAGCAGAGGCCAGGCCTTCATCAGCAGGCCACCCACGCCTGGGCGCGGCGGCACCTGCTTGCCCAGCAGCTTGATGAAGTCGTAGAAGGGCTGCATGAACGGAGGGCCGATGCGGCCCTGCATCCGCGCTACAGCCTTGCGCTCTACCCACAGGAAGAACCACGCGGCGGGAATGGCAAAGAGAAGACCCGGAAAGAGAAGCAGGCGCACGAGCGCAGTCGTCATATTCATTGCTGCACCTCTTCTTCGGTCTTCTTTTCGGCAGCGGCTTCAAAAGCCGGCTGATTATTGCCTCTGGCCGCAAGAATCTCGGCGGCCTTGGCAACGCCCTGCAAAATGGCATCGGGACGCGGCGGGCAGCCGGGAACATAAACATCGACCGGAATGTGCTTGTCGAGCGGTCCATCCAGCGTCCGGCTGTCGATGAAGACATTCATCGAGGCTGGGCAAGAACCGATTGCAACAACAGCCTTGGGCCCGTAGACCTGTCCGTAGACGGTCCTGATGGCCTGCGCGGCATTGTGCGTGACAGGGCCGCTGATGCAGAGGATGTCGGCGTGGCGCGGGCTGCCTTCATGGAGCACGCCCAACTGCTCGGCGTCGTAACGCGGCGTGAGGCTGGCTATGAGTTCAATATCACAACCGTTGCAACTGCCCGAGTTCATATGGAAGAGCCATGGGCTGCGGCGCCGGCAGTAGCACATCAATCGATTCCAGAGCTTCATGGTCTCCCTCCAAGCAGCAGTTGCAGCGCGTTCGGCCAGATTCCGGCAGCCAGCAGCACAACCACGAGCGCAACGATCACAGCCTGCAGGACAAACGGTTCGGTCATTGGATGCGGCGCGGTTGACTCCGGATGCGGATCAGGAGGCGGTCCCCACCAGACGCGAGTCAAGGCCAGAACATAGGCAATCAGCGCAAAGATCGACGAAAGGATGAATACCGCTGCCAGCGGCCAGCCTATCTGCTCGGCGGTGGCGTAGAGCCGCCAGCGGCCGACGTAGCCGAGGGTGGGCGGAATGCCCAGCATGGCCAACATTCCAAAGAGGAATCCGAAGGCTGCAACGGGATAGCGCGCGGCAAGGCCCTTGGGCTCGCCTTCCAATGCGCCGTCGGCCTCCGGGCCGCTGAGGCAGGCGAAAAGCAGCGCCTTGGCCAGCGAATGAGTAGAGGCGGCAACCAGCCCACCTTTGATTCCCAGCGTGCTGTTCAGAGAGAAGACAGCCAGCAGAAGGAAGCCGACGTCTTCGACCGTGGAAAGGACCAGCAGGCGCTTGAGGCTGCGCTGCGTAAGCATCAACAGGGCGGCAAGGAAGGATGTGGCCGCAGCTACACACAAAAGAGCGGTGTGAGGCGCAAAGTACGAGCCGGGAATGGAGTACGCTGAGAGCCAGAACTCGCCGAAGGCAGCCATATCGACGACCGCGATAATCAGGCCAAGAACCAGGGCCGGAAGTTCGTCAGCCAGTGCGAGCAGCCAGAAGAAGAGCGGCACGGCGGCCAGCTTGACGCAGACGCTGGTCAGGAGCAGCGCCCAAGCCCAATCATTGTGTCCGAAATCCAGGAGCAAGTCACTGGAAACGAGAGAGATGGCCGAGACGAGGACCACTGTCACGTAAGTCAGTTTGGCGGATTTCGTTTGTGCGTTCCGCCAGACCAGCACGACGGTGACGAATGCGGCGAACTCCGAAAGCGCGAGCCGGAGGCCGTGATCGGGAACGATTAGACCCGCGGCGGTGGCCGCAACAGCCAGAATCATCATCGGAGCGAGGCTGCGATTCTTTGCGTGCGCGAGAGCGGCCAAGACCAATGCAAGCCCGGCCACGACGCATGCGGCAGTCAGCAGCGGCGGCAACTGAGCAGGCGCGGCAAAGTCATAGCTAATGCTTGGGCCAGCTCCTGGAGTGAGCCACTTGACCGCTGCCAGAATGGCTGCTGCCAGCACAATCACCAGCGCCAACGCCCGCCGCTCCATCCAGGAAACGACGACGCCCAGGCCGCGCGAAGCAGCCTGTAAACCGCGCCAAACGCACAGATAAACGTGATCCACGTTGGTCCAGCGGAAGAATCCATGCCAGTTTTGCATGAAGATGCTGGAGAAGTCGCTGGCGGAAAGCTTTCCACTATCGGACAGAGGCTCTCCACCCGTAAAGACCCCGCCGTCGGCCAGCGCCACGCCATCGGCAGTCACTACCGGACGTCCGGCGTAGGCAATGGCGTATATCAGGCCGCCCAGAATCAAGGAAACCAGGGCAAGCACCAGGCCGCCCATGCTGGAGAAGCTGCCGGTATTGCCCGACAGGCCAAACCACGTCACCTGAACAGCTTCCATCTTCATCATGGTCAAGACGGGATTGAGCAAATAGTTGACTGCCAACTGCGGCGCGATACCCAGAACGACGCTGCCCGCGGCCAGGAATCCCATGCCCCAGACCATGGTGGGCGGAGACTCGTGGGCATCCTTGGTGGCATCGGTGAGAGGGCCGAGAAATACAGCGCTGGTGGACTTGGCGCCGAGGAAGACAGTACCGAGACTGGCCGCCCAGGCGATCATGGCGGGAACGGCCCAGCCTGCCTGCAAGGCGGCGGCGTAAAGCATCCACTTGCTGGCGAAACCGCTCATCAGGGGAATGCCCATCATGGCGCCGATGTTGATCAGCCAGAAGAGCGTCGTATGGGGCATCTTCTGCGCCAGCCCGCCGAGCTTGTTCATGTCGCGCGTGCCGGAGCCATGCTGCACGGAGCCCGCGCCCAGGAAGAGGCCACCCTTGAAGAAGCCGTGATTGAGACAGTGCAACAGTCCCGCGGCGATGGCCAGCGGGGTACCGATGCCGATGCCCATCATCATGTAGCCGATCTGGCTCACGGTGGAGAAGGCCAACATGCGCTTCAAATCGCTCTGCACCATGGCGTACATCACGCCTACGGCCATGGTGACGGTGCCGATCCACATCAGGGACTCATTGCCCCAGAGCTGCCCCCAGCCTTGCGGCCACGCTCCAAAGCAGCGCATGCGGGCGGCCAAATAGACGCCGGAGGTCACATAACAGGCGGCATGGAGCAAGGCGCTGACCGGAGTGGGCGCGGCCATTGCCTCGGGAATCCATGTGTGCAGGGGGAATTGCACACTCTTGGCGACCAGCGAAACCAGCATCAGAACGAAGACGCCGCCGGTGAAGGCGTGGGCAACATTCGGGTCGGTCCACAACATGCTGCCCGTGCGATGGAAGACGACGAGGATGGCCGCCAGCAGGCCGTAGCCCGCGATGTGGGTCATCAGCAAAACTTTACGCGCGCCACGAACCGCTTCGGGATTGGTGTACCAGAAGCCAACCAAGCTGAAGGAGCACAACCCGACCACTTCCCAGCAGAGATAGAGGACGAAGAGGTTGGCGCTATAGACCAGGCCCACAAATCCGCCGATGAAGATCAGCATCGAGGCAAAGAAGCGGGTAGCGGACTTTTCGTGGGCCATGTAGCCAATGGAATAAAGCAGCACGAAAAGGCCGATCAGGGTTCCCATCAGCGCGAAGAAGATACTGAGCGCGTCCACGTGCAGAACAAGCGCCAGTGGGCCGTCCCAGGGAAGGACGTTCAGCTCGACGAATCCTCTTGCCCAGACCGTTGGAGCTGTGGCGGCCACGGCAACCATCGCCGGCAGGCAAGTGAGAAAAGCCAGTATCCCCTTTGCCCGGGCATTAAAAAACCGCGCTACGAGGATTTGCAGCGCGGCGCCCAGCAGAAGCAAGCATGGCGCAACCAGAATCATGATCTCGGGACTCATACTGAAATCTTAGATGGCTGAGGGGCCTCGAGATGTGATAAATGGTACTTTTCGGGCCCCCGTGCCGCATTACGGTACAGAATCAGGAGTCAGAAATCAGGGGGCAGAGATCGGTCATCGTCATTCAGCGCGCTTTCAGCATTCTCCATGCTGGCCTGAGCTTCATCGAGCAGGTTGCGGCAATGTGGCCCAATCGCTATACTCCCTCTTCATCTGAGCAACTTAATGAAAGGACTCGGGTTACAGATTGTTATGAACCCCAGGCCCACGCGACGCCTTCTTCTTGCGTTCATTTGCGCAGCGCTGACGCTTCCCTGCTCCGCTCAGAGCGCTGAATCAGGAACAGTTGCTGGCCCCAGCACGGTCGATAATGCCTTTGGCTTTGAAGGCCCGGCCGGGAAGGTTCCGGCGGGATGGGCAGGCGGCTCACCTGGCACCGTTATGTTGGACGGCCAGGTTCTCCATGACGGACGGCAGTGCGTGCGGATGGAACGGAATGCAACCAGCCAGGGGCCTTATTCTTCACTCGTCAAGGCGCTTCCAATGAATTTTTCCGGCAAAAAGATCGAGCTGCGGGGATTTCTCCGAACCGAGAAGGTGTCCGACTATGCGGGATTCTGGATGGGCGAGTACAAGAACGGCGTTATGGAAAGCGCCCAGGTTGAGAACAAGGGCATGAGGCGGTACCAACTGAACGGCACCACAGACTGGAAGGAATACTCGCTCTCCCTGCGCGTGAATCCCACCGCCGACCAACTCAAGATTGGCGCGTCGTTGTTTGGATCCGGGAAGGTCTGGATTGCCGATCTGCGGCTTTACGTCGATGGCAAGCCTTACACGCCGCAGCCGAAGGCAGCGAATGCAGCCACGCCGGCCTCGCCCCCGCCTGTTGCAAAAGACTGGAGTGCTGAGTTCGTTGCCAATCCTGTCACGGTGGCGCAGTTGGAAGCAACGCTGCGGAAGGTCCAGGGGAAGTCGGATGGGACGGTTGCGGCGAAGCTTTCCGAGCTGAGGTTGACGGAGCGGCTGAGCAATGGAAGGCTCTCGTCCTGGAAGGCCAAAATGCCGGGCGTGAAATCGGGGCAGGCACTGGCGGCGCTGGCTGACGCATCGGCCTTTCTGGAGCTTCCGGCGGCGGATATGCCGGCCACCGCTGCGCCCGACGCGACCAAAGAGCGGCGCATGATCGCACTTGCCCTCGACTACGTGGACAAGACCGTTCCAAAGCTGCCGAACTTCTTCGCGACGCGGAGTACGACACGCTACGAGGACGAACTGGAGATACCTGAGCCGGTGGGAAGGACCATGCCCAGCGGCCGACCGTGGCACCCGACGGGCAACTACAGCGCGACCGTGCTCTACCGTAACGGCAAAGAAGTCGTGGATGAACCGGCAACGGACATAAAACTGAAAGAGGAAGACAAGGGCCTGGTCACGAGAGGCGTGTTTGGTCCCATTCTTTCCACGGTGATGGGGGATGCGGCGCGCAGCGGACTGACTTGGAGCCACTGGGAAGAGGGCGCGGCCGGGGCGATGGCGGTATTTCGCTACGCAGTGCCGAAAGATGGGTCGCATTACGAAGTGGCGTATCTGGGCCTTGCCAGCAAGGACGGAAATGACACGACTCACCCGTATTCCGGTTACCAAGGCGAGATTGCAATCGATCCCGCGACGGGGACCATTCTTCGCATGACGCTGCAAGGGGCGCCGGAGCCAGGACAATCGATTCTGCGGGGCGACATCATGGTGGAGTATGGCCCGGTGGAGATCGGAGGAAAGGGCTATAGCTGCCCCGTGCGCAGCGTCTCGATTTCAGAGCTATGGGCCGAGCTCGTAAGAATGGATTTCACTTATGGAACCAGAAGATTCAGAGCCTACAAGACGATGCTGAACGATGTTGTCTTCAAGGACTATCATCTGTTTCGCGCAGAGGTGCGCCTGCTGCCCGCGGGCCAGAAGCCGCAGGAGTGAGCCAGCGGACCTCAGGCGCTAAAGCGAGAGGAGCGGAAGCCGCGGGTCCCAGGTCTGAAAATCCAGACCTGGGACCCGCGGCTTTCTCGTTTGTGAGACGCAGACCACCCGTCTCTTACTTTCCCTTCACACTGTCCAGGAAATCGGTGATGCTTTTCGCGCTGTAGCCGTTGCCTTGCTCCAGGGATCCGGTTTCTTGGGCGAGGATCAGTTTGCCATCCGCATCCAGCACGAAAAAGTGAGGATAACCCGCGATCTTGGGATATTGGCTCAGGAAGGCGAAGTTTTCGTTGAAGGGGCTCATGTTGACCTTCATCAGCACGAAGTTGCTGTCGCGCAACTCGCGGAGCTGCGGCTGCTGCGCGAAGAAGCCGTCCAACATCTTGCACCAGATGCACCAGTCTCCGCCCACTTCGAGGAGAATCCGCTTGTGTTGCTGGGTGGCGGCGGCTTTGGCCTTCTCCAGGTCCTTTGCCGGGTCGCGCCTGGGGTCATAAGCACTGGAGAAGTCATCGGGGCTGGTCGTCACCGGGCCTGACTTTGGACGCTCATAGGAGGGAACGAAGGGCTTCTTGTCCAATTGGTAGACAATGGAAGAACGAACCTCCACGGGCTGCCCATTGACGAGATACGGCTTGTATTTCCACTGGTTGACCGCCATTTCAATCGAATCCTGCAAGCCGCTGCCCGGCGCAAAGAAGTTAGGGAAGGAGCGTTCCACTTTCACGCTCCCATCCTTTTGGATCAGGATGCTTGCCATAACAACGCGGTCATAATTTTCGGTTTTGACCGGCAGCAGGGGAAGATGCGCAGCCTCCTCATGAATCGACTCAGGCAGCGGGTGTCCCGGCTCGATCTCATACGGCACCGCAACGGCATTCTTCGCAGGCTTCAGCAGGCTGGCGTCGGCTCCGTCCCACAGCTCCAGCACGGAAACCTTCATCTCAGCATTCAGATGACCGTCAACAAGCACCTTCACATCCCTTGCCACGGTCCGGTTCTGAAAGGGCTGGAGATCGTCGAACTGAACGGAGGTATTGCCCGCATTAGTCGCGCGCAGATGGGTATCAGTGTCGAAGCACATGGTCGGGAAGAGCCAATCGGGATTCGTCTCCTGCGCATATTGCCAGGCATTGATCACCGAAACGCAATTCAGAGTCAGCGGGTCGGCCTTTGCCTGTATCAGGTCCATATCGTATTCGGGGCGAATATTGGCCGTTTGGTAGAGCGGATCGATGACTGGCCGGGCGATGCGCAGAGTCACAAGCCGCCGGCCGATAAAATCCCGTTCGGCCTTGGTTTCGTAGCGCTCGACTTCAGAGACGCTCCACACGGTTCCGTTCAAGCCCATGCCAGCAGGGCCCGTGAAGTTGCGCCGCCACTGGTACTGGCTGGCATGCCACTCCTCCACCGTGCCGCTAACCGGCTTGGGATTTCCGGGCAACAAAAGCGTGTAGTCAATCTTGAGATGCCAGGGCTTCAGGTCATCTCCGGCAAGTGCATTCGCCTTCACACCCGCGGCTAAAAGCCGGTGCGCGAGCGAATCGATTTTGGCTGAAACCGGCGGCATGTGATCCGCGGCAGTGGGCTGGCCGGGGCCGGGCGCCTGGGCTGGCGGCGCTGCGGGGCTCACGGACTGGCTCTGGGCGAGTTGCTTTTGCCGACCGCCAGCCCTTTGTGCCGCCGATGTCATTGCGAGGAGGGAAAGAAACAGAAAAAAGATGAACCGAGAAAAGAATCTCCGTGCCGGAAGGGAAAACGCAATGCGCATAGTCTCAAGCCTCTGGGGGGACGTACATATCTTACACAACTGCGCAGTGGGAAAGCCGTAATCTCTAGTTGTGCATCCCCTTCCACTCGGCGTAGGGGCCATGGAAATCTTCGATGGCGCCGTCTTCAAAGTGCCAAAGGCGGGTGGCGACTTCGTCGATGAGGTCGTGGTCGTGGGTAACGAGGAGCACCGTGCCCTCGTAGCGTTGGAGGGCGATGTTGAGGGCGTTAATGGCTTCCAGGTCGAGGTGGCTTGTGGGCTCGTCGAGGATGAGGATGTTGGGCTTGGTGAGGATGAGCTTGCAGAAGGCCAGCCGGGCCTGTTCGCCACCGGACAGGGCGTCGGTCTTCTTGTCGCCCTCTTCGCCGCTGAAGAGCATCTGGCCGAGGATGCCGCGAATGTCTTCAATGTGGGCATCGGGCTTCCAGCCATGGAGCCAGTCGGCCACGGTGCAGCCGTGCTCGATGGTTGCGCCCACGTCCTGCGGGAAGTAGCCGACCTGCGCGGCGTGGCCCCAGGCGACTTCACCCGCGTCGAGCGTGAAATCCTTGTCAGCGAGGCCGGGAAAGTTGGCCAGAAGGCTTTTGAGCAGCGTGGTTTTGCCGGCGCCGTTGCGGCCCACGAGGCAGATCTTCTCGCCGCGCAGGACGTTGGCCTCGAAATCGTCAATCACTTTCAGGTCGCCGTAGGTTTTGACGATGTGCTTGCACTCGATGGCGTGCTTGCCGCTGGGACGCTCCTGGTCGAAGCGGATGTAGGGGCGCGCGATGTTGGAGCGGGCGAGATCGTTGGTCTGCAGGCGCTCGACTTCCTTACGGCGGCTGGTGACCTGGCTGGAGCGGGTTCCGGCGGAAAAACGGGCGATGAAGTCGTTGAGCTGGGCGATCTTCTTTTCGCGCTGCTCGTTCTGTGCCTCGAGCGTGGAGCGAATCTGCGTCTTGGCCATGACCATTTCATCGTAGCCGCCGGAATAAGTGATGATGGTCTGGTAATCGATGTCGGCGGAATGAGTGGTGACGGTATTGAGGAAGTGGCGATCGTGACTGATCACGATCAGCGTGCCGTCGTAGTTGTTCAGGAAGTCCTGGAGCCAGTGGATGGAGTCGAGATCGAGGTGGTTGGTCGGCTCGTCGAGGAGCAACGCCTGGGGCTTGCCAAAGAGAGCCTGGGCCAGCAGTACGCGCATCTTCTGGCCGCCCTGCAACTCGCTCATCTGGCGCTCGTGGGCTTCGTCGGAGATGCCCAAGCCTTGCAGAAGGACGGCGGCGTCGCTCTCCGCGGAGTATCCGTCCTCGTCGCCGATGACGCCTTCCAGCTCGCCGAGCTTCATGCCGTCGGCGTCGGTCAGCTCCGGCTTTTCGTAGATGCGGTCGCGCTCTTCCATGGCGGCCCAGAGGCGCTTGTTGCCCATGATGACCGTATCGATGACGCGATAGGCGTCGAAGGCGAACTGGTCCTGGCGCAAAACGCCGAGCTTGCGCGGGCGAACGACAGCGCCCTTCTGCGCTTCGAGCTCGCCGGTGAGGATCTTCATGAAGGTAGACTTGCCGGAGCCGTTGGGGCCGGTGAGGCCGTAGCGGCGGCCGGGCACAAAGCTGACGCTGACATCCTCGAAGAGGACCTTCGAGCCGTAGCGCATGGTCACATTGCTGACACTGATCATTCTTTTTTCTTGTTCCTGTATGCGGGCCGCACTTTGGTAACGGCTGCGGGGCCGGAGGATGCCGGGGGTTGAATGAAGGTTTTGGGGCGCACGCTCGCAGGCAACCCGCGAGATATGCCGCACTTCCATTTTCTCATAAGTGCGGCGGCGAGGGCTAAACGCGCCCATAGCACTTGGTCCTTTCTGGCAGAATCAATGAGGAATAGCGAAGGCAGGCCCGGCGCGACACTTTCAGCCAAGCTGCGTCTATAGGGATGGAACGGTTTTCTTCTCGCCGCGCCTGGCGGCATTGGCGGATCGGGGCTGACCCGGCCGCAAGCCGAGTTGCCGGGCTGGGCACGAGGACCTCCAGCCAGACGGGTTTGCCCGCTACTGGCTATACTTGTAATAGGCAGAAATCAACAACCCAGCCAGAAGGCTGGTCACGCGACGAGGTCAACGAACTCATGAAATCCTTTTTCGAACGGCTGCGCTCGCGCCGTCTTGCTTCAGTGTTTATTCTGCTTGCTACGTTCTCTGCCGCCATTGTGGCCGGATCTTTCGCGGCTCACGGTGTCCGCGGACAAGAGAAACAGACCGACAGCGCCGACGCCACGCCGCTTAAAGTGGCCAATTCCTCGGTGCCACCCAACGAGTTTGTGAAGATCGCCCAGAAGGTTGGGCCGGCAGTGGTCAACATCAACACGCAGACGCAGCCCAAGCAGTCCGCAGGCAAGAACAACCGGCAGTTTCACGGCCGCATGCAGGTCCCCCAACAGCCCGGCGATCAGGACGAGGAGCAGGATCAGCAGCCACAAAGCCAGGGACAGGGCAACCTGCAGGACTTTCTGAACCGCTTTTTTGGCGGACAGATGCCCGGCATGCCCGACATGGGAGGAGATGACGGCCAGGTGCGCGAATCGCTGGGCTCGGGCTTTATTGTCGATCCCAAGGGCTACATCATCACCAACTACCACGTAATCGAGAAGGCCGACAAGATTTACGTCAAGCTCTCGACCGACCCGGACGGCACGTCGGATGAGGGGCGCCCGGCACGGGTGATCGGCTTCGACAAGTCCACGGATCTGGCGGTCATCAAGATCGAAACCAGCACCGCGCTGCCAACCGTAAAGCTGGGCAACTCCGACATGGCTCAGGTGGGCGACTGGGTGGAGGCAATCGGCAGTCCGTTCGCGCTTTCGCAGACCGTGACAGCAGGCATCATCTCGGCCAAGAACCGCTCCCTGGAAAAGGGATGGGGCGGTCAATTCCAGCACTTCATCCAGACGGACGCGGCCATCAATCCGGGCAACTCCGGCGGGCCGCTGCTGAACATGAACGGCGAAGTGATCGGCGTGAACACGGCTATCTTTACCCAGTCCGGCGGCTATGAGGGGCTGGGCTTCGCGATGCCATCGAACACCGTGGTTCAGGTTTACAACGACCTGATCAGCCCTAGCCACAAGGTTACGCGGGGCTCGATCGGCATTTACTTCGACCAGGAACTTCCCAGCGCAGTCAATCGCGTTTACGGCTTCAAGAATGGCGTGTTGGTGAGCAAGGTTGAGGCGGGCGGACCGGCGGAAAAGGCCGGCTTGAAACAGGGCGACGTCATCACCACCATCGACGGCAGGCCGATCAAGGACGGCGACGATCTGGTGAACGAAATTGCCAGCCGCAGGCCGGGTTCAAGCGTGCGCCTGGGCTACCTGCGAGATGGCAAGCCGGCCGACGCCACGGCCACCATCGGCGACCGGGACAAGGTCTTTGCAGAACTGACTGGCGAGCAGGCAGAGGTGAATCCGGACGAGAAGGGAGACGTTGGCGAGACCAAACTGGGCATCGTGGTCCGCGAGGTTTCGGCTTCAATGGCCGCCAAGCTGCACACTCCGGGCGTGGTGATCCAGTCGGTGCGAGCCGGCTCCTTCGCCGACCTGAAGGGGCTTGCGCCTAATCTGGTCATAACCCACATCAACAAGCAACCCACCGGTACCAAGGAGCAATATGATGCCGTGGTGCGCAAACTGAAGACAGGCGACGACGTAGTCTTTGAAATTGTGGACCCGCGTCATCCCGACAAGGGCATCAACTATGTGGGCGGAACGCTGCAGTAGCGTCCCGAGGGGCGCCGGAGACGGATTTGTGTTTTCGGCGTCCCATCCCGAAACAGGTAACTTCCGGAGGAGAGAACCGTTTTTTCCTTGTGGAAATTAGCAGGAATTCGATAACTTGGAACAGATTGAACGGCCAAGTCTGTTTTTGAGGGGTGAAATCAGCGTGCTATCTTTTCGAGCAAGCTTGGCATTTGTCTTATTCGCGGCTTTGGCCGCATCACCGGTGATGTACGCCCGCGTTCATCACTCCGCCGCCAAGGGCCATGCCACGCATAGCGCCAGCACTGCGCACAGTTCACGCAGCGCCCACGCGAAGCACAGCGGCAGCGCCAAGCACAGCTCCGATGCTGCTGCAAGCCAAACTTCCGATGCCGAGGCAACGCCCAGCGGCCGCAGATCACGGCACGGCCGCAAGGCGGTAGCCGCCAAAGCGCACCGTTCGCACGGTCAGGAGTCCATTGACTCGGCACGGGTAACGCAGATTCAGCAAGCCCTGATCCGCGAGCATTATCTGACCGGAGAAGCCACTGGCAGCTGGGACGAGACGACCAAAGCCGCAATGCTGAAATACCAGGCCGACCAGGGCTGGCAGACGAAACTGACACCCGACTCGCGAGCGCTGAAGAAGCTTGGCCTCGGTCCAGACTATTCAAGCGCGATCAACGCCAAGGACTCTTCCTTTGCCCCCCCGCCGCCGGCAAGCACAATTCCAGCGGAGCAGGCGGAGGGATTTGCGGCTGCCTCGGGAGTCAAAGAGTAATTTACTGGACTCAACAGGCTCGGGGTTTCGACAATCCACAGGCACCCAGACCAGATAACTTCCAGCGAGGACAATACTCTTCGGGCCCGATCGAACTTCATCCTATCCCGAAGCACATTTCGCTCCAAACAAGCATGGCCGCCAAAAGGCGGCCATGCTTGTCTTTGCAGGTTGATTTGATCAGCGAAGGTCTCTGAGTACATTGCACCTTGGGTTCGTACTTTCCCATGTCCCAAAATCGGGATCCCCACGGACGAAGACCTGTCCGTGGGGATCCCGGACCTGGAGCACCCCGCGTTGGTACAACTTCAAGCAGTCAGAGGCTTAGAAGTGCATCGACGGCATCCCCTGCAGCAGGAACTCGTAGCGCGGACGCAGGGTGTCGGGGCCGGAGGTGATGGTGCTGTCCAGATGGATTAGCTCATCGCCCTTGCCGCACTTCGGCCATTCGGGCAAACCGGGCCCGTTGGGATCGCCGGTTTTGGCGAAGTTGGTCCAGTAGCTCATGAACTGGTCGCTCAGCTTGCGATCCTCGGGGCGAACCGTCTCGCCGGGGCGAGTGTCCAATGTGCCGAAGACATATTCGATGTCGTCTGAATGGAAGGCGAAGGTTCCGGGATGGAACTTGCTGGGCAGCGCAGGCAGTTCAAAGTGGTAGCGATAGACGGGCGATTCACCGGTCTTTTTGTGCGCCTCGATCCATTTCCAAGTGCCGAAGGCGATGAAGGCGTCGCTGCCGTAGTCGATGGCGGAACGAAGCGCCTGCTCATCGGTATCGCCAGGATAAAGCTTGAGGAACTCGGACGTGCGCTCCTTGTAGAGTCCGGCAGCCATTCCCTTCCACTGTTCCACGGTCATGCCGCGCATGCCGAAGAAGCTGCCCTCGTCGCGGTTCCAGCCAGCCAGCAGGGGCACATGCGCCTGCCGCCCGGCCGCATAGGTCTCTTCCACGGGCTCGGTGAGTAGCTTGCCGTCGATGTTCGGAGGAAACCCGGCTGTTCCCTTGTTCTTGACGGCGGCAAGAACCTTGTCGGTGGGCAGGGCGCGCAGTTCCTGCAGCGACTTGACGCCCACCGAGGCAACCCAGTCTCCATCGGCCTTTTCGCGCTTCTCCAGCGAGTCGTATGTAAGGGCGCCGCCGAAAGCCGCGCCGCTTTCGCCAATGGCCTTGTGAAAGAGTCCGCGCGCCGCGGGCGAGGCCATCAGCGTGCTGACGGCAAAGGAGCCGGCGCTTTCGCCGAAGATGGTCACATTGCCCGGATCGCCGCCGAACTGCCCGATATTGGCTTTAACCCATTTCAGAGCGGAAACCATGTCAAGCAGGCCGTAGTTGCCCGCCGCGCCATTGGCCTCTTTGGCCAGGTCGGCCGTGGCCAGGAATCCGAAGACGCCCAGGCGGTAGTTGATGGTGACCAGAACCACGCCCTTCGTGGGCAGGAAGTCGCCATTGTGGCGCGGCTCAGAGCTGCCGCCACCGGAGTAGCCGCCGCCGTGAATCCAGAACATGACCGGCAGCTTGGCCCCTGGCTTGGCGCCTGCTGGCGTGTAAACGTTCAGGAAGAGACAGTCTTCGCTGCCGCCTGCGTCCTGAAAGACCATGTCGTCAAAAACGTGACCCTGGGCGCAATGCGCGCCAAACTTGGTTGCATCGCGCTCGCCGGTCCACTTGGCCGGCGCCTCGGGGGCCTTCCAGCGGAGATCGCCCACCGGAGGAGCCGCGTAAGGCAGGCCGAGAAAGGCCTTGACCTTGCCATCATTAATGGTTTTGCCGCGAACCGTGCCCTGTTCGGTTTTAACTGCCAGCGAGTCGGCATGAAGCGGAGCAGAAAACCCCGTCGCCAGCCCTGCAATTACAAATGCACACACCGTTCCAATTCCCAATCGCATAGAAAATGCCTCCGCGTAACTTCATAAAGACGAGCTAAAGATTCAGCGAGTTTCAAAAGAGCCAGAATAATCGGAAGAAAGACAACCGCGCTCACTTCCCGACGACATCGATGGCCGCGGTAATCGTTGCCGGCGGCATACAGGAGTTGGTGTCGCAGGCCTGATAGCGGAGCTTGGCCTCAACCATATGCTCGCCGGCAGCGGTCACGATTCGCGCCCGGATGACAAATTCGCCGGTGTACACGCTGAGCTTTGGTCCCGGTTCGATGGGCAGCACGAATTTCGTGCCCGGCGGATAGGCGGCCTTTTCGAGGCTGACGCCGGAGCCCTCAGGAATCGTGATGGTGGTGGGGATGAGCGCCTCTTCGCTGGGCGTGTGAGAGTTGATGTGCCGGCCCGGCGCGACGCGAAAGTGGAGCGCGACCGTGGCCGCCTTGCCCGCGGGGATGGCGACCTGCTCTGGGTAGAGATACTCGACGGCCGCGGGTTTTGTGAGAGGCCCCGCTGCCCTATCGACCAGCACATCCTGCGCGCGCGCCAGCGCGGCGCATAAGATGAAGGCCGCAAAAACGGCCGCCATGCAACTTTTCCTGTTCATCCGGGACATCAGTCTGCACCAACCCTGTATTTCATTATGAGGGAGCCATTGAGGTTCGTGCTTTCCCACCCGTACGAGTGTTTCATTTCGCGAGCGCCTTGCGGATATTGGCTTCTATCTCATCTTTGGAGGTCAGGCCGACTTGCGCGGCGACTACGGTCCCGTTGCGGTCCACGAAGAAGGAAGTGGGTAGCGAGTCCAGGCCGCCGTAGGGCTTACTGATCGAATCGGCGTCGAGCAGCACGGGATATGGCACGTGCATCCGTTGGGCAAAGCGCGCAATCTCGCGTTTTTCGCCGCTCAGCCGGGCAGGATCGCGGCGGTCGAGATCGTCGGCGGAGATGGCCAGAACCTCAAAGCCCTGCGCCGCGTACTGATTGCGCAGGTCGATCAGCCAGGGAGTCTCGATCCGGCAGGGAGCGCACCAGGTAGCCCAGAAGTCGAGCAGGAGCGCCTTGCCCTTGTAGTCCGCCAGGGAAACCTTCTTGCCGTCGAGGTCTTCGAGCGTGAACGCCGGAGCGGGCTTTCCCTGCAAGGAGGAGAGGAATTGCGGCTCGGCCTCGGCGGGGCCGGCCGCCCGATCAGCCTGCGGGGCCGACAGCCTCTGGGCGGCCTGCTTGCGGAATTTCCAGTTCGTCCAACCGGCCAGGGCAAAGGCGGCCAGGATGAGCAGAACGGCTGTGAAGACCAGCGTGTTGCGCTTCAAAGGGTTTCGCCTCTTTCCTTTATTGTACGAGCGTGTCAGCCGAAGGCAGCGAACTACGCCGGAGGGTGTTCGAACGAATGGCCCTTACCCCGCGCCTTCTTTCTGGCGCGGTCCTGCCGAAGGCGGTTGGCCGCACCGCAGGTGCCCGAAGGTGATTGGCCGCACTGGAGGTGCCTGGAAGCTGTTACCATCAAAAACCGATGAGCGAAGAAGGAAATCCGTCCAATTCTGGAAGCCGTGAGGCAGGCCGCATGAAGCTGGCAGCACACGAACCGGCGGCGCTGGTCCGCACCGAGGCAGCGGCGCTGGAGGCGCTGGCCACACGCCTGGAAGGGTCCATGGCAGCGGAGTTCGAGCGGGCCGTCGAGCTGATTCTGCGCTGCGGAGACAAACGCGGCCGCGTGGTTCTGACCGGGATGGGAAAGAGCGGGATTATTGCGCAGAAGATCGCCGCGACACTCAGTTCCACCGGCTCGCCGGCCCTCTTTCTGCATCCAGCCGAGGCGGTGCATGGCGACATTGGGATGCTGATGGCGGACGATGTGGTGGTGGCGCTTTCAGCCAGCGGCGAGACCGAAGAGATTCTGCGCCTGCTGGCCACGCTCAGGCGCAAGGGCGACGCGCTCGTCAGCTTCTGTTGCAATCCGCATTCGACTTTGGCCGAGGCCAGCGACGTGGCGCTGGATTGCAGCGTGGAGCGCGAGGCTGGAGCGCTGAACCTGGCGCCGACCGCCTCAACAACCGCCATGCTGGCGCTGGGCGACGCACTGGCCATCGCGGTCAGCCTGCGCAAGGGCTTCAAGGCGGAGGATTTTGCCGAGTTACACCCCGGCGGCAAGCTGGGCAAGCGGCTGGCCAAGGTCCGAGACCTGATGCACGCGGGCGACAAGGTGCCCATGGTCGAGTCAGCGACTTCCATGACCGACGTGATCTACGAGATGTCCTCGAAGAAGCTGGGCATCACGACCGTGCAGGAAGAGGGCAAACTGCGCGGCGTCATCAGCGACGGCGACTTGCGGCGGCTGCTGGAGCGCGAGGGCGGCGCTGCGCTGTGCAAGACGGCCGGCGAGGCGATGAACGCGCATCCGAGGACCATTGCGGCAAACCAACTGGCCGCCACTGCACTGAGGATTCTGGAAGAGCGGAAGATTACTTCGCTGATTGTGGTGGATGCGGAGAACAGGGTTGAAGGCGTGCTGCATCTGCATGATCTGTGGGGAGTGGAGATGATTTAGAAGCAGGGATCAGGGGTCAGAGATCAGAGATCAGGACGGATTGAGGAGGATCAATGCCGAACGACCTTGAACAAATCCGCCAAGAGACTGAAGACAAGCAGAAAAACATTCTCTGGGAAGAGGGTCTTAGAAACGGCAAGAGCGTCGATGAGTTTTTGTGGAAGGGCGCCCCGAACGCGAAACCTATTCAGAGAGCAGGGCTTGTCATCTTCGGATTGACGTTTTGGCTGATAGGCGTCTTCATAATCGCGATAGGGTGGGCGAGAGACGAGGGAGTTGCGTGTCTTGTAACGTCACTTGTTGGGTCAGCCCCCGTGCTTATCTCTGTTCGTCTGCTGCGAAATGCTTTTCTTCGGCCGGACAAGACTCCCGAAGGGGAGAAGGACATTCATAAATAACTTGCCATTTCTCGCAAATACCGAACGAACCGCACTTATCACGGGAACATCGAGCGGCTTCGGGCTGCTGACTACAGTTACGCTGGCCAGGTGCGGCTGGCGCGTGATTGCCACCATGCGCGACCTGGCGCGGCGCGAAAGGCTGGAAGCGGCGGCGCGCGAGGCAGGAGTGCTCGACCGCATCGAGTTTCTGGCGCTGGACGTGACGGACAACGAGCAAATCGCCAAAGTGGCCGCGGAGATTGCAGCGCGAACGGATGGAGGCAAGGCGGCGCGGCTGGATGCGCTGGTCAGCAACGCGGGCTTCGCAGTGGGCGGATTTGCGGAGGATGTTTCAGACGCGGAGCTGCGCAAGCAATTCGACACCAACTTCTTTGGCGCGACGGCGGTGGTGCGGGCCTTTCTGCCGCAGTTCCGACGGCAGAGGGCGGGACACATCCTGATGACTTCGTCCATCTCCGGGCGCATGGGCTTTCCGGGAGTCAGCAGTTATGCGGCCTCGAAGTTTGCTGTCGAGGGATGGGCCGAGACGCTGCGGCTGGAGATGAAGCCGCTGGGAGTTCAGGTGGCGCTGGTGGAACCGGGCTCCTTCGAGACCAACATCTGGACGAGCGGCTCGATCATGGCAAAGCAATCGCTCGACCCGCAGTCGCCCAATGCCGCGCGCGTTCAGCGGTTGCAGGGGCGCATGATGAACGGCAAGCCGAGGGCAAACCCGCAGGTCGTGGCTGACGGCATTGCGGCGATTCTCGAAAACCCGAGGCCGAGGCTGCGCATCGTTTTCGGGCGGGACGCGAAGATGGGGCTGCTGCTGAAGCGCCTGCTGCCCGCTAGCGTCGTGGAACGGCTTCTGATCAAGGCCAGCGGGATTGGTGCGTAGGTTTTGCCGCGGCAATTAGGATAATTTCATGCGAACGATTGCGTTTCGATCTTTGGCGTGGATGCTCTCATGTGTCGCCGTGGGCGCCATGGCTTCGATTTCTGCCCAGACGGCACAACAGACGGCAAGCCAGACCGGTACTACTGCAACTGCGCCAGCCGCTGCCGCAAGCAAGACGCCGACGAAGCCGAACGACGCGCTCGTTCCAACACCAGCGCGCGCAGAGATGCTGCGCGGGGCGTATGGGCCTTTTCGGGCCAACAACGACCTGCTCTATTACCACCTGGACATTCGCGTCGATCCGGAAAAGCAAGTCCTCAGCGGAAAGAACACAATCCGCTTCAAGATGCTGAAGGACGGAACGCGCATCCAGTTAGATCTGCGCGATACGCTGACGATTGACAAGATTCTCTGGGGCGAGACGCCGCTCAAGTACGAGCGCGACACGGGCGCGGTGTTTGTCGATTTTCCGCGGACACTGCGCGCCGGCGAGACTTATACCATCGACTTTTTTTACTCCGGGCATCCGGATGAGTACGGACGCTTCGGCGACATCACCTTCAAGAAGGACGCGGCCGGCCACCCCTGGATCAACACCGCCTGCGAGGGCGACGGGGCGAGCATGTGGTGGCCCAACAAGGACCAGTGGCGCGACGAGGTCGAGAACATGGACATCAGCGTCGCCATTCCCAACGGCCTGGTGGATGTGTCGAACGGCAAGTTCGTGGGCAAGACCGATCTGGGCGACGGCTATACGCGGTGGGATTGGCACGTCAGTTATCCGATCAACAACTACGATGTGTCGCTGAACATCGGCAATTACGTGCACTTTTCCGACAAGTTAGACGACCTGCAGCTGGACTTTTACGTGCTGCCCGAGGACCTGGAAAAGGCCAGGGTTCAGTTTGCGCAGGCCAAGGGGATGCTGGAGGCGTACCAGCACTACTTCGGGGCTTACCCGTTTGCGAGGGATGGATACAAGCTGATTGAAGCACCGTATGCGGGGATGGAACATCAGAGCGCGGTGACTTACGGCAACCTCTTCAAGAACGGCTACATGGGGCGCGACTGGACCGGCGTGGGCATCAGCCTGCGCTTCGACTTCATCATCATTCACGAGAGCGGGCACGAGTGGTTCGGCAACAGCATTACTGCGGCTGACCCATCGGACATGTGGATTCACGAGGGCTGGACGACGTATCTGGAAGGCCTCTACGTGGAATACCGCTGGGGCAAGGACGACGCCATCAAGTACCTGAACGGCCTGAAGCCGAAGATCGAGAATCTGCGGCCCATCATTGCCGAACGCGGCGTGAATGCCGAACCAACAGAGGACCAATACTTCAAGGGCGCGCTGATGATCAATACGCTGCGCAGCGTGGTGAACGACGACGCCAAATGGTGGCCGCTGCTGCACGGCTTCTATCAGCACTTCAAGTATCAGAACATCATAACCGGGGACGTGGTGGCGTACTTCAACCAGCAGACCGGCATGAACCTGACGCCGATCTTCGACCAGTATTTGCGGCACGCGCGGATTCCGCGGCTGGAGCTGCTCTTCGGCGAGGCTCCGGGGATGGTGATGTACAAGTGGCAAGCCGATGAGGAGAAGTTCGCCATGCCGGTGCGCGTGGGCACGCCGGGAGATTGGCAGATCATTCATCCGACGACCGAGTGGCAGTGGATGAAGACGCCGCTGACGAAGGAGCAGTTTCAGGTGGCGACGGAGCTGTATTACGTGGACGTGAACAAGCAGTAGTTCTTTTGGAGGACGTAAGGAGTTGTTCTCTCAGGGGCTAAAGCCCGGATTCAGTTTGCTGGCTTATGTACGGGCTGAAGCCCGTACCCTTCAACATGGTTTCAAGGGCTTTCCGGCGGTGGCGGTGCGGGTAAACTAGAGACATGGCAGAGATTCAGCGCAGAAAAACGGTTACGGTCAAAATCGGGCAGCTTCGCGTGGGCTCGGAGGCGCCGGTCGTCGTGCAGTCGATGACCAACACCAACACGGCGGACGCCGCCAGCACCATCGAACAGATCGCGGCGCTGGCGCAGGCAGGCTCGGAGATTGTGCGCGTCACGGTGAACAACGACGAGGCCGCGGCAGCGGTTCCGCAGATTGTGGAGCGGCTCGACAAGCGCGGAATCCATGTGCCGATTGTGGGCGACTTCCACTACAACGGCCATCTGCTGCTTAAGAAGTTTCCCGAGACGGCGCGGGCGCTGGCCAAGTACCGCATCAATCCCGGCAACGTGTCGATTGGCCGCAAGGACGACGACAACTTCCGCATCATGATCGAGTGTGCCGTTGAGAACCAGAAGCCGGTGCGCATCGGTGTGAACTGGGGCTCGCTGGACCAGTCGCTGCTGGCGCGAATGATGGACGAAAACAACCGCCTGCCGCAGCCGCTGCCTGTGAACCAGGTGATGATGGAGGCGATGGTGACGAGCGCGCTGGAGTCAGCCGCCGCCGCCGAGCATTACGGACTGCGGCACGATCAGATTCTGCTGTCGGCCAAGGTGAGCGGAGTGCGCGACCTGATCGACGTCTACAAGAATCTGGCCGCGCGCTGCGACTACGCGCTGCACCTGGGACTGACCGAGGCGGGGATGGGCGCGAAGGGACTGATTGCCTCGACCGCGGCCCTGGCGCCGCTGCTGCTGGCGGGCATTGGCGACACGATTCGCGTGAGCCTGACGCCGAAGCCGGGCGGCGACCGCACGGAAGAAGTGTTTGCCGCGCAGCAGGTCTTGCAGTCGCTCGGAATTCGCAGCTTTGCGCCGCAGGTGACTAGCTGCCCAGGCTGCGGGCGCACGACGAGCACCTACTTCCAGAAGCTGGCCGAGGAGATTCAGAACCACATTCGCGAGTCCATGCCGGAGTGGAGGAAGAAGTATCCCGGCGTGGAAGAGCTGCAACTGGCCGTGATGGGCTGCATCGTGAACGGGCCGGGAGAATCGAAGCACGCAAACCTGGGGATCAGCTTGCCGGGAACCTTCGAGGAGCCGAAAGCGCCGGTGTATGTGGACGGGAAGCTCTTGAAGACGCTGCACGGCGATAATATTGCGGCGGAGTTCGAAGAGATACTCGATAAGTATGTGGAGAGCCACTACGGGCAGAAGGCGTAGAACTAGGAACTGATTGGGGCAGGGTAAGCGCGCTACTGCGCGAGAAACGGATTCACGATAGTCAGGTTGCCTATGGTTTGTCCGTGCTGCATGTCTTCGGTGTAGACGGCTGTGCATCCTGCCTGCATGGCCGCGGCCAGGATGAGCGCATCGTAGATCTGATATCCATATCGGGCAGAGATTTCTACAGCCGAGCGGTGGATCCTTTCTGTAAGAGAAACCGGGTTTGGACAGAGAATCAGTGCCTTGTCCCGAGCGATGCGGATTTCATTCCAACTCATCCCGAGTTTTCCGCGCGCGACCGATACGAATTCGTTGAGCACCTGGACACTTACGATGCCGCCTTCGAGAAGCAGGTTTTCCGCGGTCAACGTACGCTCTCCTGATTCGCTGAAGAAATACAAGAGAACATTTGTGTCGAAAAAGATCCTCGCGTTCATGACACCTTTTCAAGAGCCTCATGGTAGCTGCCGCGCTCATGAGCCTCTTCGCGATTGAATTTGAAGCCTGGGGGCAGTGGACGGCGCAGCTTGCGAATCGCCTCGATCGCTTCCTGACGGCTGCGGTCGCGGATGATCTCGAAAGAGTTTTCCCCTGTCACTTTGATCTGAGCGTCATCGTTGGGGGAGATGCCCAGCTTTGCTACCACCTCGGCGGGAACGCGGATGGCTATGCTGTTTCCCCATTTTGCGAATTTCACGGTACGCCTCCGGATAGACACCGCAATTGTATATCTTTTCTAGCCGGATATGGTAGTTTTTCTTAGCTTCCCTTCCTGGCGGATACGCGCTAGGATGGCGGCAATCTTCTTTGGAGATTTTCTGTGACTCTGGGCCGATTCGGATGGGTCGTGCTTTTGGCAGTGGGTTGGCCGACGCTCGCGTTCGCTGGCAAGCCCAAGCCATGCGTGACAGCCGAGGAAGCGACCAAACTCGTGGACAAGGACGTGTGCGTTTCGGCGCACATTTATGACGTTGTGGAACTGCCGGATGGGACACGGTTTCTGGATGTGTGCGCACCGGAGACGCCGGACGACAAGTGCAGATTCACGCTCGTGAGCCTGTGGGAAGACCGCGAAGAGGTGGGCGAACTGCGCAAGTACCGCGACATGAACGTGCAGGTGCGCGGGATTGTGAGGCCGATGCACGGGCGGGCGGGAATCGTGGTGAGCCATGCGCGGCAGTTCTACGGCGGGCCACCGAAGTTCAGGCCCAACCCGAGGCTGGCGCGAGGCTTCAACGGCGAGGAGGAGCGGCCGCCGCTCTACGACCCGAATTTGCGCTCGCAGGGCGGGCATCGGGCATTCATGAATACAAGGGGTAAAGAAGCGATGCCGGGGAAGTAGGAAGCTGCGAGGTGCTAGGTTCCAGGTGCTAGCGCTAGGGGCTGGAGGCGGTGAATCTGTCGCCTTGGAATGCGATGCGTGGGTCGCGTCGCAAGGATAGATAGAGAAGGGCATTTGCCGCACTATAGGAATACAAATATGTGGGTTGGAGGTTATAGCGCTGAATATTGGGCTTCCGGCGCGCGGGAAATGCGTCGAAAGTCCGGTTGGAAGCGGACCTAAAACGCGATAAAGGGCCTTAATCGGGTTTTATTAGCGCGTTATTGAGATCTTCTTCTTACATTTTGATGTGTTCCGCATCTGGTCTTACCTTTTGGGCCTGATCAATAAGGCAACCAGCCTTATGCAGTGAACTTCTGGCTCAGGACTAGACGGTTTCTTCCAGCGGCGGGGCGAAGCGGGAGCCGACGCGGAGGATGATGCTGGAGACAACCAAGGCGACAAGGGTGACGCCAAGTGCTAGGCGGAGGCTGTGCGCACGGTCGGAGACGGCACCGATGATCTGGGGCGAGAAGGTGTCGCCGAAGCAGTGAATGATGAAGAGATTGCAGGCAATTGCTGTGGCGCGGACTGGGGCGGAGACAGAGTTGACGATGGCGGCGTTGAGCGGGCCGGTGTTGAGGAAAAGGAAGAACTCGGCGGCAAAGAGTGAGGGAACGGCCCAGGCGGCGGGACCGAAGAAGACCATCACTCCGCAGGGCAGAGTAAGGGCAACGCTCCAAAAAGAGAGCAGATAGAGGGCGCGGTGATTGGTGCGCAACCAGCGCTGGGCCAGCCAGCCGCCGATCAGGGTTCCGGCGATGCCGTCGATGACGGTGATGGCGCCGACGGCCATGGTGGCGCGTCCCAGAGAGAGGCCGGCGAAGCGTTCGAGGAAGGTGGGCACCCAGGCGGAGATTCCGCCCATGGCGAAGGTGAGGGTGGCCAGGCCGAAGGTGGCCGTGAGAAAGG